>PVBE011959702.1_pt1 | contig 50167 bp, 44 predicted proteins | sample 1631181 | NCBI WGS metagenome assembly PVBE01 (sample SAMN08397723, study PRJNA350692) | Marine metagenome, whole genome shotgun sequencing project. | isolation source: water | place: Pacific Ocean | collected 2012-04
AAATATTTTTTGTAAAAACGCGCCTCACAAAAAATAAAAACTGTCGTTAAATCGAATCATAACGTGTTCTAAAAGCGGTTTTGAAACTTCTTCACCAAGCTTTTCCCAACACCAACCCGATTCGGGTTTGTACCGAACTCTTTCTTCTTCGTACATCCCCTCAATTCCAATAATATCGCCCAAATCACCCCGCGCCCCTATCTCCCAATAAAAATCAAAGTCCTCATCCGCTGTTGGTGAAAACTGTGGGTGCCGCGCTTCAAGTAACTCAGCGATTTTGTTATATCCGATCTTGGCACCGTGCAAATTCCAATGAGTATCAGTTTTGTGGTAAAGCCTTCGACTGTCCCTTGCCTCAAACATTTCTTGCCTTAAATCAACTATTTTGAAATCAGACTTCTCTTCAAGATAGGCAACTAACTGATCTAGTCTGGAGGGCTCTGGTTTGGTGGTAATTCGGGTTGGTATATGCTGTGGGTAGATTGTGTGTTTATCAGGTACAACGACATACAAATAGTCGATGCCGCGTGCTTTTAGCCAGTCTCGCTTAGCTTCTAGGTGCTGTCTCGTGCGTTCCAGCTGATACCGCTTATAGGGCCTTAGTCGACGGTAGTTTTCGACAACCTTGTTACCTGTATAGAACAGCCAGCCATCGGAGCCGATAAGCACCTTGTCTGAGGGCGAAATACCAAAAAAGATCATAAATCTGGCGTGCGTCTTGATCAGCACAGATCGCCAACCAAAATGGTCTTGGTAGTAGGCGTCAAACGCTTTTGAAAATGTATTTGGTGCAGCCCATTCAAAAGCATCCGGCATACCAGCCGGCTCGCGATTTTCATTAGTGTCCTGCGGATCAAGGCTCGAGAGCTGGAGTATTAAAGGCAAAGCAACCATGAAAACAAATACTACGCTCAGAACCCAGTTAGCGAGTGAAGAAAGAGGCTGTACCATGTTCAGAACCTAAAATAGATAAAGGGATTGTAAGTGCCAGCGGCCAAGTAAGTGATCGCCAAGTAAAAGACAGACACATAGCAGGCAATCGTTGAAGCATCTAGTATAAGCTTCATCCCTGAAATGCGGCGTAACTTGACTAGTAGCTTATCTGACAAGTATCGCAAGACTGGGGTCGACAAAAGACAGCCAATTATCACGGCGAAGATAACACTGTCGTTGTAGTGGACCCCTATATCGCTATGCATCTTCTCATTACCGCCTAAATCAAACATAGCTTGCAGGAAAGTGACAGCATCAGGCAGTGTCTCAACCCTGAAAAATACCCATGCCAATATCACGACAAGGAGCACATAGAAATGTCGTACAAAGCGTGGTGCATAGTCAAGCAGTCGGCCAAGTCCAAGTTTTTCGATAACCAAGAACGCACCATGAATCAGGCCCCAAATCAAAAAGTTCCAACTTGCTCCATGCCAAAGACCGCAAAGAACAAAAACAGTCACTAGGTTAAAATAGACTCTAAAATTGCTAACGCGGTTTCCACCAAGCGGAATATATAAATAATCTCGAAACCAATTTGATAGCGAGATGTGCCAGCGTCTCCAGAACTCTTGGATCGATAATGCGATATACGGGTAGTTGAAATTTTCCAGAAATTTAAAGCCAAACATTCTGCCCAAGCCAATTGCCATATCTGAATACCCGGAAAAATCAAAATAAATCTGCAGCGTGTAGCAGATTATTCCAAGCCAGGCGATCTCCGGGGAAATGTCGCTGGCTGGTAGCGCAAAGATGGTATCGGCAATTTCCCCAAGGGGGTTTGCGATGATCATTTTTTTTGCGAAGCCCGCGATAAACCGCCGAGATCCTGTTGAGAAGTCTTCTGCAGTAATTTCACGATTACCGATTTGTTTCGCGATGTCGTGATAACGAACGATAGGGCCCGCTACCAGCTGCGGAAACAGAGATATATAAAGTGCTAGGTCTACTGGGTTTCGTTGTGCGGGATTTGTTCCGCGATAGACATCAATAATGTAGGACATAGCCTGGAAGGTGAAAAACGAAATACCTATTGGCAGGTGCACCGGTGCAAGTACAATTTCAGGTAAGCCGGCCCACACTAGTACTATAGAAACATTGTCTGCGACGAAATTCGCGTATTTATAGCTAATTAAAAGACATAGATTTGTAGCGACAGCTGCAGCGACAAGCCATTTCCCAAAGGGGCTTGAACGTCGTGATTCAATTACGATGCCAAAGATAAAGTTAGCAACGATGGATGCCAGCATTACAATTACGAAATAGCCTTCTCCCCACGCATAAAAAAACAAACTCGCCAGAAGCAGAACTACGTTTTTTAACCTGCCGGGAGAAAGCAAGTAGACGATTAGCAAAACTGGTAGGAAGAGGAATAAAAAAGTGGGAGAGCTGAAAACCATCGAGTGTGTAATGCAAGTTAAGGGTCGATGAGCTTCTCACATCTCTATCTTAGAATCGACCCGATCATTAGTTCTGCTAAGTTGAATTAGATTTATTTGTCTCTATCGAGATACAGAAACCCTGGATATCCCCCGCATCCCTTTGGTCGTGGTGCCAGGAGCGATGTGCACATGATCTTTGAAATATTATCATGGGTATAACTCACGGGGAGCAACTCGCGGGCATCGGCAATGGCTGCCTCATAGGGGGATGTCTGATTTCCCGCGTCCACCTCCAGGGTGTCACTAACGACACCGGTATCTACCAGAGAGGAGACGACTTCCCTGAGAGATGTGTCATAAATCAGTAATGTTGACGACGAGTCTTCAAGAATATATTCCAGCCCCCTTGCTGTAAGACGCCAATTGAGCGGCAGGCAAATTGAATTTTGAAAAACTTCGGGCAATTCAGCAGCAAAACTGCTACACGATCCCCTTTAGCGACACCGTTAGCTTGAAACCAGGACGCAAGCCGGCTTGCTCACTGATCCAGCTGCCCGTAGCTAACCTCCCTGCTATTATCAAGATCAACAATGGCAACTTTACCGGGACGTATTTGGGCGTGATGAGTTACCCAGTCGTAGTGTTTTGTCGCCATTATATTTTTTTGCTTCCGTTTAGAATTATATACAGCCTAAATCTAAATCCTTGTGAATCGTATCGCAAACTTGTTCAGACCCATCACATGTGTAAGATGACAAGCTATGAAACCACAAGTATGTATATTGGGTGGCGGAAGCTGGGGCACAACGGTTGCCTCACTGGTTTCTCGTAATGCACCTGCAATACTCTGGGCCCGGGACAAAAATACTGTTCTGGAGGTAAACGAAAGTCACACGAACGAAAAGTATCTTCCGGATGCTAAACTTCCAGCAAAACTCATAGCAACCAACGACCTTGAAGAGGCGGTAGTGGACGCAGAGGTCCTTGTTATGGGCATTCCATCTCAGCACTTCCGTGACGTCCTTAAGGATATCGAACCCTTCGTTAACCCCTGTGTACCGGTAATTAGCCTGTGCAAAGGCCTTGAATTATCAACACGAAAACGAATGACCGAAATAATTAGCGAGATACTCCCCGAACATCCACGGGGAGTCTTGACCGGACCAAATCTCGCACGCGAAATCATTGCTGGCTATGCGGCCGCCAGTGTACTGGCCATGGAGGATGAAATAATCGTCAGTGACATACAGAAGCTGTTTCACAGCAGCCTATTTCGTGTCTATACAAACAACGATATCATCGGCTGTGAACTGGGTGGCGTATTGAAAAATATTATTGCTATTGCAGCAGGCATGGGAGACGGTCAGGGCGCTGGAGACAATACCCGATCAGCTATTATTACCAGGGGACTGGCGGAAATCACGCGATTGGGCGTGGCGATGGGCGCAAACGCACAAACCTTTGCAGGCTTAGCCGGCATGGGTGACCTGGTCGCAACCTGCACAAGCTCCCAGAGTAGAAATCACACTGTCGGCTATGAGCTGGGAAAAGGTCTTACAATCGACGAAATTATCGCCAACATGTTCATGGTTGCAGAAGGGGTAAAAAGTGCACCAGCCGTAATAGCACTGGCAAATGAATATGAGGTCGAAATGCCCGTAGCAGACGTGGTGTTTGAACTTGTGCAGGGCGAGAGCAACGCCAGGAAAGCGTTTCGCAATCTTCTCAGGGCAGGGATTGGCTCTGAATCAGAGCCCAATTGATCAGTATTCGATTCAATTCAGCGAAACACACGCTATTGTTCAGCCTCGTCGTTTTCGTCCGAATCCTCAGATTGAATTCGTTGGTATATCTCTTCCCGGTGAACAGCAACTTCTCTCGGTGCATTTACACCAATGCGGACCTGGTTTCCCTTGACACCGAGCACTGTAACAGTCACTTCATCACCAATCATAAGCGTCTCGCCAACTCGCCGGGTTAGTATCAGCATTCCATTCTCCCTTCCATTTCCATGTCCTAATGCCTGACACACTAACTACCAAATCGCTTTCAAGCAAGTTTTCCATTGTCATTAGCAAGATCAAAAGCCGAGTGGAGCGCCCTTGCCGCGAGTTCGAGATACTTCTCCGATATAACGACCGAAATTTTGATTTCTGAAGTCGAGATCATAAGAATATTAATGGATTCATCCGCCAGCACCTGAAACATCTTACTCGCAACACCCGCATGAGAGCGCATGCCGACGCCCACCATGGACAGCTTGGCAATTTTATTGTTGCCAGACACCTCACGCGCACCAATATCATCGCTGACTTTTTTGAGGATCTGCATTGTCTCATCGTAATCTTTCCGGCCAACCGTGAAAGTGAAATCGGTACTCGTGTCATCTGCTACATTCTGGACGATCATATCGACCTCGATATTGGCATCACTGATGGGGCCAAGTATTCTGGAGGCAATTCCGGGTACATCTTTAACTCCCAGGACAGTTAGTTTCGCTTCATCTCCGGTAAAGGCGATGCCGGAGATTATTGGTTGTTCCATGTCCATTTCCTCATTGGTTATCAATGTACCCGGTAAATCTTCAAAGGTGGAGAGAACTCTAAGAGGTACCTTGTACTTGCTGGCAAACTCTACCGCCCTTGAGTGCAATACCCCGGAGCCAAGGCTCGCCAGTTCCAGCATCTCCTCAAAGGTGATTTTTTCGAGGCAGCGAGCGCCTTCAACGACTCTCGGGTCCGTCGTAAAAACGCCTTCAACATCAGTGTATATCTGACATTCATCGGCTTTAAGCACAGCTGCCAGAGCGACCGCGGTCGTATCAGATCCACCACGCCCGAAGGTCGTAATATTCTCCTCGTCATCCACTCCCTGAAAACCAGCAACCACTGCCACCGCACCTGATTCGATATCCGCTTGCAGTTTGGCCGTGTCAATTTTTTCTATTCTTGCTCGTGTGTAGGCCGAATCCGTCCGTATCCTGATCTGCCCACCGGTATATGACCTGGCTTTGCAGCCCATTTTCATCAGTACCATCGACAATAGTGAGATCGTGACCTGCTCCCCAGTGGACAGGAGTACATCGAGTTCCCGCCTGGATTCCGGCTGATGGAAATCAACTTCCCTGGCCAGGTCATCCAGACGATCAGTCATATCACCCATAGCTGAAACAACGACCACGACATCATGCCCCTCGCTCCGAGATTTGAGAATACGCCGGGCAACCCGCTCGATGTGACCCACCGAGGCCACCGAAGTTCCACCAAATTTCTGTACCAATAGTGACATATGACTACCCTTAAAGCCTGCTCTTTACGAACTCAACAACACTGTCCAATGCCGCCGGCAATGCACCCGCATCGGTGCCACCGGCCCGCGCCATATCAGGTCGACCGCCACCTTTGCCGCCTACCTGTGAGGCAACATGATTAATCAAGTCACCGGCGTTAACCTTGCCCGTGAGATCCTTCGTCACACCTGCAATCAAAGACACCTTCCCGTCATTGACGCTGCCAAGCACAACGACGCCTGTACCCAGTTTATTCTTTAGCCGGTCCAGGACTTCGGGCAATGTTTTTGGATCAGCACCATCCAGTTGGTTAACAATCAGCTTGGCCTCACCCAGGTCAATTGCCATCTCCGTCATATCATTACCGGCGCCACTGGTCAATTTCATATTTAGTTGCGAAATTTCCTTTTCAAACTTCCGGTTTTGCTTGATCAATAAACGAAGCTTTTCAATGTAGTTTTCCTTATCGGATTTCAACAGCTCCGCAGATTCAGCCGCTGAATCCTCCAGGGATTCAATCCCCGCCAGTGCTGCCGCCCCGGTAATACCCTCAATCCTCCTCACCCCGGAGGCGATACCCTGCTCGGAGACAACCCTGAATATACCGATATCCCCCGTTCTTCCGGCATGGGTTCCACCGCAGAGCTCGATTGAGTAGCCACCACCCATGGTCAGGACACGAACCTCAGCGGAGTATTTTTCACCAAACAGAGCCATTGCACCCTTATCCCGTGCTTCCTCGATGGGCATAATTTCGGTCTTGACTTCACTATTGAGGCGAATCTGGTCATTTACAAGCCGCTCAATTGATCTCACTTCCTCATGAGACAGGGATTCAAAATGCGAGAAATCGAAACGCAGGCGATTCGGATCAACGAGCGAGCCCCGTTGATTCACATGCTCACCCAACACTTCTTTGAGTGCTGCATGTAGCAGGTGAGTCGCTGAATGATTTGTGACCGTTGCGGCCCGCAACCCGCTATCCACTTCAGCATCAAGGGATGCACCTGTCTTGAGATCGCCCTCGATAACCCTGCCTGAATGCAGAAAAGTCTCTCCCTGCTTTATCGTATCAAGCACTTCTATGGTCAAACCGGTGGCGAACATCTTTCCTGTATCGCCCACCTGACCACCAGACTCACCATAAAATGGTGTCTTATCAAGGACGATCATTGCACCCCCACCTACTGGCACCACATCAACCTTCTCCTGGCCCTGGTATAAGGCAAGTACTTCACCCTGACCCTTGAGGGTTTCATAGCCGACAAATTCTGTTTTGTAGGAAAGGTCCAGTTTATCCAGATCGGCGCTATTGAACTTGCTAGCCTCTCGCGCTCTGGCTCGCTGTGCATTCATTTCCTTATCAAAGCCGGGGAGGTCAATGCTGAGGTTTTTCTCCCTAGCTATATCTGCGGTCAGGTCAACCGGGAACCCGTAGGTGTCATAAAGTTTGAATACTACTTGTCCCGGAATTTCCGTGCCCTGCAATTGCCCGATCGCCTCACCGAGTATCTTCATACCCTGATCAAGGGTTAGATCGAATTGCTCTTCTTCCTTTAGCAGAATACGTTCAATCTGTGATTGTGTACTGGCCAGCAATGGATAGGCTTCTCCCATCTGTTCAACCAGTGTGCCCACCAGGCTGTGAAAAAAGGGTTCGGTAGACTGCAGTTTGTGCCCATGGCGAAGTGCGCGGCGAATGATCCGACGCATGACATAACCACGTCCTTCATTAGATGGTACGACGCCGTCTGCAATCAGGAAGGCACTGGCGCGAATATGATCCGCAATCACCTTAAGTGAAGGGCTCTCCAAATCCTTATAGTTGAGCAGGTCTGCTGTCCTATGGATCAAAGCCTGAAACAGATCAATGTCATAGCTGTTCTGTACGTTTTGCAGGACAGCCGCCAGTCGCTCGAGCCCCATACCCGTGTCGACGCAGGGCTTGGACAGCGACGTGAGGGTTCCATCAGCAGCTCGGTCAAATTGTGTAAAGACCAGATTCCAGATTTCCACATAGCGATCCAGTTCATCATCTTTTGAACCGGGTGGCCCACCAGGCACATCAGAGCCATGATCGTAAAAAATCTCGGAGCAGGGCCCACAAGGGCCGGTATCACCCATGGCCCAGAAATTGGCATCATCCCCCAAACGGGTAATTCGTTCAGGGTCAAAGCCGATATCATTTATCCAGATATCTTCCGCTTCATCATCACTGGTGTGTACCGTTACCCACAGGCGTTCAGGTGGAAGTTTTACTACCTGGGTTAAAAACTCCCAGGAATAGGCTATCGCCTCCTTCTTAAAATAGTCACCGAAACTGAAGTTACCCAGCATTTCAAAGAAAGTATGATGCCGGGCGGTATAACCGACATTGTCGAGGTCATTGTGCTTTCCACCTGCGCGAACACAGCGCTGGCAGGTCACGGCCCTCGTATAGCCCCTATTTTCGCGCAGGGCCAGCGCTTCCTTGAACTGGACCATGCCTGCATTGGTAAATAGCAGGGTCGGATCATTGTCTGGAACGAGCGAGGACGACTCCACCACCTCGTGTCCTTTGCCGTCAAAAAAGTCCAGAAATGCCTTGCGCAATTCGCGACTGTCCATGGGTTACTCTAGCTGGATATTGAGAGACCGGTAAGATACAGAAAAACAGGGTAATACTAAACCAGAAAATCGCCTTCAGTCAGCACAAATAGACTCCATTCCTCACCTTTCCCGATGAAAGATGCCCCAAGTCGACATAGCCTGTTGGCAAGAGTTGAAGTATTAGGTACTCGACTAGAGCACCCAGTGGAGGGTCCTTCGCCTGGTAAGGCTATTAGACTAGCCAGGGCGGTCCGACGTCTCGGGGGCTAGTCCGCACCATGGATGGTTTGCCTGGACAGGGGAAGAACCCTCTGCCGGGTGCGGTGAAGTAGACTCTTGTTTAAAGAACCACTGAGTTTAACGATAAGACTACTCTTGATACGACGTATTGGGTGACGTCTGCATGGAGTGAGGTTGAGGAACCAGGTACTTAATTTTCCGTTCCAAGGGACATCCATGTCCCGTCCCGCTTCCATCCATGGCGCTAGTCTCTCCGAATCAAGCACCTGGTTCCCCAACCCGGCTTCACCAATGATCAAGGGTCCAAACGGTTGGGTCAGTACCTACCAATTAGTCTGTAAGCAGCTCACTTGGCTCAATTTACGCCAATTTCGTTCAGGCCAAAACTAGCGAAGAGAACTGATCTGCTCGAAAGTGAAGCCGCGTTGTTGCAGAAACCTGCCACGCTTTGCTCTTTCCTTCGCGTTCGCCGGTGGTTGTTCTCCGTAGCGTTTGCGTGAGACCTCCTGGGCTAACTCATGCCAGTCCACCTCGCCCGTTTCCATCGCTGATTTAACCTCGCTGGCAGTGAGACCCTTGCCACGCAATTCGGCCTCTATCCTGACTGGCCCCTGACCCCTGCTTACACGGGAGCGGATCAGAGCCTCCGCCAATCTTGTGTTGCTCTGCAGTCCTTCATCCCCCAGTTTTGACAGTTCTTCTTCCACAGACTCTGGCTCAGAGGAAAACTGCTTGCATAATTTGCGGCTGAGTTCTTCCCTGGTATGATCCCGCCTCGCCAACAAGTCCATTGCGGCGCGGCGAATATCACTGCTTGAATCCTGATGCAGTTCCCTAGGCACTAGTGATAGGTGTGACATTGTCTTCGACATCTTCCTCTTCAGCTTCACCCAGCAGCTGCACGCGAATCTGCTTCTCTATCTCAGCAGCCATATGATAATTTTCGTGGAGGAAATCAGCCGCGTTACTCTTGCCCTGCCCTATGCGATCGCTCTTATAGCTGTACCAGGCTCCCGCCTTGTCAATAAGTCCCAACTGCACACCCAGGTCAATGACTTCCCCAAGACGATGGATACCCTTGCCATATAGGATCTGGAACTCTGTCTGCTTGAACGGTGGTGCAATCTTGTTCTTGATCACCTTCACCCGGGTTTCATTGCCTATGATCTCGTCGCCATTCTTGATGGCACCGATTCTTCTGATATCCAGTCGAACTGATGAATAAAACTTCAGGGCGTTGCCGCCGGTGGTCGTTTCAGGACTGCCGAACATGACACCAATCTTCATGCGAATCTGATTAATGAAAACAACGAGTGTGTTGGAATTTTTGATGTTACCGGCCATCTTCCTCAGAGCCTGGCTCATCAATCTGGCCTGGAGACCAACATGGTGATCGCCCATCTCACCTTCTATCTCAGCCTTCGGCGTCAAGGCCGCAACCGAGTCAATAATGACCACATCAACGGCGCCGGAGCGGACGATCATGTCGCAAATTTCCAACGCCTGCTCACCCGTATCCGGTTGCGAGACCAGTAAATCATCAATATTCACACCGAGATTCTGTGCATACAGGGGGTCCAAAGCATGCTCAGCATCAATAAAGGCGCAGGTGCCACCACCTTTCTGGCACTCTGCAATTACCTGAAGTGTCAGGGTAGTTTTACCCGAAGATTCAGGTCCGTAGATTTCGACAATTCGCCCCCTGGGCAAACCGCCTATGCCGAGTGCAACATCCAACCCCAGTGATCCGGTTGATATTGACGGTATTTTTTCCTGGGGTGCGTCTCCCAGGCGCATCATTGCACCCTTACCGAATTGACGCTCAATCTGTGACAGGGCCGCTGTCAGGGCTTTATCTTTGTTGCTATCGGTATCGGCCATTATCTCCTTCCCCTTCTTGTATATAGTTTGTTGTATATCATTTTATTCGATACTGGTTATTTGTACAGTATTATCCACAAATCTTCTGAAGTACCAAAGCATTTTTTAACTTAACTGCAAAAATATTCAACACATGACCCCGCAGGGCCACTTCGCACAAACAGCATGACTGATCAGACAGCAGGTTCATATCAGTTCCTGCCCCTGCCTGGTGTCATTCATATTGCCTATTTGGCCACCGCCTTCTACGATTCCTGTCGCAGGTTTGATACCCTCGTGCCTACAGCCACTATTAAGTTCCGAGAGAGATTTTGAGCAGTTCGCCAGCAGGCAGTCACACACCAATGATGCAGCAGTACCTTGGCATCAAGGCGAAGCACCCACAGGATCTACTGTTTTACCGTATGGGCGATTTTTATGAGCTCTTCTATGAGGATGCGAAAAAGGCGTCTGCGCTGATGGATGTCACGCTGACCGCCCGTGGCACCTCAGCAGGTGAGCCCATACCCATGTGCGGTGTGCCTTTTCACTCGGCCGATACCTATCTCGCCCGCCTGCTCAAGCAGGGCATTTCGGTGGCGATCTGCGAGCAAATAGGTGATCCGGCTAAATCAAAGGGACCGGTGGAACGCCAGGTTGTGCGGGTTGTGACGCCGGGAACCCTGACAGATGAATCCCTGCTGGACGACAAGCAGGATAGCCTGATCGTAGCGATATGTCCTATTGAGAGCATCTTCGGTATTGCCTCCCTCAACCTTGGCAGTGGTCGCTTCGAGTTGCAGGAAGTGGATGACGATGAGTCACTGGTCAGCGAACTGCACCGGCTCTCCGCGGCTGAGCTGATTATTTCCGATGACGGCAGGTACCCGGCCCAGGTAACAAATCACTCAGGCGTACGTAGGCGACCCGTCTGGGAATTTAACTACGAAGAATCACTCGGCACTCTTACCCGCCAGTTCAAGACCAGGGACCTGGAAGGCTTTGGCTGCGCCGGCCAGATAGCCGCAATTTGTGCCGCCGGCTGCCTGCTAGCTTATGTCAAAGAGACCCAGCGGTCAGAACTACCACACATACAAACGATCAATCCCATTGCCCATGATGAATCAGTTCTGATAGATGCTGCTTCCCGACGCAACCTGGAGCTTTCGGTAAATATTGCCGGCAGCAGCGACAACACCCTCTTCCAGGTACTCGACGATACCGCAACCAGTATGGGCAGCCGGTTACTCAACCGCTGGATCAACCGACCACTGCGCAGCCGGGAAATTCTCATTGCAAGACAGGATGCCATAGAAGTACTGGCACAGAACTTCCAATACGAACCGATACAGACCCACCTGAAACAGATTGGTGACATAGAGAGAATCCTGGCGCGGGTGGCGCTGAAATCTGCCAGACCAAGGGATCTTGCCAGGTTAAGGGATGCCTTGACTGTCCTCCCTGCACTCCAGGACACTATTTCAGTATATGAAGGAAAGCTGCTGGGTCAATTGCGAGAGGGCTGCGCTCCTTTTCCAGAATTGTGTGCACAACTGATCAGCGCCATCATCGAAAACCCGCCCGTAGTCATCAGGGAAGGGGGGGTGATTGCGGAAGACTTTGACCAGAAACTAGATGAATTACGGGGCATCAGTGAAAACGCCGCGGAATTCCTGGTACAGCTCGAGCAGGAAGAAAGGGAAGTCACGGGGCTCAGTACCCTCAGGGTCGGCTACAACCGGGTGCACGGATACTATATTGAGATCAGCCGCAGCCAGTCGGAGCAGGCACCAACACACTATGTACGCAGGCAGACACTAAAAAATGCCGAGAGGTTTATAACTCCGGAATTAAAGGAATTTGAGGACAAGGCACTCAGCAGCAAGAGCAGAGCGCTTGCCAGGGAAAAGGAGCTGTATGATCAACTTCTCGACCGCCTGCTGGAGGACCTGGAGCCACTGCAGAAAGCCGCGGCCGCTGTTGCCGAACTTGATGTCATTACCAACCTGGCGGAAAGGGCTATCGCACTTTCCCTGTCACGACCGCAGCTCAGTGAAGAAGCAGAGTTAAGGATCACGGATGGTCGCCACCTTGTAGTTGAGCAGATGCTTCCAGATCCCTTTGTAGCAAATGACCTTGAGCTTCGCCAGGATCGCCGCCTGCTGATCATCACTGGACCTAACATGGGTGGTAAATCAACCTATATGCGCCAGACCGCCATCATTGCCCTGCTGGCCCACATAGGTAGTTTCGTACCCGCTGGTGATGCCGTAATAGGTAATATCGACCGTATCTTCACCCGCATTGGTTCTTCGGATGACCTTGCAAGTGGTCGCTCCACCTTTATGGTAGAAATGACCGAAACCGCGATGATTCTTAACAACGCGAGCCCCAATAGCCTGGTTCTTCTTGACGAAATTGGCAGGGGAACTTCCACCTTCGATGGTCTGTCACTGGCATGGGCATCGGCAAAATACATCAATGATGAAGTTCGCGCCTTGACCCTGTTCGCTACGCACTACTTCGAGCTGACCGCCCTTGCTGATTTACTGCCTGCGACCTGTAACGTTCACCTTGCGGCAAAGGAGTACGAACACCGTATTATCTTCATGTACCGGGTGAATGAAGGTGCAGCCAGCCAGAGCTACGGACTGCAGGTAGCAAAACTGGCCGGCGTACCAGCTGCTGTTATCTCCGAGGCGCAGAAAAAGTTACGCCAGTTGGAGGAAAATGAAGTCCGCAAGGTGCCAGGGGCTTCCCCCGCTCAGACTGATCTTTTCGTGACAGAAGAAAGGGATGCTCCATTGCAGGAGGCACTTCAGCAAATCAATATCGATGAATTCACACCGAAAGAGGCACTGAATCTCCTATATGAGCTGAAAAGCAAACTTAAAAGCTGATAGAATGCCTCCCTTCTTTAAACCTGTTAATTAGACAAAAGGATCCGACAAATGACGTTTGTGGTAAGTGACGCTTGCATCAAATGCAAACACACCGATTGTGTGGAAGTTTGTCCCGTGGATTGTTTCTATGAAGGTCCAAACTTTCTCGTGATCAACCCTGATGAATGTATCGACTGCGCCCTGTGCGAACCCGAATGTCCGGTTGATGCAATCTTCTCAGAAGATGAGATGCCAGAGAACGAACAAGGCTTCCTGGAACTAAACGCTGAGCTATGCAAAGCGTGGCCCAATATTACCGAGAAGATAGATGCACTGCCCGATGCTGAAGAGTGGGCGGAAGTTAAAAATAAGCTGGAGCATCTAGAGCGCTAAAATCTAGAGCTCTGAAATATTGAGTTTTGAGATAAAGAACGCCAAAATACGAAACAGGAAGTGACCGGCGAATCACTTCCTGTTTGTGACTCCCTTCGTTGTATCCCTGCAGGCCGTGATAGCCCTATCCTTTGTCCGCTTCATCCGTTGAAGAGGTGAAGAGGTGAAGAGGTGAAGAGGTGAAGAGGTGAAGAGGTGAAGCCATATTATCATCAGACCCTACGCTAAAGACCTTGAAATCCGGATCGTGAACTTCAGCAGAATATAAATTCTTTTACTTTTAATAAGTTAGCCGCTATTCACAGCAAGACTATGTCAAATGTCTTACACGGATTGCAGACATGTCTCATTAATCTTTGGGTAGAAGTCTGCCCCTCAAACCCTTCAGTTTTTTGGCAAGTAGCCGATGGGATCCCTTGGTTTGCCATCCCTTCGAATTTCAAAGTGCAGCATTTCCACGTTGGACGAGCTCGTACCAGCTTCCGCCAGCTTCTGCCCGGCTTTCACTCTCTCACCTTCCTTTACCCTTATCTTTCGGTTATTCCCATAGGCGCTGAGGAAATGGTCATTGTGCTTAACAATCACCAGCTTGCCATACCCCCGAAGGTTTCCCCCCGCATAGACAACCACACCATCGGCAGCAGCACTAACACGAGCTCCTGGAGTACCCGCTATATCAATACCCTTGCTCATTTTGCCATCAAAGCGTTTTAGGATTTCACCCTTCATGGGCCAGTGCCATTTCAGGCTGCCACTGGCCATCTGACTATTGCTATGCTTTGATTGGACGGGTTTCCTGCTCATTTTCTGTTTGGCTTTCTTTTCCCTGGCTGCAGCCTTTCTGGTCGCCATTCTTCCAGCAGTTGTACCAGAACCACCGATGGCGATTTTCTGACCGATGAGGATGGTATAGGGCGGTGCGATTCGGTTCTGTCTCGCCAGGCTCAGGTAATCTTTGCCATAACGAAAGGCGATGGAATAGAGGGAATCGCCGCGACGGACCACATGATATTTGCTGGTCGCTCCGACGGAGCTGACGGGCGCATAAACCCGGCTGTTCTGGCACCCGGAAATCGCCAGAATCGAGCAGAGGCTCAGCAATGCAAATTTAGCTTTCAGGACCACTGTAAATCCTGGCTGCCTTTTGCAGCATGAGAACCAGGGCGCCACCAACGAGTGCACAACCAACCGCGGTCATGATTTCAGCATCCTGGCCAGTCAGGTTGCTATAGATATTGGGAAGTACGGGCTCCTGTACCAAAGGAATCTGACCGCCATCAGCCTTGATCTGATAGCTGGTGGTATTTTTCCAGGGCCAAAGTTTAGCAAGGGAACCGAGCATAAAACCTAGCAGCAGGGACAGGGTTTCGTTCCTGAATCGGGCGAACAATCGGGACAACAATTTAGAGAAGCTAACCAGGCCAATCACCATCCCAAGGCCAAGAAAGGCAAGATTCAGCAGGTCAAAACTCTTGATCGCGTCTATGACGAAACTGTACAAACCGAGCAGCAACAGTATGAAACTGCCGGAAAGTCCCGGAAGAATCCAGGCACAAACCGCTATCGAGCCACCAACAAAAAGCATGAGTGGAGTCGGCTCCAGTGCAATGGGCACAAGCTGGGTGATTACAACGCCAATAACGACACCGATACCTATCCCGATACCTGCCTCGACAGCAAATGACTCCAATTCCCTGGAGACAACCAGTGTGGACACCAGCACTAGGCCAAAGAAAAAAGACCAGATTGCGATCGGTTCATTATGCAGCAGATAGCTCACCGCACTCGCAAATATCAAAATTGAAACGCCCATCCCAGAGAACAGAACCAGCAGGAAGGTCGCATCCACGCTGTGCCAAGTTGAAATAAGACCCTCGTCTTTCAAGCGCAGAATCAGGTAAGGGGTAAACTGCTTGATGGCGTTAATTAACCGCTCATATATCCCGGAGATAAATGCGATAGTCCCACCGGACACACCCGGCACAACCTCAGCAGCACCCATGACCATCCCAACGACAGCAACCCTGACAATCTCTTGCAAATTTTTCATGATTTCCCTGCCACGAGTGGCACAAACTTGACCGCCTCCAGCACCTCTGAGCTCACTTCACCCATGGTATTGGTGGTCACCGTCAACTGCTGGTTGCCACCGTGACCCACGGGAGCGATTATTCGACCGCCCTCCGCCAGTTGCCCGATCAGTTCGTCCGCTATTCTCCTGGGGGATGCCGTTACGATGATTGCATCATAGGGCCCCCTTTCAGGCCACCCCATGCCACCATCAGCATGCTTGAACTGGATATTGCGCAGGCCGAGCAGCTTGAACCGTGAGACCGCCTTATCAAGCAAGCCAGAAATCCTTTCAAGGGTGAAAACCTTGTTTGTCAGCTGCGCCAAAACGGCGGTCTGGTATCCGGAACCAGTACCAATTTCCAGCACCCTGTTCAGAGGGCCTTCGGCTAACAACACCTCTGTCATCCTGGCGACAATATAGGGTTGAGAGATGGTCTGGTTAAACCCTATCGGTAGAGCCGTATCTTCATACGCCCTGTGCGCCAGCGCTTCATCTATAAAGGCATGCCGTGGCGTGGAATTGATTACATCCAGGATTCGCTCATCACGTATACCCTGTTCTCGTAGCCGGCGCACCAGCCTGTCGCGGGTTCTTTGCGACGTCATGCCCACGCCATTCAGGTTAAGCTCGTTACTCAATGGTCGGATTCCTTGTAGTCCATCACTTCTCTTAGCGCACTAGTCGCAAATGATCCGGCGACCAGGGAAAACGACAAGTGCAGGCTTTCTCCTTCAAAGCGCCAGTGCAGATCCCGTGGCTTCAGCTTCAGGTTCCGCGATCCAGTTTTGACCCGCAGTTTCTGTAAACCTTCACACCAGCGTTCACATTCCCCGGGCAGGCGATCTTCACCCGGTCGCGGATCGCGTGACATGCCGTACATGGGGCCGGATTCGTCATCGGATATTGCCGACCAGCTTTCCTCTGATATTTTTGTTGAGAGGAAGTGATTGAACATATAGGCGCGCGCTACAGAAAGATAGATATCCCTGTTGCGTCGAATGGATTTGCATCCCTTAAGCAATTTGTCGGCACATTCGAGATTTCCATTGTCCCTGCCAAACCGCTGTTCACCAAAATAATTAGGAGCACCCGAATCCCGAAGTCGCTGCAGGCGGACTTCGAGTGTTTGATGATCTTCTGGCTCAGGTGATACCTGCTGTAGAGTCAGCTCAAAAAAATTACCAGATAGGTCCCCCTTTCGCAGTTTTCTCGTATGTCTCGTGACATCGAGCAACTCCACCCCCTCTACTTCAAGCTTTTCCCATTTAGGGTTCTGCTCACCCGGCAAATAGCAGCTGAACCACTGCTCAGCAATTGCATATCGATCCTTTCGCCCTGCAAACCCAACATCCTTGTTGGAGGTCCCTGTAAAATCTGCCAGTTGGCCCGCCACCCATCCGGTATTGGCATTGGTCTTTCGAATTTTCAGGTATACATGTTCACCGGAACCAGAGGTGCTGTAGTCTGGCAATTCAACGACTCTGAAATCTTCCGGGCACGTTTTAATGGTTCCTGAAGTGGCTGGCTTGTCATAGGCATAGCTAAAATTAGTGTTAAAGGTCATGGCCCGGCACTTTCAAGCAACACGATCGCCTGCGCCGCTATACCTTCTTCCCTGCCGAGGTATCCCATTTTTTCAGTGGTGGTTGCCTTAATACTAACCTGTGACACATCTGCATCAAGATCCGTGGCTAGTATGCGTCTCATATCATCGGCATGGCTTCCTATCCTGGGCTTTTCGGCGATGATCGTAATGTCCGCATTACCAAGCACATAGCCAGCAGCAGTTACCTTCTGATAAGCAGCGCGCAGCAACTCTCTGCTATCAATACCTTGAAACGCAGGGTCCTGGTCCGGAAAATGGGCACCAATATCTCCAAGGGCAAGCGCACCTAGTAGTGCGTCCACAAGGGCATGTATCGCCACATCCCCATCAGAGTGAGCGATCAGCGCTCGATCGTGAGGAATTGAACAGCCGCCAAGCATAATTTCGTACTCTCCCGTTTCGTCACCGAATCGGTGCGCATCAAACCCCTGCCCAATTCTCATGACTGCTGCTCTTGTGAGTGTTGCTCTTGTGAGTGTTGCTCTTGTGAGTGTTGCTCTTGTGAGTGTTGCTCTTGAGAGAGCTGCTCTTGTAAACGTCCTTCCTGTGACAGGTGAAAAGCCGCCACTTTTAGATCATCCTGGGTTGTCACCTTAATATTGTCACTGTGGCCCTGCACCATCTTTGGCTGGTAACCAAGGCATTCCACCGCCGATGCTTCATCCGTAACCCCGGCAGGTGCACCTTGAAGCGCCTGCAGCAGTATCCCATGGCGAAACAATTGTGGTGTTTGTGCAAGCCACAACCGGGACCGATCCTGCGTATCTAGCACGCTACCCTTTTCAACCCTTTTCACCGTATCAGTAACGGGAATGCCCAGTAACCCACCGACCTCATGCCCCTGAAGTTCACTGCATAGGGAAAGGATATCGCTCGCCCTGACACAGGGGCGCACTGCATCGTGCACCATTACCCAATCGTCAGCGTTTCCATGAAGCTCTTTCATACCATTCAGAACCGAATCAATTCGCTCCGCTCCACCGCAAACTACCTGGCATTGATCGATGGCCGGAATGGTCTCAAAAAGATTATCTTCCGCAGAAATGACAAGAATCACACTGCGAGGACGCAATCCAAGTATTCTGAGCAGTGTGTGTTCAAGGATGGTTTTACCCGCAATCTGAATATATTGCTTGGGTTCTTTGGACTCCATCCTGATCCCGAGGCCTGCCGCGGGTATAACGACTGAGATTCCGTCCAGAGATTCGACGTGGCTCATTACTGACTACTGCTCTTAATCTTCAAGAAGGAGAAAGAAAGTTTCACCCTCTTTGATTAGCCCGAGCTCATTGCGTGCCTTCGCCTCGATAGCCTCAAGACCGTCACGCAAATCCATAATCTCTGCTTTGAGGATGTCGTTTCGCCTCTGCTTTTGTTTGTTTTCTGCGCTCTGCCTATCAACTTCAGAGCGCAGGCCGCTGACATGCGCGAGGCTGCCCTCACCGATCCAAAGTCGCGCCTGCAGTCCCACTGTCATGAGAAAGAATAACGCGACTATGATTCGGTTCAGTTTCACCAAAAGGTACTCACCGTCTAAATTCATCCATGCCTTTAAATAGGGCTGACGAATAATCTTCAATTCTAAGTAACCTATTATACTTTGCCACCCTATCCGACCGGCAAAGTGAACCGGTCTTGATCTGGCCAGCTGCTGTAGCTACTGCAAGGTCAGCAATGGTGGTGTCCTCTGTTTCTCCCGACCGATGAGAAATCACGGTGGTGTAACCCGCATCCCTGGCAATGCTGATCGCCTTCAGCGTCTCTGTCAGGGTGCCGATCTGATTTACCTTGATGAGTATCGAGTTCGCCACGCCCGCCTCAATACCCTGGGTCAGAATATTTGGGTTGGTCACAAAAACATCGTCCCCAACCAGCTGGCATTTGCCACCCAGCTTTTTGGTCTGATAGGCCCAGCCATCCCAATCAGCTTCATTCAGGCCATCCTCGATCGATAAAATCGGGTAGCGCGAAACCAGGTCATCGAGGTAGTCGGTGAACTCTTCCGAGGAGTAGCTTTTACTCTCCCCCGAGAGAACATAATGACCATCCCTGTAGAATTCAGAAGCTGCACAATCCAGTCCCAGGTAAACATCCTTGCCCGGCACATATCCGGCACTCTCGATGGACTCCACGATGGCAGCCAGTGCCGCTTCATTACTTGCCAGGTTAGGTGCAAACCCTCCCTCATCCCCCACGGCTGTACTGAGGTTTTGTTTCGACAGCACATCTTTCAGGGTGTGAAAAACTTCAGCGCCACAGCGCAATGCCTCGGTAAAAGTTTCCGCACCGACCGGAAGGATCATAAACTCCTGGATGTCCACATTGTTGTCGGCATGCTCTCCGCCATTAAGAATGTTCATCATTGGCACCGGCATGCTATAGCGACCCGGGCTGCCATCCAGTTCTGCAAGGTATTCGTACAGTTCAAGCTTTCTATCCTTCGCTGCCGCAGCCGCAGAAGCGAGCGATACAGAGAGAATGGCGTTTGCACCCAGAACTTCCTTATTATCCGTTCCATCCAGGTCCAGCATTATGGTATCCAACTCGGTCTGACCTTCCACATCGTGTCCGAGCAGCCGTTCGCGAATTTTGGTATTCACGTTTTCAACCGCCTTAAGCACTCCCTTACCCTTGTAGCGAAGAGGATCCCCATCACGCATTTCCAATGCCTCCCGTGAACCCGTCGAGGCCCCCGAAGGTACGCAGGCAGACCCAACATTCCCCGTGGCCAATTCAACATCTGCTTCCAGGGTTGGGTTACCCCTGGAATCAAGTATTTCTCGTGCCCTTATGTCTATTATTTCAGTCATTGTTCTATTACCACTGCTGCTCTATACCTATTCCTTTATATCGCTTCCTTTACGACCTGATCAATACGCCGCAACAACGACAACAATTCTGCCATTTCTGCCAATGGCCAGCTATTGGGTCCGTCGCTCATCGCCTCATCGGGTCGGGCATGTGTCTCCATAAAGAGGCCATGTATTCCCGCGCCAGCCGCAGCCCGGGCTAGAACAGGCACCATATCCCTGTCGCCACCAGAACTTGAGCCTTGCCCGCCGGGCAATTGCACACTGTGGGTTGCATCAAAAATTACCGGGCACCCCGTCTGTTTCATCACTGCCAGCGAGCGCATGTCGGATACCAGGTTATTGTAGCCAAAGCTCACACCTCGCTCACAGACCATGATGTTCTCATTACCCGTGGCTTTTGCCTTCTCGACGACATGAACCATATCCCATGGCGCTAGAAACTGACCCTTCTTGATGTTTACGGGAAGGTTCATTGCTGCCACATTCTGGATAAAACCTGTCTGGCGACACAGAAATGCGGGCGTTTGCAATACCGAGACGACGGACGCCACCTCATCGAGCGGTGTGTCTTCGTGAACGTCAGTCAGTATCGGCACTTCGATCTGAGACTTTACTTTCTCCAGGATCTTCAGACCCTCACTTAGTCCAGGACCACGATAACTACGATGGGAAGAACGGTTCGCCTTATCAAATGAAGACTTGTAGATGAAAGAGATATCAAGGCCATCGCATATTTCCTTTAGCTCACCGGCAGTATCCAGTGCCGACTGCTCTGATTCAATCACACAGGTTCCAGCGATCAGGAAAAAAGGTGAACTTTCATTCACCTCGAAACCACAAAGATTCATGGTCACCCTTTATGCGCCAGCGCCGCTTCGATGAAACTCCGAAACAGGGGATGCCCCTCTCTTGGAGAAGAGGTGAATTCCGGATGGAACTGACTGGCAACAAACCAGGGATGATCTTTTAGTTCAATGACCTCCACCAGTGATTTGTCAACGGATTGACCCGCGACCCGCAGCCCTTTTGATTCAAATTCAGGGACAAATGTTGGGTTCACCTCATAGCGGTGGCGGTGCCGTTCAAGGATGGATGGCTGACCATAAATCTTGTAGGTGAGAGAATCACAGGATAACTGACATTCCTGCTCGCCCATTCTCATGGTACCACCCAGGTCCGAGTCTTCATCCCTGACTTCCACGTCCCCTGAGCTATTGGTCCACTCCGTGATCAGGCCAATAACCGGATACTCTGTATTCAGGTTTACCTCACTGCTATTTGCACCTTCCATGCCAGCGACATTCCGAGCAAAGTCGATAATCGCCGCATGCAGCCCGTAACAGATGCCCAGATAGGGAATCATATTTTCCCGAGCATATTTTGCCGACGCAATCTTGCCTTCAAACCCCCTCGCACCAAACCCACCAGGCACAAGGATGGCATCAGCATCCTTGAGAATCTCAATACCATTCTTTTCAATTTCGACTGAATCTATGAATTCAACATCTACATCTGTTTCCGTATGAATACCCGCATGAAGCAGCGCCTCGTTCAGCGACTTATATGCATCCAGCAGGTCCATGTACTTACCGACCATTTTCAGCTTGATCTGATGCTTGGGGTTCTGCTGCGCCTCAACGACGCTCACCCAATCCGCCAGGTCCGCCGCGTGACATTCAAGACCCAACTTCTCAACGACTATGTCATCCAATCCCTGATCGTTCAGCATCGATGGTATTTTGTATATTGTTGGCGCATCCACCAGGGGTATTACGCCACCCGGCTCGACATTAGTAAAAAGGGCAATTTTGTCGCGAGCACTCTGGCTGATTTCGTGGTCAGAGCGCACCACGAGAATGTCTGGTTGCAGGCCGATAGAACGCAGTTCCTTGACCGAGTGCTGCGTTGGCTTGGTCTTTGTTTCGCCTGCGGTGGCGATGAAGGGAACCAGTGTCAGGTGCATCAGCAAGGCCTTTTTTGAACCCAGTTCAAACCGCAACTGCCTGACTGCTTCCAGAAATGGCTGGGACTCAATATCACCGACGGTTCCACCTATCTCCACGAGCGCAACATCGAAGCCAACGCCGCCCTGAAGAATCCTGGTCTTAATCTCATCGGTAATGTGAGGAATTACCTGGATAGTGGCGCCAAGATAATCGCCCCTGCGCTCTTTGGCGATCACATCAGCGTATATCTGACCAGTGGTGAAATTATTGTTTCGCTTCATCCTCGTGTGGATGAAGCGCTCATAGTGGCCCAGGTCCAAATCGGTTTCAGTACCATCAGCGGTGACGAACACTTCACCGTGTTGCAGCGGGCTCATGGTTCCAGGATCTACATTGATATATGGATCGAGTTTTTGCATGGTGACTTTCAGCCCTCTGGCTTCAAGGATTGCACCAAGGGATGCGGCGGTTATTCCCTTCCCCAGTGAGGAAACAACACCACCTGTAACAAATATAAAGCGAGACATTTAGCTCCCATCTGAATGTAAGAACGGCCAACAAGGGAGTGGCCAAGATGGGATTCTAGAGTATCATTTAAGCAGGGTTCTCTCAATGTAATTCGATGGGAACCGGGAACAAATCACCGCGTTTGGCCCATACTCAGGGGTCAAACCCGATCCCGGATTTCAAATGTAAACACCCAGCCTGCCTCCTGGCTCCCAGCCCGCCTATCCTCGGCTTCAATTGGGCTCATATTCCACGCGGGAATCCCCGGTACTGCTATCAATTGACCGGCTTCATAGATCAGCGGCACCCGACTGCGCAACCAGGAGGGCAGTTGGTTCTCCTGGAAGATGTTCTTTAGCGTTCGCTGCTGTTGTCGCTGGATCTTCTCACCACCTTGCCTGAACCGGCCCTCAAGACCCATCTCGCTGTTGACTGTGACACCTTGCCCCTTAATCCGCTCGATAGACAGCACGCCACCGGATACCGCCATGGATTCATCACCATAAATCCTGAATACGGAAGAATTATCCATTTGCGGCATTGAGTTTAGAAGGTAAATAAAATCACCATGACGCCTTAGCTCATACCCGCCCCAGGCAAGCAACGGAGCAGCATCCCGGGGCGAGTTCAACATGGCGTGGACACATTGGCGAAGTGCTTTACCGGACGGAAATCCAACCTGCTTGCGGCGCATGAATTCCCTGAGCAGGTTAACCACCCGCAGTTCGCCCAATTTCCCAATAACACTCAAACTGAGGCCCTCATCATCTGACAGGGCGGAATCAAGATCACTTTCTGCAATATTTTCAATAAGTTGCGAAGCCTGGGTATCTCGCTCATGGGCGTTGATCAGCGCCTGCTCCGCCGCTGGAAACCTTGTTGTGATCTTTGGCAAAAGCTCGTGGCGCAAAAAATTCCTGTCCATACCAAGGTCCATATTGGTATCGTCTTCAACCCAGGAGAGTTTGTTTTTCCGGCAATAGCTGAGAATCTCGTGACGACGAGTACCCAGCAAAGGACGATACAGGTTCACGCCTGCGATGGCCCTCTTCATAGGCATTCCCTGTACGCCGAATACCTCGCTTCCACGAAACAGGTTCAGCAATACGGTTTCAAGCTGGTCATCCATATGATGAGCCAGTAACAACAGGTCTCGTGGCCCTAAAATTCCCCAAAGGCGATATAACGTGCGAGTCTCGCATTCTCTTCGATGCTGCCCTTACGTTCGACGCTGACCTGCACACTTTCAATATCAACACCCTGCATATTGCAGAACCTTTCACAAAACTCCTGCCATTTCTCCGCTTCTTTTTGCAAACCATGGTTGACATGGATTGCGACAACGGGAACGCCTAGTTGCGCCTTCACAAGCCAGTGCAACAGGGCAACCGAATCAGCACCACCACTCAGGGCAACCACTAGCCTGACAACACCATCGGCTACTAGTCGCTCAAGCTCTGGCTTATCCCTGACTACCATGGGCTTCTAACAATCATGGATATCTAACAATCACAGCAAGGGGCGCTATGAATAGTCCAGGTGAACATGGTCTGCGCCATAATGATCCTTCAGGTTCTCTATAAGATCATCATCAGGTTTAACCCGCCACTCATCCCCCAGAATCACTTCAGCTTTGGCATCGGTGCTAGCGTAGGCAACAGAAAACCTACACCCAATACCACTTCTATCCTTGTAGGGGGTCAGTATCTGCTTCAACTCGTGCATGAAATCACCGCTCATGGAACTGCCGCTCACGCTCAGGCGCAGCTTGATCAGATTCTTTTGCCTCGCATCAACCAGCTCATAAACCTCATTTGCCCGCATTCGTACACCACCGGCATATTCATCTGTCGCCGTTGTGCCTTTAAGCACGACAATGGCGTCCTTCTGCAGGCTCTCTCGATGTTGATCAAGAAGCTCTGCATATACCGAGGCTTCCATCCGGCCGGTACCATCATCGAGAGTGATGAAGGCAATATTATCTCCCTTGCGACTTTTCATGGTCCTTACCGCAACAATCAGTCCTGCAATAGATTGTTCATCATTGCTTGCCCGCAAATCACAGATTCGCGTTTTTGCCAGATACTTTAATTCACGACGGTACACATCAATCGGGTGACCGGACAGGTAAAGACCGAGCGAAGTTCGCTCCTTCACAAGGCGATCCTTAAGGGTTAGGCAATGCAGGTCTTCGAAATGATTGTAGTCACTGTCCATATCTGCAGTCATCAGGCTGACTTCGCCGAACAGGTCCGTATGTCCGCTGTCAGCGTTCCTGGTGTTCTGATCAGCCAGTTGGATAGCATCCTCCTGGTTGGCTAAGAGCAACGCCCTTTTATACCCCACCTCATCGTAATGGCTCGATGCCGCCTGCACCAGGTCATCCATTGCGCCACTGCCAATCAGCGCCTCTATCGCCTTCTTGTTCGCTTTTCGCGTATCCACGCGCCCACAAAAATCAAACAAATCCTTGAAAGACCCGGATTCTCCCCGGCTTTTGACTATATTTTCTACCGGTCCCGCTCCCAGCCCCTTGATTGCCCCAAGGCCGTAGACAATACTTTCCCTGTCTTTGGCAACAAAGCGAAACTCACCCTGGTTAATATCCGGTGGCAACAGCGCAAGGTTCATCTCCTTGCACTCTTCCACATTGATCACTACCTTGTCGGTATTCTGCATATCCGCTGACAAAACTGATGCCATGAAATCTGCCGGATAGTAGTGCTTCAACCAGGCTGTCTGAAAGGCGATGAGCGCATAGCAGACCGAATGAGGTTTATTAAAGCCGTAGCCGGCAAACTTCTCCATGAGGTTAAAGATGTGGTCTGCCTGCGCCCTGTCAATGTTGTTGGCATCCGTACCAGCCAGGAATACCTCACGCTGTTTTGCCATTTCCTCAGGTTTCTTTTTGCCCATTGCACGACGCAGCAGGTCCGCATTCGCCAGGGAATAGCCAGCAAGGATCTGGGCAATTTGCATTACCTGCTCCTGGTACAACATCACACCATAGGTGCCCTCCAGGACATGTTTTAGACTTGGATGGAGGTAGTCAACTTCTTCGATGCCATGCTTGCGCCTAATAAAGTCATCAGCAAGTTGCATAGGTCCCGGCCGGAACAGTGCAACCAGCGCCACAATATCTGCAAAGCGACTGGGTTTAACTTTCTTCATCAACTCCTTCATTCCACGTGATTCAAGCTGGAATACTGCTGTCGTCTTCGCCTGCTTCAGGTCTGCGTAGATTTGAGGGTCTTCAAGATCAATTGCATTAATATCGATGGTGGCTTCGCCGGAAATCTCACAGCGAGCATTGATGCTCTTGACCGCATTGTCGATGATGGTCAGAGTTCTGAGACCAAGAAAATCAAACTTCACCAGCCCGGCCTGCTCGACATCGACCATGTCAAACTGGGTCATCAGACCAACGCCGCTTTCATCACAGTAGGTCGGAGAGAAATCCGTCAGTCGCGTCGGCGCAATGACCACACCACCGGCATGTTTACCCACATTGCGAGCCAGCCCTTCCAGCTTGAATGCCATTTCCATAATCTCATCGGCATCTTCATCACCCTCAATAAACTCCTGCAACAGGGGTTCCTCTTCCAGCGCCCGGGAGAGCGTCATGCCAGGCTCAAAGGGGATGAGTTTGGAAAGTTTGTCAGCCAGCCAGTAGGGTTTTCCTTGCACCCTCGCAACATCTCGAACCACTGCTTTTGCTGCCATGGTGCCAAAGGTAATGATCTGGGATACCGCTTCGCGGCCATAGCGCTCGGTTACATGCTGGATAACCTGGTCCCGGCCATCCATACAAAAATCGATATCGAAATCCGGTAACGACACACGTTCGGGGTTCAGGAGCCGCTCGAACAACAGGTCATACTTGAGTGGATCTATATCTGTAATTTTCAGAGAGTAGGCGACAAGCGAAGCCGGGCCTGAACCTCGACCCGGGCCAACGGGTATTCCATGGTCTTTCGCCCACTGTATAAATTCCATAACAATAAGGAAGTAGCCGGGAAACCCCATACTGTTGATAATACCCAGCTCAAACTCAAGCCGCTCATCGTAGGGCTTTCTCTGGGCGGCGAACTGCGATGATTCAGTATCAAAAATCAATGCCAGTCGATCGTTCAGACCTTGGTTCGACAGGTCCGTAAAGAATTCTTCAATGGTCCGGCCTTCGGGAATAGGATACTCGGGCAGATACGAATTACCGAGATCCATATCGACGCTGCACCGTCTGGCAATTTCGACACTGTTCTCTATCGCTTCCGGTAAATCACTAAACAACGCGGCCATTTCATCTGCAGACTTCAGGTATTGTTCTTCCACATAGCGGCGCTCGCGCCTGGGGTCATTGAGCGTCCTGCTGTCATGAATGCAGACCCTTACCTCATGGGCATCAAAATCGGTTTTTCGCAGAAAACGAACGTCATTGGTGGCAACAACAGCGCAGTCCAGACTCGTCGCCAGTTCGACTGCCTGGTCAATATACTCCTCCTCTCCGGGGCGCCCGGTGCGGTGCAATTCCAGGTAAAAGTCACCCCCGAATATCGACAACCAGCGTCGTGTGAGCGCCTGGGCCTCGTCAGTATTGCCGGTGAGAATGGCCCTGCCTACATCGCCCTCCCTGCCAGCCGACAGGGCGATCAACCCTTCAGCCTTCTCTTCGATCCATGATTTAGTGAGCGCCGCATGACCAGATGCCTGTCCTTCTGTATAGGAACGGGACATGAGTTCGATCAGGTTCTTATAGCCCTTGTCATTCCGGGCAATCAGTACCAGGGGAGTTGGCTCTTCATTGCCCTGGTCTGGGAAAACCAGGACCTCTGCAGCAACAATGGGTTTGATCCCCGCACCGGAGGCCGCATTATAGAATTTAATCAGGGCAAACAGGTTGCAGTAGTCCGTGAGCGCAACTGCTGGCATCAGGTTTTCCGTGAGGGCTGCTACGAGGGGCTTAATTCTCACAATACCGTCTATCATGGAGTATTCGGAATGTACTCGAAGATGGACGAATGATGGCTTCATTTAGGGAGTCTGGGGACCTGCTTTTTAACAATTATTAGGCGGCGGGAAACTTGATCAATAGTATACGAAGGGTGGTAATCACTAAAGAGATAAAGTGATAAAAGCACTCACATCAGGGAACGGCAGTCAGTTCCCCACCCGCCAACTGGTTCGTCTCATAGAAATGCAGCAGGAGCCGCACGGCATTTGCTGGAATGCGCCTTACCAGCCAACCTAACAGTAGCAGAGCAATTACAGACAACGTGGAAGAAGAGCCTGGCAAAGTAGAAGTTGACCGGTTTATTTTCTGCACCGGCAATGCTTTGTTGATGCTGGGGCAGCCTCGGATACACGCTGTTTTTCAGTGTTCTCGGGAACTGTGCCCTGTTTCTTGAGACCAGCGGCGCATACCCCGTCGTTCAAGGGGTCTTGGAAGTAAGTCCGTTGGCGGCAATCATCAGCATCATCAACCTCTTGCCCCGGAGGTCATTCTGTCTTGCTTACCTGGCGGTCATTGGCCTCATATCCATCGCGACCACCTGTGACTCAGCTTCCTATACACTGGCGCCCGGTACCCACACTCTTTTACCTGTACCCCATGAGTCTGCAGAGGTCCCCATCCAGAGCGGATTTCATCCTGATCTCATCGCCAAGGTTAAGGACCCGTGGCACTTCAGGATCAAATTCCTGCCACCTGGACAGCCCATTTCCGTTCGGATTGCCCGTGCGGGCAAAATTCAGCCAGTACTGCTGCATCTGCAGGGTTAACCTGTCATCGTCTTCGTTGGTCGCAAGCCATTCATCATGCATGCCGAAAACATATGGAATTTCGGCACCATGGTAGGCACCCACCTGCTGCCCGAGCGCGCCCTCACGGATCCGGGTGAAATGGTAGACGTATGCCGATTGCTTCCCCGCGGCAACTGCACCGGCCATCTCAAGGGAGGGGCAAAGCATATAATAGGCGGTAGCAATACGGTCCAGTTTATTCTTCAGATCAAGTGGCGAAAGAAGACGCCCGACCTCCTCCCTTTGCTCCAACAGTTCATAACTTCGCAGATACCTATCCAGATCATCTCCATCGCCGATATACATAAGCCATTCATTGGCATTCATGCCAATCATCAGCGGCACAGCAACCTGCCTGCCGGCGTCAAAAACCTTATATGGAAACTCCCTGAGACCATGCCCACCAACGGCAGCGCCATACTGCCATTCCGGCAAATGCTTTTCCACGGCCGCCTGCAGATCTTTGGCATCAAGATTTCGCATTGCCGCCACGCCCTCAACTTCGAGCCGTTGAGATAAATCCGAACCCGTCCTGGATTGCTCGATCAGTGTTTGGATCTGGCGTTGCTGGTAGCCTGCACTCTGATGAATCGCCCTGTGAAACAACCCCTCAGCCATTGGTGAAGCCATCAGATAACCAATATTTTCGGCACCAGACGATTCACCAAATATGGTGACATTGTCCGGATCACCACCGAAATCATCGATATGTGACTGAATCCACTGCAGCGCCGCGATCAGATCCAGCAACCCATAATTCCCGGCACTGCCAGACTGTTCTTTTATCAGATCCGGATGCGAGAAGAAGCCGAATATCCCTGTTCGGTAGGGTACAGATACAACCACCACATCTTTTCGTGCCAGTACCTGGCCATGATAGTTGGGTTCATAACTCCAGCCACCCTTGTTGCTGCCGCCATGAATCCAGACCATCACCGGCATCTTCGCCGAAGGGCTGCTAAGGTCCCGTGACCAGATATTCAGATAAAGACAGTCCTCGTCATAACCCCCTCTGGGTGATTTGAATACTTCCGGATCTTCACCCGAGAAGCGCACCAGGTCCATGTACCAGTTTTCTATATGCAGACCCTGCATACAGGCCGCTGCAAAGTGATCGGCAACATGCATTTGTCTCTTCGGGCTATAGGGCGCCGGTGGCCGCCAGCGAAGATCTCTAACCGGCGGCGCGGCGAACGGGATACCCTTGAAAGCATAAACGCCATGACTATCTTCAATACCGGTCCAGGATTCGGGGGCAAGGCCCTTGAACTCCGCGGCCTGAGCACCAGCCTGCAGCGCAAGGGCAAATATCAGGCTGGTGAATTTTGGCATATCAAACAATCGTCGCCAGTGCATCCAGCACCGCGTTGGGTTGTTCGGCAAGCATGGAATGGCCGCAGGGGTTAAGCCGGACAACTCGACTGTCAGCAATTCCGTCCGCAACTGCCTGGGCACTGATGGGTGCAGTCATCTTGTCCTGCTCTCCTATAATGACTAGCGTGGGTGCTGTTACATGCTTCGCGAGTTCATCGCCATTGGCAAATTCGTTGCACGCGTTCAAGTCGGTAAAAAATGCACCATTATTTGCCATCTCCAGCAGACGCTGACCAGACATAGTCATGCACACTCCTGGATTCTCGCTGCCCCCCATCTGACCAAAATTGCTATGGCTCCAGGTGTTGGCCATATCAATGGCATCATGATGGTTTTCCCTGGCCGCATCGAGGAGCTGATCGGTAACCGGCATCGGCGTCGAGGTACCAAGCAGAGCCAGCACCCTGGTTTTTCCCGGGTAACGGGCCGCGAAATTCAGTGCAATCAGGGACCCCAGGCTATGACCAACAATAGCTGCCGAGTCTATGTTGAGCGCATCCATGGCATCCTTAAGCCAATCTGCAAAACCGTCGATACTGACAGGCGATTCACCAAGAGAACGACCGTGATTGGGGAGATCCAGTGCGAAAACATTATACCCATGGCGGGCAAAATACCGCGATGGGAGTACCCAAACGCTGTGATCCATTGCCGCGCCGTGCAGGAAAATAACGCTGGGCTGATCTGTCGCTATATTTCCCGTACCGTTACTGTAAAACGTCTTATAACCATTCACCTCAACATACATGAGACTAGCCTCCCCTCGCGCTTCGCTGCGATGCGCGTAGTGCTCGGCGCAGGTCTGCAGTCAGGTCACCGGGATCTTCAAGCCCAATAGATAGCCGGATCAACCCTTCTGATATGCCAGCTTTCTGCAATGCATCAGCATCCATTCGATGATGGGTTGTGCTGGCAGGATGGATAACCAGAGATTTGGCGTCACCAACATTGGCGAGGTGTGAAAAAAGCTCCAGGCTTTCAATAAATTTGATGCCCGCCTGACGACCGCCTTTGATACCAAAACTGAAAACCGAACCAGCGCCCCGGGGTAAGATCTCTTTTGCCAGTTCATGGTCGGGATGATCGGGAAGCAGCGGGTGATTTACCCACTCAACCTGTTCCTGCTCGACCAGAAACTCTACGACAGTTTTCGTATTTTCCACATGCCGCTGCATTCTCAATGGCAACGTCTCGATACCCTGGAGAATATGAAATGCTGTGGTTGGGCTCATGCAGGCACCAAAGTCTCGTAACCCTTCCTTGCGTGCCCTGGTAATAAAGGCAGCAGGACCAAATTCCTCAGCAAAATTGAGGTCATGAAATCCGGCATAGGGTTCAGTAAGGGTCGGAAAGTTACCCGAAGCTTCCCAGTCAAAGGTACCACCATCAACCAACAAACCACCTATAACAACACCGTGCCCGGAAAGGAACTTGGTCGCGGAATGTACGACCAGATCTGCACCCAGGTCGATAGGTCGGCACAAATAGGGTGTGGCAAAAGTCGCGTCCACCAGCAAAGGCAGTCCAACTGAATGGGCAAGCGCCGAAATTTCAGACACGTTCAATACCTCCAGGCCTGGATTGCCGAGAATTTCAGAGAAGATGAGGCGCGTATTGGGCTTTATTGCTGCCCCGAATTCCTTGGTATCCCTTGGATTAACAAAGGTAGTTTCGATACCAAATCGCCGCAGGGTGTAGTCGAGAAGATTGTGCGTTCCCCCGTAGAGACTGCGGGAAGCGACGATATGGTCTCCCGCGCTGACGATCGTGGCTATTGCCAGGTGCATGGCTGCCTGACCACTTGCAGTGGCGATTGCACCGACGCCGTTGTCCAGAGTGGCTATTCTCTCCTCGAGTACGGCATTGGTTGGATTGGATAGCCGGGAATAAACATGACCAGCGCGCTCAATGTTAAACAGCCCAACCGCATAGTCAGTATCCTTAAATACGAAGGAGGCTGACTGATAAATAGGGGTAGCACGAGCTCCCGTGCTTGGGTCTGGTTGCTGCCCGGCGTGCAAACTTAAGGTATCAAAATCTAGTGTTGGCGGCTTCGCCATTTGACTCTCCGAGAAATTCCCAAAGGCTAATGGTATGTCATGCTGATAGCAGGTGAAACCACTAAGCACCCGGGTTTTGCCTGAATTATCATGTAACCTGTCCACCAAGGTTCGCAAACAGCACAGGAATCGATATGACCAAAAACGTTATTGTCTTTTCTGATGGCACCAGCAACACAAAAAGAACCAACACCAATGTCTACCAGTTTTACACAGCACTGAAGGATCACCCAAAAACACCTGCTTTTATGACCCAGGTGTTGGCTCCTTTGGTGGCGATGTCTTAGGAAAGGCATTTGGTACCGGTCTCGCGGTTAATATCAGGCAGTGTTACGACTTTATCGTATCCCGATATGAACCCGATGACAGGCTGTTCCTGTTTGGCTTCAGCCGGGGCGCCTATACTGTTAGAAGCCTGGCCAGTTTTTTCCCTCGTAGGCCTCCTGGTCGAGAAGAATCGAAAGAAGCTCGGCACTGGCGGTCCACAGCATCACAAAAGACAAATATTCACGGAGCAGCAAAAATACGCACGGCCTGCTTACGATGTTTATCGATCCAACAAGACACCAGCATTTCAGGCTGCCCTGCGAGAACTCAGGCAGCGTCAGCAAATGCGCTCATGCCCGGTTTTCGGCCTCGGCGTATGGGATACGGTAGGCGCACTCGGGCTACCAAATATGGACCGTGATCAGAAGGCATTCGGTGAACACTACTATCACCGGATAATGCTACCCAAAGATATTAAGTACGCCTATCACGCCTTGTCGATTTATGATGAGCGCAGGGAATTCTCTCCGGTATTGTTTTCCAGGACACCAAAGAATACGGATACGATCGAAGAAGTTTGGTTTTCCGGTATGCATTCCGACGTGGGTGGTGGCTACAAGCTGAAGAAGAAAGATCCCCACGCCAAGGAATTGTCAAATATCAGCCTGAAGTGGATGGCTGACAAGTTTTCCACCATACTTAACTTTAATCGAAGCCAATTTGGGCAGGGGGAATCAGCGGGTTTTATGCACGACTCGCTTGAGGGTGCGGCAGAATATATCTATGTAAAAAGAAAGAGAACAGTACCGAAAAACTCACATCTGCATCAATCAGTGATCACAAGAATGACCGGCCCTCTTCAGCACCCATCTCCGACACGTGAAGTAGATCGTCATTATCGACCGATCACATTGTCCAGTGGGGCTATAAGGTTAATTACGAATTGCCACCCACATTTGGGTTGGAAGAAAAATACGAGATTGTCTAACGGGTCTTGATAAGGCATTAATTCGACGAAATGCAATCCAGCCGACCAGAAAGTTTTGTTGTAAACATCACTAATGGTTTGGTTTTGTGGGCTAGCTCATATTAGTCAACTCACAGCATCATCGAGCGTGGCGAGGGGAACTTTTTGTAAGATCGGTTAACTACAAGTCAGTTACTTTCCACCACAGCCGACTGACGCTTCTCTCTGAAATTGTCCCGCAGGGTTCGAAACGCATGCGGTGCCATCAGCATTGCCGGTGTCACCAGGAGTGTTAACAAGGTTGCAAAGGATAGTCCGGAAACAATAGCGGAAGCCAGTTGAACCCAGAAGGTTGCAACCGGGCCACCGACTTCAACCTCTCTACCAATCAGGTCAATGGATATACCGGATGCCATTGGTAGCAAGCCAAAGCCCGTGGTGAAGGTAGTCAGAAAAACGGGGCGCAAACGCTGGCACCCAGTCTGGATAATTACCCGCTGCATTGACCAAGCAGGATTTTCCCGATGCAGGTAATTATAGGTATCGATCAATACAATATTGTTGTTCACAATAATGCCAGCAAGGGCAACAATGCCCACACCGGTCATGATGGCGCTAAAGGGATAGCCTGTGACAATCAGCCCCAGCAGAACGCCCACTGTCGACATGATGACAGCCGAAAGAATCAAAAGCGCCTGATAGAAACTGTTGAACTGGGTCACCAGTAAAATGCCCATCAGCATCAACGCCAGCGAAAAGGCGAATGCAATAAATTCATTGGCTTTACCCTGTTCTTCACTCGCTCCACGGTAGGTAACCTTTATTGATGGATCAATGCCAGCATCCCGTATCCACTCTTTAATTTCGGTGACCTTGTCATCCGCCAACACCCCGGGGCCGGCGTTCGCTCGAACATACATGGTTCGGTTTCCATTTTCCCGGTAGATGGAACTGACCTTTGGTCTGGCTTTGCGCTCAACAAAACTGCTGATGGGAACCTGCCCTTCCCGGGTCGAAACCCGCAACTGATCCAGTTGCGTTATGCCACGGAATTCTTCCGGATAACGGACCCGGATATCGACCTCATCATCAACATCATCCGGCCTGTACCGCCCAACCAGCACCCCATTGGTGATTAACTGAACTGCCGCACCAACGCTGGCTACATCTGCTCCAAGCATAGCGGCCTTGGCTCGATCGACCGTTACCTCCCACTCAATACCAGGAACCGGCGCAGTATCGTCAACGGCTATCAATCCATCCATTTTCTCAAGGTGGTCCTTGATACGGTTAGTTTCTGTAATCAGGATATCAAGGTTAATGCCCTGTAATTGCAATTGGATATCCTTGCCAACGGGTGGCCCCTGTTCCATTTCCAGGATTTCTGTACGAACACCGGGTACACCTGTTATGGCATCACGGTAAGCTGCTTCCACTTCCCTGCCGCTAATATCGCGCGTACGTCTGTCACTCAGCTCGATAATCATGCTACCTATTTGGTCTGCTGCTGAGCCAGTCATACTGAAGGCCATACCACTATCACCGCTACGGGTGTAGATACTGCCGATATACCCCTCTTCCATAACCCGATGTTCAACATCGGTAACGATATCGCGCACCTCTTCGGCGGAATAGTTGCCTTTCGCGCTGATGCTGACACTGGTAAATTGCGGATCAGCATCAGCAAAGAACATGGTTCCATTACTGGCAACGCCATACCACCCAACGATTCCGTAGAGGCATATAATAGTAATTGCTATCACCACAAATGGGTGACTGGTCGTAAACCTTAGGGCCCTGGCATAGTAATAGATAGCACCCTTTAACTCGTCAAATCGGCCCTCATCGACGAGCTGATGATTGCTGCCTTCGATTTTCTGCTTTTGCCCGGAAATCAGTACACCTATAACCGGGGCAAACAGCAGCGCATACAAGAGCGAGCCCACCAGCACTGCAAACACAGTAACAGGCAGGAAGTGCATGAAATCACCAACGATTCCAGGCCAGAACATTAACGGCAGGAATGCCGCCAATGTAGTTGCAACTGAGGCAACCACCGGCAAGAACATTCTCTTTATGGCGTAGATATAGGCCCCCTTTGGCATCTCGCCTTCGCTCATCTTTCTCTCAGCTAACTCCACCACGACGATAGCACCATCTATGAGCATGCCAAGGCTCAGCAACATGCCGAACATGGTCACGAAATTGTATGAGTAACCCAGGCTGCTGATAACAATGAATGAAAACAGGAAGGAAAACGGGATGGCCATCGCCACCAGAATCCCTGAGCGCAGGCCGACGGCCGCCACTACTACGGTGAGCACCAGGAACATGGCAGTTGAAATATTGCCCTCCAGAGTGCCATTGCGCTCGATGGTGTCGGGTGCCTGATCAGCTATGTAGCTAACCTCAATATTCTTGGGGAAATCCTTACGCGCATCTTCTACCAGCTCATGGATCCTGGCATTGACATCAACGACACTGGTACCAACTCGCTTGGAAACTTCAATGGCAACCGCAGGTTTTCCGTTCGTACGGGTATGACTCCTGGGGTCCTTGAATGTCCGCTTCAGGGTTACAACGTCCTGCAGAGCGACAACACCCTCGGATGTTGCCTTTAGTGGAATCGACAGAACATCCTTTGCATTTTCGATAACACTTGGAATCTTGACTGAAAAACTGCCACGCCCGGTATCCACCGACCCTGCAGCAATCAGACGATTGTTTTTGGCAACGGCAGCCAGCAACTCTTCATTAGTGATGCCATAGGCTTCAAGCTGTGCTGGGTCAACAACCGCTTCCAGCATTTCCTCGCGATTACCCCGGATATTCGCTTCGAGGACTTCACTGATACCTTCAAGATTATCTTTGAGTTTTCGAGCCAGTTTATACAGCACCCGATTCGGGACATTATCCCCACCAAGACTGACAGTGATGACTGGGAAATCCGCCATGGAAATCTCATTAATAATCGGTTCTTCTGCAGATGAGGGAATTTTTGCCCTGGCCTTATCAACAGCCTCGCGCACGTCGAGGACTGCCTGACCAGGTTCAAAACTGGAATCAAACTCAATTACTAGCGTGGCGGAACCTTCACCCGCGTATGCATGAAGCTCTTCAGCACCCTCGATGGTCTTTAGCTCAAGCTCCATCGGCCGGACCAGAAGGCGTTCAGAATCTTCCGGGGAAATACCTTCATGGGGGATGGTAATGATAATGACGGGTACCGATACATCTGGCTCCGACTCAATAGGTATCGAGTTGTAGGCAATAATACCGGTAAGCATTATAACAGCCAGCAGCGAAATGACCGTTCTAGATCGGTCGATAGTAGAGCCCAGAAATGAATCTATCATCGACATCTAAATCACAAAGGTATTCTAACTACCAACTAGTGAAATAAGGGGCGTAAAGTCAACATGAACGACCTGCCCTTCGAAGACATCTTCCTGTCCAACTGTAATCAAGTTGACCTGTTCCGGTAATCCAATCACCCAGATTCCGCTCGTGCTTTCGCTAACGACTTTAACCGCTTTGAATCTGACCATATTTTCGCTATCAACAATTCGAACACCCATGATTCCCTCGTCATCCAAAAGCAGTGACGCAGGAGAAATCAAGTGTGCTACTTCAAGGCCAATAGGCACTCGCATGGTAGAAGTAAGGCCAGCGCGCACGGAATCACCGGGGTTATCGATGGTAACCTCAATGGGGTAGGTTCTGGTTGCCGTATCCGGTGATCGGCCAATAAACGAAACTGACGCTGCATACTCTTCCCCGGTAATCAGCTCAACCTGTACCTCATCACCGAGATGAATATCGCCGATATTTCTTTCAGCAACCTGTCCCACCACAAGAATCGGGTCTATTTCTATCAGAGTGACGCAGATAGCGCCGGTGGTCAGCAGGTGTCCAACTTCAACTGGCTGGCTTTCTACAATACCGTCGAAGGGAGCTACAATTCTGGTTTTGCTTAGCGCAAGTTCGGCTCGCCTGGCCCTGGATCTGCTTTGCTCAAGGGATGCTTTTGCCTTTGCTAGAGTAATCTCAGACTGCAACCCGCGCTTGTTGAGGTCCAGTATCCCATCGTATTCCAATTGCGTGCTCTTCAGGTCGGCAACCGCTTCAGCGAGATCACTGCTGCGACTATCTATCGCAACCTGGCAGAGAAGATCCCCGGCACTGACTTTCTTACCTTTTTCCCCTGGCACCTGTTCCACGATACCGCTTACTTCGGCTCTCACCTGAACAGATCGATTGGCGCGGGTCTGTCCACGAACATCCAGGAATATCTGACGCCTGGCAGCCTTACTTTGCATGCCACGTACCAGTGGTATTTCCTTAGAATCAGCCAGTTCACCAGCATATTCATCGGCGGTTACCTGATTCGAGGCAAAGGTTCCAGAGAACAGCCAAACGGCCATACTGAGGGCTATAACCAATGCGACTAAATTCCTATTGCTCACAACTTCTCCAAACAAAATTGGGCGCAGGTAAGAACCTGAACCTGGATCCAAACAGATTTAACGAACTTTTTTCTTATCGTCTCACTGGAAAACTGTTACCTGGGGAAGGTAGGAAAAGAGTCTCTACTCTAGGTCCGTTTTCGTGATGCTCTTAATGTGGCGTTAAACGGTGCATATTCTATGATTTCAGCTCAAATATCTCAAGGTTAGCTGGGTAAAAGCTCTCTCACAGCACCACTATGCACCTGCAGCCCTTGAAAAATGGGCATTATAAGATATATTCACCTTGATTATGATTGTCGCGCACTAAAATTCGCTCCTGCGAATTTATGCCGAATGCGACCTCCACACAATGACAATGGCTGCATCACCCTCCAGGTGATCCTCCGCTGAATTTTTTGCCCTGCCATCAGAGGTTTTATCCCTGATGAGTAACCATCGTTTTACGCAACTTCAGTATCAGGCGCGGGTTCCCGTAATAGGCGCATCACCAAATGCACCAAGTTTTATGTTGCCGCTGATATTGTCACCATCAACTGCACACGAAAACTCAAGCTTCATCGGCATGGGCTCAGTCATATCAACGACCCAGGTGAGGTTATTGCCATCAACCATGCCACCGTCAAAGTCCTGCGTGCCCTGTGGTCCTGCCATGGAACCCGACAAAGAATCGCCATCCGTATTCAGTGTCAGTACCGCATCCTGTGCCCCCATTGGAGAATTAATGGTGACATTCCAACTGCCTTCTACGCTCATGCTGAATCCCTCTCAAACTGTTAGGGTTAATTGGATTCTGAATGTAACTTATTGCAGGCATAGCTGACAACAGGTATAAATTCCAGCGGGAATCAGCCAGCCGAGGTTGACCCTGTTCAATTTGAAATAGGCAGTGAGTTCACGTAGTTTGGTCTGCCTGTATCCACCGGGAACCGCAATGCAAACATCGGTTATTGAGCACTGGGAAATCACCAAACCGGCAGTACACAGCCGCAATGGCCTGGTATCCAGCCAGCACCACCTGGCTTCCGATGTTGGTGCAGCAATCCTGGATGTCGGCGGTAACGCGATTGATGCTGCCATCGCAACCGGGTTGACGCTGGGAACGGTCGAGCCCTGGATGAGTGGGCCGGGTGGTGGTGGCTACATGACGATCTACCTTGCCAAAGAAAAAACTGTCAAGGTCATTGAATTCGGGATGCGGGCCCCTTTTAACTCCATTCCCGAGGACTATCCCCTCTCACCGGTTGGCACCGCATCATCCGATGCCTTTAACTGGCCAAGCGTTGAAGGTGACGCCAATATCCATGGGCCGCTTTCAATCGCTGTGCCTGGATACATCAAGGGCGTATCACTCGCCCTGGAAAGGTTCGGTTCCATGGCATGGCAAGATGTCATAGAACCTGCCTGCCGGCACGCCGAATGGGGCCTGCCAATAGACTGGTACAGTGCATCCAAGATTAGCAGCTTCATGCGCGAACTCTCCGCCTACGAGGAAACCCGGTTAACCTATTTTCCGGAGGGGTTCGCTCCGCTTCTGGATCTGGAAGGTGGAATCAACACCATTCCCCTCGGTCACCTCGGTGAAACCTATCGCACACTGCAAAAGGGCGGTGCAGAGAGTTATTACCAGGGTGAACTTGCGCAGCAGATTGTAGCGGACCTGAAGGCAGCTGGATCGCGAATCACATTGCGTGATCTCAGGGAATATGAAGCCTTTGTCGCGGAGCCGCTCTCGACCCGATACCGTGATGCCGATATTTATGTCGCCGGACCACTGACGGCAGGTCCAAGCATCATCCAGGCCTTAGACGAGCTGAGTGCAAATTTCACGTCTGGCGCCGAACCCGAAGCCGATACATACAAGGCTTATGGCCATGCCCTTCTGGCCGCTTACGATTTTCGCTTACAGAACCTGGGAGAGGGATCACCAACCAATACAACACACATCTGTGCGTCCGACCGTGAGGGAAATATCGTCTCACTCACGCAAACAATAATGTCCGGTTTCGGCTCCAGGATAATGCTGCCACAGACCGGGATACTGATGAACAACGGCATGATGTGGTTTGACCCACGCCCGGGACTTGCCAATTCAGTCATTGGAGGTAGGCGCCCACTTTGTAATATGTGCCCTGTAATAGGCGTCAAGGACAATGGAAATGTCTTTGCCGCAGGCGCCTGTGGAGGGCGGAAAATTTTCCCGGCTGTTTTTCAGCTGATATCTTTTCTGGTTGATTTCGCCATGGACGTTTCCAGTGCTGCTCATCAGCCTCGCCTGGATATTTCTGGGACCGACCTCGTAACAATCATGAGTAACCTGGATGAAGGCATCATCGCAGAACTGGAGCAGACCTTCAGCCAGACCCGACTTCGCCCCAATGGTGTGAGTCCCAATTTTTTTGCGCTACCGCAAATACTTGAGCAGCGGAGATCTGGAGAAACCAGCGGAGCCTGTTTTATCCCTTCTCCTCACGCAAAGGTTTCAGCGGCCAATTGAAGGCAGCGCACGACTGATATAGTCATGTGTCTCACGATGTAGTTCGACAAAATCAAAAACCAGCTCGCCCATTCCTGATGGCTCTGAATTTGTCAGAAAAACCATGCCCGTTTGAAGGCCTCTGTTGAACACCATTTCGCTGCGCATTCCGCGAACATAACCGCCGTGATGAACAAATCCACCCTGGCCGGCGTAGTCAAATACCCGCCACCCCAGGCCGTAGTACACATCCCCCAGTTCCTTGTGGTATCGATAGTGAGCCTGCAGTCGTGTGGTTTTGATAGCACCCGTATGCATCCGATCCAGCATACCATCGTGGAAAACCGTTTGGTTGTGACCCAACTGAGCCAAGAGCCATTGCCGCATATCACCAATGCTGGCATTTACGCCGGCAGCCGGTGCAACCCGGTAGTAATTCTTTTTTGTAGGAACTGGAGCCCATCTAATTCCAGTCCAGATATGCGGTTTAGCGTGGTCCTCATCCTCAACAAAAGCGTCCATACCAAATGAGGCGCGCGACATTTCCAATGGTTTGAACAGTTTGTTCGTGACAAAGGTTTCATAGTCCATTGCGGTCGTTGCCTGGACCAGGTTGCCTATCAGGCTGAACACAACGTTCTGGTATCCGTAACATTCCCCCGGCTCACAAATAAAATCCACCCTGTCCAGCCGAGTGACTATTCGATCGAAGGACATGTTGTCTTCGATAAGGTTGGTATAGGCATGAGGCATCAGCCCCGTCGATTGAGACATCAGGTGATGCAGGTTAATTTCCCCACCATAGTCCTGTCGTTTGAATTTCAGGTAATCCAAATTCTCCACCAGCGGCGTTTGCCATTGGACGAGATTGTCCTGAACCAGGATTGATGCAGCGGCTGAGGCAAATGTCTTGGATATGGATGCGATGCGAAACAGTGTTGATTCAGTGATAGGCGTCTGATCCGTCTCACTGCGAACCCCATAGACCCGGAGTAACACAACTTCGCCGTGATCCACTACGATCAAGGCGCCCCCAGGAGTTTCATCTACCATCGGCAGCACAAACTGCTGCTCAAATTGCCAGGCAAAATCCTCGGCTAGTGCAGCAGTCTGAAAAAGCAGACCAAATACTAGAACCAGTACAGGGATATGATTGGGAATACCTTTGAAAAACATCAGTCGCAAGAATTTGCTGGCTACTTTTTTTGTGAGCACGTTACAGGTCAAACTGATACTAGTAAAGCTAATTTGTCTCTACCTGCTCTCTGGATCACTGATCTTTTATTTTCTTGCCGATCGTTATCTTGACGGCGGAAGTCTGGGTGGAAATATCAATCGTTTCCGTCCTTGCCTCATAGTCATCGGGGCTAACATCAACCGTTCCTGAGCTGGATATCCGAGCAATAACCTGCACCCTGTCAAAATCAGCAAGACCCATCCCCTGCATCATTGCCATCGACTCATCAAGCTTTATCAAGGTTGGCAGACTGCCTGCAGCCACCTTTTGCACAGCGAGGGGAGCGGGTGGACCTTCAATAGCCTTAGCGTAAACAAACACAGCGGCATCGGCTTCTACGACGACTGAGTCAGCCAGTTCCACCAGCACCTGAAGGGACCTTGAGGCTTTTTTTGTACCTGCCCCCAAGTTTTTCTTCGACTTCTTCTCAACCGGTTCCAACTGGCTTTCAATTCTGGCTATAACCGCACGAATCATTTCAGCCCTTGCCCCGCCGGCAACGCCAAGGGCAGTTGAGAAATATTCCAGGGAACTGTGCAGATCCGCACGCTGGAACGCATCCATACCCTTAATCTCAAGCATCGTGAGTTCCTCAGGGTTCAGGGTCAGCGCCTTATCAATCGCCTTTTCCACGCTGGGGGTGAGCTTCTTGTCTTCAGCAAGGTACAGTGACTCCGCATAGTAAGAGGCAAGACCAGCATCGTCACTGAACTTTTCGCTCAGATCCGCAAAAACATCAGCAGCTTTCTCATACTCAGCCAGACTGAGGTAGGACTGACCAAGCATAAAAAGACCATCAACATTGTCGGGCTGCCGGGCAAGCTGTTTTGCCAGCTTCGCAAGGGTGCTTCTCATTTCCGCTTCGTTTCCAGGATCGCCGGACCTGACTTCACGGGCAATCTCCAGATCCGTTATTGCTCCCCATGAAAGACCAAAGTCGGCGTAGGCGAATATGGCGAGTAGCGGAACCAATAGAGCCAGGACGACGGTTAGCCGCTTGGTTTCCCTGGTAGCTTCAATAGTGCCTTCAATAGGGGCACGCCCTCCATGACCAGAGGCCGCCTCTTTGGGAGTATCATCAAGCAGGTTGCGCTGCAATTCCGCCTGTATCTGCTCAAACTCCTGCTGGTCAATAGTGTTGTCACCCAGCTGTGCATTCAACTCTGCTAAACGCTCTTCATACAAATCGACGTTGACAAGATCTCGCGCATCATTTTTTAGCGTTTTACCGACGGTACCGGCCTTCATAAAAAATGGGATCAACACGAAACCCGCTGCAACTGCACCGAGGAAAATAGCCAACACCCAAAAGCAGGTCATCATTTTCTTTTGACCAATGCTTCCAGTCGCCTGGAATCCGCTTCCGATAATTCGTTCACAACAGTTTTCTTCGAGAGAAGAAGCCTGAATAAAACGACGCATGCGATCAGCAACAGGAACACGGGACCAAACCAGAGCACCAGGGTCCCAGACTGCAAACGTGGCTTATAGAGGATAAAGTCGCCATACCTCTGGTACATATAGTCCAGGATCTCATCATCCGACTTCCCTTCCAGCAACAGGCGGTGAACCTCCCGCCGTAAATCCTTGGCAATCATGGAGTCCGAACCAGCAAGGTTTGTGTTCAGACACTGGGGGCAACGCAATTCATCAATGAGCGCGATATGCCTAAGACGCAGCTCATCATTCGGGAAAGGATACGCATCAATGGCCGCCTGACTCTCAAGTGAGAGGAGTAATATAAATAGAAAGGCTATCCGCACTACTAGCCCTCCCCCATTTGAGTCTGCAGAAGCTCAACAACTGGAAAAATCCTGCTCTTCCAAACCCCTCTGGTGACGGCACCTACATGGCGATACTGGATGACCCCATGCTTATCAAGGACAAAAGTTTCCGGAGCACCATAGACTCCCAGGTCAATCGCCAGGGTCCCATTGTCATCAACCATGTTAAATTTGTATGGATTTCCATGGCGCTCAAGCCAGGCAATTGCCTTTGAGGACTCGTCGTTGTAGTTCACGCCATACAGGGCAATACCCTCTTCCTGGCTGATTCGAATCAATTCAGGATGTTCCACCAGGCAGTTGGGACACCAGGTCGCCCACACATTTACCAGCGATATCTCGCCCTTTATGTCAGCGGCGGTAAGTGTCCGGCCTGGATCATGTAGATCCTTGAGACTGAATTCCGGGAAAGGCCTGTCGATGAGTTCAGAAGGAAGATAGTGTGGGTCTTCCAGGCGAAAGCCGAAGGCAAGCACTATGACCAACAGCACAAAGGCGGTCAGGGGAATGAGTAGATTTTTGTTGATGCTCATGCCAGTGATTGCTCCGCATTGTTGCCCACGGCAATCCGACGGACTCTGTATCTTTTATCCAGTGCCGAAATAATACCGCTCAAGGCGATAAACAACCCACCAAACCAAACCCAGCGAACAAATGGCTTGAACTGAACACGAACAGCCCAGGCATCGCCGCCAATGGGCTCCCCCAGGGCAACATACAAGTCCCGAAAAAGGCCAGGATCAATGTCCGCCTCGGTCATCATATTACGCGCCGTCTCATAAAAACGTTTTTGAGGATGCAGGGTAACAATGTACTGACCATCACGGGTAATCTCTATCTCACCCTGGTTGGCTTCGAAATTTGGACCCCTGACCTTCTTCATGCTCAGAAATTTGACTTCATAGCCAGACAGTTCGACAACTTCGCCAGGCGCCATGCGAATGTCTTTTTCTTCACTGAAATAGACCGTGAGACAGATTCCGGTCATTGAAATGGCAATACCCAGATGACCAATCAGCATGCCGTAGTAAGAAAGGGGTTGTTGAAACAGTCTGATAACCCTGTTGCTCTTGTGACGAACCCGGCTGACCCAATCAATGATGAGGTCCACGGTAATCCATAAAGCAACGCCTACTACAACTGCTGCCAGGGGTTCAAAACGGGGAGTGAAGAGAAATAGCAGCGTTGATGCCAGGGCAAAACTTCCCCCCGCCGGGAGCAACTTTTTTTTAAAGTACTTTTCAACGGGAGTACTGCGCCACCGGGATGTCGGGCCTATCACCATCACTACAAACAGCAGCATCGCCACCGGCACAAATACGGCATTAAAGTAGGGAGGGCCAACGGAAATCTTCCTGCCATCGGTCATGGCTTCGTAAATCAGCGGATAGATGGTACCCAGCAAAACCGCACCCACAGCGACTGCCAGCAAAATATTGTTGACCAACAACATGGTCTCACGGCCAGTCCAGCTAAACCCTGCGTTGCTTTTTATTCCAGTGGCCTTAACAGCGAACAGCAGCAATGAACCACCGATAACAAGCAGAAGAAAAGCTAGGATGAACAAGCCTCGTTCCGGGTCAACGGCGAAGGCATGCACCGACGTCAGCACACCCGAACGAACAAGGAACGCGCCCAGTAAACTGAATGAGAAGGCAAAAATTGCCAGCAATACTGTCCAACTCTTGAATACACCACGCTTTTCAGTCGCGGCTAACGAGTGAATTAGTGCTGTACCGACAAGCCAGGGCATAAAGGATGCGTTCTCCACCGCATCCCAGAACCACCAGCCGCCCCAGCCCAATTCATAATATGCCCACCAGCTGCCCAGGGTGATACCCATTGTAAGAAAGGACCAGGCAAGGTTTGTCCAGGGTCTCGACCACCGCGCCCACGCAGCATCAAGCTTGCCGGTGGTGAGCGTGGCAATGGCAAAGGCAAACGGAACCGCAAAACCGACATAGCCAAAATAGAGTAAAGGTGGGTGCACAATCAGGCCAAAATCCTGCAGCAGTGGATTCAAATCAGCACCCTCGCGGGGATAGATCGGCAGATCTCGATCAAATGGATTGGATGTCAGAAGAATAAAGAGAATAAAGCCGGCACTTAAGCCTCCCATTATCGATAGTACCCTTGCGCGCATATCCAGGGTCAAACTACGACTGAACTGGCTGACTGCCAAAGTCCAGCCTGCCATCACCAGGGACCACAACAGGAATGAACCCTCATGGGCACCCCAAAGCGCTGAAATCTTATACTGAAGTGGCAGAGCAGTATTGGAATTCCTGGCGACATACACGACCGAAAAATCATCGTTTACAAAAGCATGTCCAAGACACACAAAGCTGAAAAGGATAAATACAAACAAGCCCGCAGAAAGGGACCCGGACAAACGCATCAGACTGATTTGACGCAGGTAAACACCCGTTGCAGGAAGAACAACAAGACAAACGCTGAGTCCGAGCGCCAGGATCAGACTAAAGTGACCAAGTTCCGCAATCATTTACCAGAACTTTCCTTGTGCGCATCGGCAAGTGCATCCGCCACTTCCGGCGGCATGTAGTTTTCATCGTGTTTTGCCAGAACTTCGTCTGCCACGAACACGCCTTCTGGATTTAGTGCACCTAGTGCGATCACGCCTTGTCCTTCTCGGAACAGGTCCGGGAGGATGCCTTCAAACTGTATTTCAACTTGTGCAGCTTCCATATCACTGATGATAAAGCTCACCTTGAGGTCTTCACTCGAGCGCTGAACACTGCCGTCAACGACCATTCCTCCCGCTCTTATGGTAGGCCCGACGGGTGCTTCGCCATCCACTATCTGCTGTGGTGAATAGAAAAGATTTATATTTTCATTCAAAGCCATCAGCCCAAATCCAACAGCAGACCCTGAGGTAATGACCAGAAACACAACCAGTAGCAGGCGGTTTCGGCGATGTGGTTTCATCTTGCCAAATTTCATTATGTTGAGCCCTTAGCTTGGTTGACGCTAGGCTGGTCGGCATTATCCTGTAGCTGTAGCCTTTTTTGCACCTTGATAACTTCCTTCCTCATCAGCACTGGTCGCAAAATGTTGTAGGTAAACACAACCAGCGTAATCGCATAAGCGCTCCAAACGTAGGTCCCATACCCGTCCATGTTCATCAACGCCGAAAAACTATCGAAAATCATGACACCACCAGTTTCTTGACCCAATCAGTTCGATATTCTCGATTAATAATCTCAACTCGAATTCGCATCATCCACAGGGTAAAGAAAAAGGCGTAATAGCCTATAACCATGACCAGCAACGGTAGCCACATCTCCATAGGCATGGCTGGTTTTTCAGCCAGGGTAAAACTTGAAGGCTGATGCAGCGTGAACCACCAATCTACTGAATACTTGATTATCGGCAGGTTAATCACTCCCACCAGTGCCAGAACCGCGGTTGCCCTGCCTGCAGACTCTCGATTTTCCATCGCGGCGCGAAGCGCCATCACCCCAAGGTACAAAAAGAACAATACCAGTGTAGATGTAAGTCGGGCATCCCAGACCCACCAAGTACCCCAGGTTGGCTTACCCCAGATGGCGCCCGTGACAAGTGCCAGAAAAGTAATTGATGCACCAATGGGTGCAGCACACTGCATGGCGATATCGGCCAGTTTGATACGCCAGACGAGGAACACACCACCAGCAGCTGCCATCATTGCATAACCTGACTGGGCAAGAATCGCAGCTGGTACGTGTATATACATTATGCGCACGCTGTGTCCCTGCTGGTAATCCTCAGTGACAAACAACAGCGCCCAGACCACCCCAACCCCGATCAACAGCAAAGCGGGTACGGCAAACCAGGGCAGCAAACGTCCACTGATGTCATAGAATGACTTGGGCGCACCGAGTTTATGAAACCACTTCCACATTTTTAGTTCGACCTGGATTTACGACCATTAATAGGTTGGGCAACTTTAGCAGAATTCAACATCACTTCCTCTAAGTCATCTAGTGGCTGAGGGAAATTCTTACACCGGCACTCGACGCAACGGGCGCAATACCGGTACAAAGAGCAAGAATGGCCGCCAACCACAGCATGTGGCCACTATAATCACCCGTCCTCATACCGGTTTTTACCATCTCTGTTGCCAATATCAATACCGGCACATACAGCGGTAAAATCAGAATCGCAATCAAGACCCCACCTTTACGCAAGCCCACAGTCAATGAAGCTCCAATAGCCCCCAACAGGCTCAGTATAGGCGTACCGAGCAGCAGAGAGAGCACAATCGCCTCAATGCCATCAGCGTTGACGAACAACATCATCGCCAGCAGCGGGCTCAGAATCGTCAGCGGTAAACCCGTCATAAGCCAGTGGCTGACAATTTTGCCGCCCATGATGACCAATAGTGGCTGCTCCGTCATTATCATCTGTTCCAGGGAACCATCGTCATAGTCGCTGCGAAAAATCAAATCCATGGACAACAGTGTTGCAAGTAAAGCCGCTACCCAGATAACGCCGGGTGCAATACTTTGCAGCACCTCTGCTGAAGGGCTGATCCCCAATGGGAACAGGCTAATTACTATAACGAAGAAGACGAGTGGATTAAGCATTTCTGCCGGATTGCGGAAGGTGACCAGCAGGTCACGTCTGATTGTCGCCAGCAACATCACGAAGATTCACTCAGGTTAAGATAGCGAACCTCGTGATCCACATCGAGTGACTGATGACTGGTAACAATGACCATGCCACCCTCATTCAATTGAAACCCGATTCTCTCCTGCAGTAATTTTACGCCATCAACATCGATTGCACTCAATGGCTCATCGAGAATCCAGGCTGGGCTTGTCAAAAAGAACAGGCGGGCAAGGTTCACGCGTTTACGCTGGCCTTCAGACATAGACCCACAGGCAACATCTTCAAAATCGCGAAGGCCGACGGCACAGATCGCATCATCTATGTCGGCCGCGGGTATATCTGGCTGATATAGATCTGCCAGCCATTTCAGGTTCTCACGCGCAGTAAGTTGATCCTTGACCCCTGGCTTGTGACTGATATACAAGGGCCACGCATCCAGTTGCCAGTCCACATCACCCGTAAAATCTTCATACAGGCCACTGATTATCTTCAACAAAGTAGTTTTACCGGACCCATTGGTGCCTTCGATCTGCAGCAAGTCCCCTGGCTGAACCTCAAAAGACAGATTCTCAAAAAGAATCCTCCTCTGCCTTTCGCAAAATAGGTTTTCAACCCGGAGCATACTTCATCATCCAAATGGGGGATTGTAACATCGGCAGCTAGTTCTGATCCTAAGACAGAATCAGGACCAACTAGTTCCTCAGTAAGAGGGCGCTCGAAAACCTAACGCTGCTATTGTGTCGTAACCTTTGAGCGAACCAGTATCTTTCGTGATGGAGTAGGATTTTTAAAACGCATCACGCCTCATCACCCACGACAGCAAGCTCTTTGAACCTGAAATGCTGGCCACCGATCGCGGCCTCATACATTAGGCCACCGATCGCATGCGTAAAAATCGCCATACCCTTGTTGAAACCAGAATCAACCTGCGCGGCTGTCGCCGGTCCCGCACTCGCATTCGCTGACGCACCGCTGGTGCCAGCCTGGGCGCCCGCCCCAATGGTAATCGCTACTGCTGATGCGGTCGCATCGAATTCATAGCTGCCGGAGGTAAATTCATCATAGGCCCGCTTGTCTTTCAAAAAGATAATTTCACTAAAAGCCTGCCCGCCCAGTTGAAACCCAACCGACAGCTTAGTCACGGTTACAGTGCCGGCAACCTGGTCGCCAACATAGACCTTACCTCTGCCAAATGCACCGCCAACGCCAATTCCACCTTTTCCAATCGCAGGGAAAACGGCATAGGCATAAGACTGTTCGAAGAAGGGTCTGACGGTCACGTTCAGCTTAAACACCTGGATCGTACTATCGAAGCTATCAGCAGTCGCCTGCCAGGCAGGTGAAACCAGAAGTAACAATAATAAAACTCTAAACATACGGGCTACTCATCAGAAGCATTGAATATTGTTCATTTTAGCCAGTTCTTGCGCTAAAACAAAAATTGAGTGGTCTGGCCTTATAGTTTGACACGTATCTAGACCGAGGTAGTAGCATAGGAAACTCGCCAAGGGGTTAACCAGCCAGCTTGACGCGAGGCTATAAAGCATTCCCGATCGTAATACTGAGCACGCCAACTCCCGCGATACTTGCTTCAAGACAATCACCAGGCGCAATGGGACCGACGCCTGCTGGGGTTCCAGTAAAGATCAGATCACCCGCATCTAAAACAAACAGTTCCGACAACCGCGAAATGACTTCCGGTACTTTCCAAATCATCTGGTTGATATTACCGCCCTGACGAGCATTGCCATTTACCGACAGCTGGATAAGGCCATGGTGCACTTCTTTCGTCATCGGCGAGATCGCGGAACAGGGAGCAGAATGCTTGAAGGACTTTGCCGCCTCCCACGGCCTGCCCTTTTCCTTCGCCTTAGCCTGCAGGTCCCGGCGAGTCATATCAATGCCGACGGCATAGCCAAACACCATCCCCATGGCCTCCTGTACGGACACTCGTTGCCCGCCCTTTCCAAGCGCAACAACCAGTTCAACTTCATGATGGACATCAGAACTCATCGCCGGGTAGCGCATCTCTTCCCCGTCCTGGAGAATCGCACATACTGGCTTCATAAAGAAAAATGGTGCTTCACGATTAGGATCGTGACCCATTTCAATCGCATGGTCCGCATAGTTCCTTCCGACACAATATATCTGCCCAACTGGAAAAAGATCGGGACTGCCTTTGACCGGAAGAGTCACGGGGTTCACTGGTTCAATGACTAAACTCATATCGTTTCCTTAATGGTCAAACTCACTTTTCCTGGCCAGCAACAACACTGGAATCAATATCAAGAGCCACAGCAAGCTAAAATCTATTATCCATTCCCAGCCAAACTGCACCAGAATAAAACCAGAGCTTAAAGCTACAAGCACCTGTAGCGAAAACACGATGAAATCATTGATGGCCTGGCACCTTGAATCTTTCCGCACCCTGGTAGGTCATGGTCTGTACCCCGTCAACACCTATGGAACAGATATAGCACTGGTTTAAAGGAGAGTTTTTGTTCATCCTAACGTGAGGAGTTGAGATGAAACAGAAACCAGCAGAACGACCCGCA
>PVBE012942457.1_pt1 | contig 50152 bp, 51 predicted proteins | sample 1631181 | NCBI WGS metagenome assembly PVBE01 (sample SAMN08397723, study PRJNA350692) | Marine metagenome, whole genome shotgun sequencing project. | isolation source: water | place: Pacific Ocean | collected 2012-04
GATTCATTTACGGGTTTCAGTCTACCTCGACTTTTATCGCCTTTGGGCAGTTGTAGCAACCTTTCCTATTAGCCCCCTACCTGCCCAGTCCTGTAAGTCGATATTACTGTAGTGAGCTCTGAGACTGCCCTATTCAGATCGTCATTTACTACTAAGATAGCTCCCAATTCTTTTGCATCTTTCCGCTCTCGTTCGCCTTCACGGATACGGCGCCGAACTTCTTCTTCGCTATCCCCCCTACCGCGGAGGCGTTTTTCTTGGTCTTCAATCGTTGGTGTATCGACAAATATCATCAGGCAATCAAGACCTTGCTCAGTAACTAACTTCGCTCCCTGCACGTCAATTTCAAGAAGAACATCGGAACCTTTAGGAGGGTTCGGCCATGGCGTACCATAGAAGTTTTCATGGAACTCAGCCCACTCAAGAAAAGCCCCTTCTTTAATAGCTTCTTCGAACTCACTATGGGTTACAAAAACATAGGAGTCATCATCCTCCCCTGCTCTTCGGGGGCGAGTCGTCCAACTTTTTGAAAGCCAAAGATTATCATCCTCTTCGACCAATAACTTAGCGATTGTTCCCTTACCGACCCCTCCAGGGCCGGAAACAACAATCAACATATGAAGTTCAGTCGAACTCAGCGAGAAGAGCCGCTCGTTGTTGGTCGCCGAGGCCGCGCAGACGTCTACTTTCTGCGATTCCTATGCTTTCCATGAGTCTCCTTGCCTTAACTTTGCCAATTTTGGGCATTGACTCAAGAATCGCAAGTACTTTTGTTCTGCTAACAATCTCATTCTGGTCTGAGATTTCCAGAACCTGCCTCAATGAAAGAGAACCCATCTTTATACGTGCTTTTAATTCAGCGCGTACTCGACGAGCCTCAGCAGCCTTCTTTAGAGCAGCTTTACGCTGTTCGTCTGTAAGTTTAGGTGGTGATGCCATAATTAAAGAATAGTTCTGAGCAGTTGACTAGTGGTGCATTTCATTTAAGAGGTCTCAAGAATCCACTAATTCTGCATGAATTTCCCTTGCAGCAGTTGCCGGATTTTCTGCCTGAGTAACCGCTCTCCCTATCACTAGCAGTCCAGCACCCTTAGAAAGCGCTTCGGATGGGGTCGAAACTTTCTTTTGGTCATGCGCTTCTACTCCGGATGGCCGAATGCCAGGAACAACTGCAAGTAAATCTGGTGCTTCACTGGCCACAATCGGCAAGTCCAATGCGGAGCAAACCAGTCCAGTGCAGCCAGAATCTTTAGCCACTTGAATCCGCTCCTTCATCAGGGCATCATCTGAGGTTGGGTCGCTAGTAAGAATCGTTACGCCTAAAGCAGCTGGGGACCCAATGCCGGCATTTCGTGCTCCTTCTAGGAGTCCTTCTACGCCAGCTGCTGTCATTTCACGCCCCCCAGCAGTATGTAGGGTGAGGTAATTAACTCCAAGTGAGCCCAAAACCTTTGCAGCCCGATGGACCGTATTTGGGATGTCATGCAGTTTTAAATCCAGAAATATCTTGTACCCAATCTGCTGGAAAGTTCCAATAACCTCCGGCCCAGCAGCGCTGTAGAGCTCTAATCCAATCTTAAGTACTGCAAAATATGGTTGGAGTTCTCTTGCTAAACGAACACCGGCGACTAAATCGTCAACATCTAAGGCCAAGGCAAGTTGATTTCGTACATCACTATCTATATTTTCATTTCTTTCTATATTCTCCATAGGTTTCTTTATCTTCCCTTCAATTTGTCCCTGCTTGGCTCTTACCTACAATTGATTCAATTTCTTGGATTGCATTCCGCTTGCACCATCGACCAAGTCCTTTAATTACTGTCTTCGTCACTCGTGGATTAGCAAAGTTTGCTGTTCCAATCTGAACGGCATTAGCTCCTGCCATCATGAACTCGAGTGCATGTTCCCAAGATGCTATACCGCCTACCCCAATAATTGGAACGTCGGGAAGTGCCGCCCGTACGTCAAAAACTGAACGGACTGCGACTGGCCGTATCGCAGGACCGCTAAGACCACCGCCACCAGCTCCTAGAATAGGCTTCCCCGTTTTCGTATTAATGACCATACCCAAAAGGGTGTTCACAAGAGTAAGAGCATCCGCTCCCCCATCTACTGCAGCTGAAGCAATTTCAACTAGGTCTGGCGTATTCGGGCTTAATTTTGCCCATCTAGGTCGATTCACATCATGTGTTACCTGCATAACAGATTTCGTCATATCCGCCGAATGGGAAAAAATAGATCCGCGGTCTTCAATATTAGGGCAGGACACATTAACTTCAACTGCGACTATTTCATCAGGGAGGGCCTTGCAGAACTCTGCTGCTTCCTTATACTCTTGCACCGTTCGGCCCCAGATACTCACGATGATGGTAGCTCCGGAGTTAATTAACGTGGGCATTTCTTCTGCGGCCCATTTCTCCAAACCAGGACCTTGCAATCCAACACTGTTTATCATTCCTGACGGTGTTTGGTGAACACGCGGGGCTAAATTCCCTTTCCATGGAAAAGTAGAAAGGCTTTTTACGACTACAGCACCTAGGTCTTGTAGATCAAGGAATGAAGAGAACTCTGTGCTATGGCCAGCTGTCCCTGACGCAAGCATTACAGGGTTTTTTAAGTGTATAGACCCAATTTTTGTCTCTAATGCTGAGTGGGATGGGGAAGAAAGCATCTTATATTTCCAGCTGTTGTTGCTCTGAAACGCCTTTGTGGAAATGTTGGAGCGGCCTGACTCTAAGAGTATGGCTACGCCAATCAATGAGGCCTTTAGCGAGCGCTAGCCCCGCAGATGCAGTAGTGAGGAGAGGTATGCCCTGTTCAGCAGCGGCTTTGCGAATATGGTCGCCATCTGCTCGAGGCCCACGTCCTCGCGGTGAATTGATCACTAGACGTATTTTTCCAGATTCAATTAGTTCTAAGGCCGTTGTTCCTTCTTTCTCCCCTATTTTTGCGACAACGTCTATCACTTCAATATTTGCTGCGTTAAGGGCATCTGCTGTGCCTCGAGTAGCAGCGATAGTAAATCCAAGCTTGACCAGAAGAGAAGCAGTTTCGATACCTATGTCTTTGTCTCTATCTGCAAGGGATAGGAAAACAGTTCCTGCCTCTGGAAGAGCCATCCCAGCAGCTATCTGACTTTTCGCAAATGCTAAGCCGGGGGTTATATCTATTCCCATTACTTCGCCAGTGGAACGCATCTCAGGTCCAAGAATCGCGTCTGTTTCTGGGAACCTACTAAATGGCAATACCGCTTCCTTCACTGATATATGTTCTCCAAGACCTTTGGGCTGCAAACCACCATTCTCTCTAAGGTCAGCAAGTGTCTCACCAAGCATGACCCGCGAAGCCACTTTCACCAACGGCACTCCAATTGCTTTGGAGACGAAAGGTACCGTTCTAGACGCTCGAGGGTTTGCTTCAATAACAAATACTGTTTCCGACTCCCCTACCTTTTTGACGACAAACTGGATATTAATTAGTCCGACGACATCAAGCCTTTCTGCAATTCTATTTGTATATTCCTCAAGTGTTGCAAGTGTCGTCGTGCTCAGATTCTGCGGCGGAAGCATACAAGCACTATCACCCGAATGGACACCAGCTTCTTCAACATGTTCCATGACCCCGCCGATATATACGCTTCCATCTATATCTCGAATTGCATCTACATCAACTTCCGTAGCATCTTCCAAAAACCGGTCTACGAGAACAGGCCGTTCTGCAGAAAGTCCTCCTTCGCGACCTAAGCTTCCCTGGTGAGTAAGTTCTTGCATCGCCTCGTCAAGTTGCTCATCATCATAGACAATGCTCATGGCTCTTCCTCCGAGGACGTAGGAGGGGCGAACGAGAACTGGGTATCCGACCCGTTTAACTATCTCTAGGGCTTCTCCGAGACTTACAGCTGTCCCACCCGGGGGTTGCGGAATTTCCAGCTGGGAACATACGGCGTTCCACCGTTCTCGATCCTCAGCTAAATCAATTGAATCCGGAGGTGTTCCGACGATCATCTCTGAAGGTAAAGAGGCAGCTAGCTTCAGCGGTGTTTGACCTCCAAGGCCGACAATTACACCTGCTATACCTGGACCATTAGCTCGTCGTGCCGATTCTCCTTCTACTTCAAGAACATTTAGAACATCCTCTTCTGTTAATGGCTCAAAGTATAAGCGGTCGCTGGTGTCATAATCTGTTGAAACTGTTTCAGGATTGCAGTTGACCATAACGGTTTCATAACCTATCTCCCTCAATGCAAAGCTTGCGTGAACACAACAATAATCAAATTCAATTCCTTGCCCAATGCGATTAGGCCCGGAACCAAGGATGATTACTTTTGGTTTGTCCGAAGCCGCAACTTCATTGTCATCTTCATAAGTTGAATAGTGGTATGGAGTCTCAGCTTCAAATTCTGCACTGCAAGTATCGACTGTTTTAAAAACAGGAAGAACCCCTAATTCAATTCGCTTTCCCCGCACTACCTCTTCTGCTTCTCCCCAGAGATAAGACAGTTGATGATCACTAAACCCTAAACGTTTTGCTCGGCGCATCGCTTCGGCAGAGACGTTTTCCAAGTTTTGGTTCTCGAGATACGATCTCTCCTCGATAATTAGCAGCATCTGATCCAAGAACCATGGGTCAATACCGGTTACTTCATGGAGAGATTCAATTGAAATGCCCCTATATAGAAGCTCTGCAACCTCAAATATCCTTGTCGGCGTTCCAATAGCGACTCGTTTAAGGAGCTCCGTATCGCTTACTTCTTCAAAGTTTGCCTCCCCACTATCAGCATTCAACCCGTACCTTCCAAGTTCAAGCGAACGGATTGCTTTCTGAAGAGATTCAGGGAAAGTTCTTCCTATAGACATAACTTCACCTACAGATTGCATTTGAGTTCCAAGAACTGCTGGGGTACCGGGGAATTTCTCAAAAGCCCATCGAGGGATTTTAGTAACGACGTAGTCAATGGTTGGCTCAAAACTCGCGGGTGTCTTTTTCGTTATGTCGTTAGGGATTTCGTCAAGTGTGTAGCCAATGGCCAACTTTGTTGCGATTTTTGCTATAGGAAATCCAGTGGCCTTCGATGCTAGTGCCGAGGACCTACTGACCCTTGGATTCATTTCAATAACAACGAAATCTCCATTCGTAGGGTCAACAGCAAACTGAACATTTGAACCGCCAGTCTCTACCCCGACCCTTCTCATACAAGCAAAAGCAGCATTCCGAAGAGTTTGATACTCCACATCAGACAGAGTTTGGGTCGGGGCAACGGTAATCGAGTCACCCGTATGTACCCCCATTGGGTCTACATTCTCTATCGAACAAACAACAACACAATTGTCGGCTTTGTCGCGCATAACTTCAAGTTCATATTCTTTCCAACCTTTAATGGACTGCTCAATTAGGATTTCATTTATAGGGCTAGCTCCCAATCCGTTAGAAGCTAGTTTGATGAATTCTTCAGGCGTTTCAGCTATGCCAGTTCCTTTCCCACCAAGAATATAAGCTGGTCGGACAATGACTGGGAGTCCAATCTCATCTATAACTTTTTCTGCTTCATCCATCGAATGCGCAACACCACTATGAGGAACCGGCAACCCTATTTCTATCATGGCGTCTTTAAATTTGGCTCTATCCTCTGCAGTGGCGATAGCTTCAGCATCAGCTCCGATAAGTTCCACTCCATTCTCGTCCAGAACGCCAATTTCAACTAGCTCCATCGCTAGATTAAGCGCCGTCTGCCCACCGAGAGTTGGTAAGAGAGCGTCAGGGTTCTCTTCCTCAATGATCTTTGTTAGCACTTCTGCCGTTAATGGCTCGATATACGTAGCATCTGCGAAGTCTGGATCAGTCATGATTGTTGCAGGGTTTGAATTAGCTAATATGACTGTATAACCCTCCTCACGCAGAACACGGCAAGCTTGGGTTCCTGAATAATCAAACTCGCATGCTTGCCCAATCACAATCGGGCCTGAGCCAATCAGAAGTATTTTCTCTATATCAGTTCTCTTAGGCACTTAGATCACCATTTACCCTGTCCATTAATCGATCGAAGTCTGCAAACAAGTAGGCACTATCATGAGGTCCTGGTCCTGCCTCTGGGTGGTGTTGAACACTAAAAGCATGCGCTTCGTCGATAGATAGACCTTGGCAGACGCCATCATTGAGATTCACATGGGTTATAGAGGCTTTCCCGCTAAGCGAATCAGCATCGACTGCAAAATTATGATTTTGGCTGGTTATTTCGATTTTCCCTGTGATCATGTTCTTTACGGGGTGATTCGCGCCATGGTGCCCAAATGGCATCTTTACGGTCGCAGCACCAATGGCCCTACCCAAGAGTTGGTGCCCAAGACAAATTCCAAATATCGGCACTTTCCCTAGTAAGATCGCGATAGTTTCAGGAGCGCTCTTAACTGAGGCAGGATCTCCAGGGCCGTTGGAGAGAAAAACACCATCTGGCTGATATGAAAGCACATCTTCGGCTGAAGTCCAAGCAGGAACAACTTGCACATCCCCAATCATGGAAAGATGTTTCAGGATTGTTCTCTTGATCCCAAAATCCAGTGCGACTATTTTCTTATTCTTTGTTCCATTGTCTTTAGACGCAGGAACAAAATACGGTTCAGAACATGTAACTTCAGCAACAAGATCAGTACCGCTAGTTCCTGGTTCTTTTTTAGCTGCGCTAAGCAATGTAGCCTCATCGGCGACTCCGAAAGCTCCGGGCATTGCACCTACTTCACGGATATGTCTAGTGAGCCGCCTTGTATCTATCCCACAGATCCCAGATACTTTTGATTTGACCAGGAATGTGTCGAGACCTGTCTGCGACCGCCAGTTACTTCGGCGTCTTGCTAAGTCTTTAACGATGATTCCCCTGCAATACGGTCTACTACTTTCAAAATCTTGATCGCTTATCCCATAGTTCCCAATATGAGGGTAAGTGAAGGTGATGATCTGACCTGCGTAAGACGGATCCGTAACTACTTCTTGATATCCAGTTAACGCAGTGTTAAAGACAACTTCTCCGCTTGTATATCCTTGTTCTGGTTCATATCCGACTAATTCTCCCTCAAAGAGTGTCCCATCTTGTAATACAAGTGCAGCCTGCTTGATCTCAGTCATTAGTTCCCTTCATTTACCTTTGCGCTTCCCCATCAAGGACAACCGCTTCTCCATTGACAAAGGTGTCTTTAACTTTCCCCTGTAGTTGACGTTCATCAAATGGGCTGTTCTTACTTTTGCTAGCCATTGCTTTAGAGCTTGGAGTCCATTGGGTGCTTTCATCAATCACTATTAGATTGCCGGGCCTTCCTTCTGAAAGGGTCCCTCCATGTGTTGATGACAGGCCAGCTATTTCCGCCGGAACCCAAGACATCATTGAAAGTATTTCGTTCATTGGTATATCTAATTCGGTTACTGCAACAGCGAAAGCTGTCTCTAATCCAATTCCTCCGTAGGGAGCCTCTTCGAAAGGAAGGTCGGCTTCATGTTGGGAGTTGGGCGTATGGCATGTGGCAATCGCATCGACTTCACCCCTTGAAATCAAGTCGCTGATTTTTTCTAGTTCTTTTCTCGTTCGTAATGGTGGCGCTAGTTTATAAATCGACTTATAGCTTCTAACCTCTTCATCAGTTAATGCAAAGTGATGCGGTGAAACTTCACACGTTATTAACGCACCTGCTGCTTTGGCAGCTGAAATGGTTTCAATGGAAGCAGGAGATGAAATTTGCTGAAGATGTAATCTGGCGCCCGTAAGTTCAGCAATTTTTACAAATTGGCTTACCAAAATTTCTTCTTCTTCTATCGCGACTCCTTGGATCCCTAGGTCTGAAGAAACAGCGCCTTCATGCATATGTCCATTTCCTGAGACAAACGGCGTTAGGGCTACAGTGACATCAAACATTGCCCCATACTCCATTGCCCGTCGAAGAAATGGCAGATTCAGATCGATACAGCTGGCATGAGCAAAAAAGCGAACACCTAGGGTAGACATTTCTCCAATTGGCGATAGCGTGTCTCCGGCCCCCCCTAAGGAAAGGGATCCGGAAATTTCAACATGGCAGAGAGCTTCGTTACGGAGACTTTGAACTTCTCTTACGGTTGCAGCGGAATCTATTGCTGGTGAGGTATCTGGCATAAGCATGACAGCTGTATAACCACCAAGGGCAGCGCTTCGAGTTCCTGATTCGATAGTCTCTACCTGTTCATCTCCGGGCTGACAGAAATGAGAATTTAGGTCAACAAGACCTGAGGTAACAATGCATCCTGCAGCATCAATTATCCTGCTGCCAGTGAGTCCTGTGCCAATTTGAGAGATATTCCCATCGCCTCCTATGGAAATATCCACTTTTCTAGAACCGGATTTATCAAGTACCGTTCCACCTTTGATTACAATCTCATCCATCTTCATCAGCCTCTTGATTGAATCCTGCAAGCGCTACTCCAGAACCAAGAAGGTGGTAAAGGACCGCCATTCTTACAATGACACCATTTTCAACCTGATTAGTTATAAGTGCATTTGGGAGGTCGGGAACATCACCAGAAATTTCCACACCGCGATTCATCGGACCTGGATGCATTATTATTGAAGACTTCTGAAGCATACGCGAACGCTCTAAAGTCAACCCATAGAAATTTGAATACTCACGAAGCGATGGCACTAACGACTCTTCTTGCCGCTCGAGCTGCATTCGGAGGAGATACAGGACGTCGGCTTCTTTGATAGCCGCATCCAAATCAGAGATGGTGTCGACTGGCCAATTCTCTATTGATGGAGGCAATAAAGTTGGCGGAGCGACTAAAGCGACACTTGCTCCAAGCATGTTGAATGCCTTTATATTCGAGCGCGCAACTCTTGAATGCTTAATATCGCCAACAATCACAATTCTTTTCCCGGCTATGTTCCCGAGTTGTTGAGTGATGGTATAACAATCTGCTAACGCCTGAGTTGGGTGCTCATGGGAACCATCTCCAGCATTTATGATTGAAGCATCTGTCCACTGAGGTAGCATCCAGGGAACGCCTACAGATCTATGGCGAACGACTATTGCTTCTACCCCCATCGACGATATTGTTTCAACGGTATCTCTGAGGCTCTCTCCTTTTTTCACCGAAGAAGACGAGACGCTGAAGCTCATGACATCAGCTGATAATCTCTTAGCCGCCTTTTCAAAACTTAGTCGGGTTCGAGTTGAATCTTCGAAGAACAGAGAAGCAACTGTTTTTCCTCGAAGGGCAGGAACTTTGGGTATTCTTCTATTGCTCACTTCGAGGAAATGGTCGCTTAACTCTAAAATTTCTAGGATTCCATCCTTCCCGAGGTCATCAACTCCTCTGACATGTTTAGTTATAGTCATTCTCCAGCCCCCGTATACTCTCCAATACGAACGCCCTCTTCTTGCACATCGACAAGCTCGTCTCTTCGTGTCGGAACATTTTTTCCTACGAAGTCTGGACGAATAGGAAGTTCTCGATGCCCCCTATCTACCATTACTGCAAGTTGCACAGAAGCAGGCCGACCGAAATCTGTAATTGCATCTAGTGCTGCTCTAATAGTCCTACCAGTAAATAGAACATCATCTACCAGAACTACTATCTTTGAACTCAAGTCAAAAGGAATTTCCGTTGGCTCTCTAGGAGCTACCGGACGTAGCCCGATATCATCTCGGTAGAAAGCGACGTCAAGAAATCCGACAGGAACGTTTGACCCTTCAATCTCTGCTAAGTTCTCTGCCAATTTTATAGCAAGTGAAACTCCGCCAGCTCGGAGCCCGATAAGGACTACATCTGAAATACCGTGATTATGCTCAAGGATTTCATGCGCCATACGCCATAAAGCTCGACGAACACCATCGGAATCCATCACTTCAGACTTGGCAAGAAAAACGCCCCTCATTTGGGGCGTTGAGTCGTCTTCGTGTATGGCCATCGCGGCGCCTTCCACCGTTCGAGCCTCACGGGACCCGATTTACGGTCAGTGTCACGCTACCACTTGGAGAAGTATTTAGGCGCGCATTGTTATGTTTTTATAGTTATTCCGCTTTATGCCTTATAGGTTCGTCGGGGCGAAACCTTAGACAGGCTTCTGCCAGAACACCGTTTATAAACGGCCCAGAAGAATCTGTGGAGTATTTAGCTGCCAGCTCTACTGCTTCACTAACAAGGACCCCTGCTGGGATTTTAGGATTTGTGATAATTTCACACATAAATATTCGAAGAACTGACAAATCCACTGCCGGCATTCTCTCTAGTTCCCATTTCTGGCTGATATCAGATACTTCCGCATCGACTCTCTTCAACTCAAGCGTCAATCGATCCAGAATAGATTGTGCATAGCCATCTAGGGCCAGTGGGCGAGATTCAGCTATTTTCTGAAGGTCAACCTGTTTTAACTCCGCTTCATACAATAATCCGAGAACAGTTTCTCGTCCTTCACGGCGCTTTGCTATGTATTCGGGGGTGCCTTCAGGTAGTTCATTTGTAGCTGTTGAATCCATTGGCCCTCCTTCCTGAGAAGAGAATGCTCATGCCCTGCTGATGTAACTTCCTGTTCGAGTATCTACTTTGACTGTTTCCCCGATTTCGAGAAACAAAGGTACCTGAATCGTTAGTCCGGTCTCTAGAGTAGCTGGCTTTGTCGCACCAGAAACTCGGTCACCTTGCATGCCCGGTTCTGTTTCTGTGATAACGAGTTCAACTGAGGCAGTTAATTCAGTGCTCACTATCTCATCTCCATACATGAGGAGAATCGCAGAAGCTCCTTCAACAACGTAATTCGCTGTCTCCCCAAGAGTTTCTGTACCAACATTTATTTGCTCATATGTTTCCGTGTCCATGAAGACAAACGCTTCACCGTCACGGTAGAGATACTGCATTTCCCGCTTGTCGATGTTAGCTCGGTTAATTGTCTCACCAGCTCGGAAGGTTTTTTCGACCACTGCTCCTGTTCGGATATTCTTAAGCTTGCTACGAACGAACGCGTGGCCTTTTCCAGGTTTCACATGCTGAAATTCAATCACTTGCATGAGGTTTCCATCGAGCACAAGTGTCCAGCCATTCTTCAGTTCATTTGTGGATACAGCGGACATTTTTCTCCTAAGTGCTTACAACATTAGGAGACCTACTCTAACCGGATAGTCTCAGACTTGCGGCGACTTAGCGCTAAGAGTTAATTGCCTTGCCCCTGATTCTGTAATTTCGTAAAGGTCTTCCCATCGGACGCCGCAATTATCACTAAAATAAATCCCGGGTTCTATGGTCACGACCATGCCGGTTAATAAATTTTCACTGCTTTTGCTATTAATTGCAGGAGCTTCATGAATATCTAGTCCGACACCGTGCCCGGTTCCATGAATGAATAAATCTCCCCAGCCTGCTTCTTCGATCTTCTTTCGGCATTGCCGGTCAAGTTCTGCACATGCAGTACCGGGTTTAAGAATTTTTATTGCTTCTTCTTGGGATTCGCGGACCACTGTCATGTATTTCTGCTGCAGGACGCTCGGCTCTCCGATGATAAAAGTTCTCGTCATATCTGACCTGTAGCCATCAACGACAGCGCCTACATCAATTATGACTAAATCCCCGTTCTCTATTTTCTTCGCACTGGGCTGCGCATGGGGTTTTGAGCTATTAACTCCAGATGCGACGATAGTTTGATATGCATTCCCCGACGCTCCTTTTTCTCTGATTTTGAAATCTAAATGGGTTGCAATTTCCATCTCTGACGGGTTACCGGACAGAAAGGGAATAGTTTCGTTAAGAGCTTCATCAACTATCCTTGCTGCAAGAGCAATGCGATCTATTTCACATTGGTCCTTCTGCGCCCTTAAAGCTTTCAGTGGGGTCGATGGGGTAATTCCTCCTTCAATAATTTCTTCAAGCTGTAAGGCTGCTTTCCAAGTGATCAGATTTGGGTCGACTTTTATTATCTTATTCAGGGCAAGGCTAGGAATATCCTCCATCGGGGTTTTTGAGATCATTACTTCAGCTGATGAGAAGCTCTCTCTTATTTGCTGAGGTCCCTGTTCCTCATACCTTTTATCCGTCAGAAGAATAAACTTCTCATGGTCTAAGTAGACAATTCCGTTGCTCCCAGTAAATCCGGTTAGCCATTGAACATCCGACGGGCCCATAGTAACTAATGCTTCTTGGTCAGAGATTTCAGATCGAACTTTGTCTGCCCTTAAAGAGAGGTCTAAAGGGCTCAAGTGATCTCCCGTTGAGGAAAGATTCATTTCAGGGCATCTACTAAGGCATGAATCGCTAGTTCGTACCCATATCCACCAAAACCCACGATTGATCCGGTAGCAACTGGGGCGACGACTGAGGTGTGTCGCCATGGTTCGCGCGCATTAGGGTTTGATATATGGAGCTCAACGACTGGTCCATCATATGCAGCCAGCGCATCATGTATTGACCACCCATAGTGTGTAAGGGCTCCGGGATTGATAACAATACCCTGATACGTGCTTCGGGCTGCATGTATCTCCTCTACTATGCTTCCCTCATCGTTATATTGACGATGAATTAACTCATACCCGAGTTCTGCTGCAGTCGACTCTGCAAGTTTTACATAATCGCTAAGGGTCGACTCTCCATAGATTTCAGGTTCTCGTTCACCGAGCAAATTTAGATTCGGCCCGGATATTAGTAGGATCGGTTTCACTGTAAGGCCTCCATAGCTTGTAAGAGAATCTCTCGATCATCAATTTCTACTACCTCGACTCCATCTGGGCCATCAAGAACAAAAGAAATTCCAGTTACTGCCTTCTTGTCCCTTAGGAAGAGAGTAACGATACTCTCCCAGTCGAATGATTGTGGCAGAACATATGAAAGCCCGTAATGACCCAGTACCTTCTCGTGTTCTTCTACCCGTTCCTGATCAATTCTTCCAAGCAACTTCGCTATCTCAGCAGCGTACCGAATGCCGATAGCAACTGCTTCGCCATGGGCAAGGGTAAATCCATTTTCCATTTCAAGCGCGTGGGCTAATGTATGCCCATAGTTTAAGATCGCCCTTCGGCCAGTCTCTCGTTCATCTTCTGCGACAATATCTGCTTTCAACTGAATGCATCGCGTGATTTGCGCACTCAAATCAAGAAGATGTAGATCTTCAGCTCCCAGAAAGTGGTACTTAGCGACTTCACCGAACCCGCATCTCCATTCGCGCTCAGGTAAAGAAGAGAGGGTAGAAATATCGCAGACAACTCCAACTGGCTGCCAGAATGACCCTGCAAGATTTTTCCCCTCAGGAAGGTTGACAGCGGTTTTCCCTCCGATTGCAGCGTCAACCATCCCAAGCAGGGTTGTTGGGACGTGGATAACATCAATCCCGCGATGGTAAATCGCAGCTGCAAACCCAGCCACATCAGTCACAAGCCCTCCTCCGATTCCAACAACCACATCGCTTCTTGTAAGGCCCCATTGGGCCCATGCACTGCATAAATCTTCGATAGTTTTGAGGCTTTTTTTATCCTCTCCATCTCCGATATGAAATATTTTATGTTCAGCCTCTATAGAAGGAATAACTCCGATATTCGGCTGGGTGACAATCGCGACCTTGCGAGCTCGTTTTGGCAATAACGAACTAAGACCTTCTTCAAGGCAACCTTCTCCAACAAGAACAGGGTATGCCTTGCGTCCTAATTCAACTTTGATTCTCTTCATTCCCACAACTCTGAGGGTAGTCATCACAGAGAGCTTCTGTGCGGAGTTATTTCTATATCTAGGCGAATTATTGCGAAATTTTTTGAATTACAGCATTCTGCATGACCTTTACAGGTGCTTCTTCATTCGTCCAGATTGTGTATTGTAAAGCAGCTTGATGTACGAGCATTCCGATTCCATTTATCGCCTGAGCACCAATTTGTCGTGCATTTTTCAAGAAAGCTGTTTCAAGAGGATGATAAATTAAATCAATAATTATTTGGCTTTCATGTATGTCGTCAGTGGATAAAGGTGAGTCACCCAAGTTCCCCGTTCCCGCCATGCCGATTGGCGTCGCATTTATAACCACATCTACTCGCCTGCTGTCTTTCAGAGATCCAGCTCTGCCAGCCTGACCGGCTAGTGAGGCGGCAGTTTGAGATTTTGATTCATCTCGGCTTGTAACAATAACTTCTGAAGCTCCTGCCTCGCCTAGAGCCAACGAGACCGCTTTTGCTGCGCCCCCAGCACCAATAATCAAATACGACTTTTCTGCCACTTTCTCTCCTGTCTCCTCCTCCAGAGCACGAAGAAACCCTTCACCATCGGTATTATGGCCCACGAGAGAACTGCCATTCTGAGAGACGCAATTTACAGCCCCAAGTCTTTCCGCATGGTCGGTGATTTCATCAACTAACTTTGCAACAGATTCTTTGTGAGGCATGGTGACAGAAAGTCCCCCAACCGGAAGAATGCGTATTTCTTCAATCAGGGATCCAACGTCCTCTCGTGTCACATTTACAGCTCTGTAAACCCAATTGATTTGGTCGTGTTCAAATGCAGCGTTATAAATCACTGGAGATAGAGAGTGAAGAACTGGGTCTCCGATCACTGCTGCAAGCGTCTTGCCTTCCGGTGAAGCTAGATACTTAACCACAGCCGAGATCTCTTTCTATGCAAACCAACACCGCTCGTTGGAATTCCTGATTTGTAGTTGCGAAAGTGTGCGAACCTGGTCCAAATTCGTCAGTTCGGACATAGTAGAGCCAATCCCCTGATTCAGGGTTTAAGGCTGCTTCTAAAGATTGTTTTCCCGGTCCAGCGATAGGGCTTGGGGGTAATCCGGCGTAGATCCTTGTGTTGTATGGGGAGTCAACTTCTAGGTCACTTTGAGAGAGTTCTCTGTCGCCTTCAAGTGCGTAAACTATCGTTGCATCTATACCCAGAGGCATCCCTAAATCAAGCCTGTTGTAAATGACACGCGCTATCTTCCCTCTGTCGGTTTCAATTTTTGCTTCCTCTTCAATGAGCGATGCGACAATAAGCACTTGGTAAGGGTTGAGGCCTAGTCCCGCAGATAACTCAGAAAGGCCTATTCCATTGGCTACAACATCAAACTGTGCGACCATCCGGTTGAGAATAGAAAGTTCATCCCCTAAGGCCGCTTCAGTAACATCATACGTCTCTGGGAAATATATGCCTTCGCGAATGTATCCCAACCAGTCTTCTCCAAGCGCGGCAGGAGTTTGTGATGAAGTAACGGCTAATTCAAGTTCGTTAGCGTCAAAATCAGGTAACTGTTGCAAGAGGACTTCCTTCATCTCATCCAAAGTCAAACCTTCTGGAATCGTGACGAAGAACCGTTCTTCAACGACCTCTACCGGACCGCTTTCAAGGCTTTCCCTCGCATCCCAAACAGCACTATTTACCTGAAAGGTGTACTCTCCGGCTTGAAAGTCCGACGCGTCTTTATAGCGAAGATAATAGCGGAACACTGTGCTGTTCGCGACTACATCATTTTCAGCTAGTATCCGGGCAATGTCATCCGTTGTCGCACCTTGAGGGATTTCAATAACAAGTTCAGCTCCCGGCTCGCCAGGGGGGTCAAGTTGATCGTCCAACCAACCACGGACGAAGTTATACGTAAAGAACCCAATAACAATTATCACGGAAGCGAAAATAGCGAACCGTAGAGCCGAGTTAAAGCGAGGCGGGACTCGCTCCCACTCTCGGTCGTCATAGTATTCATCTTCATACCATGGCGGAAGGTCTGGGGGATGAATAGCGCCGCTAGTGCCGGGATGCTGCTCAACTGGCATCTGAGGGTGTTCAGCTACATATGGGTCTTGGAAGGTTAATGATATTTCTTCTTCTTGAGGACTAAAATCATCGTAATTTATTTCCCCATCCTCGCTGTCTGGAACTGTTGGGTACATTGGCATTGACCCGTCCCCATTTTGAGAAAGATGGCTTGAAGATCTGTTGTCTTCATTAGTTTTTTCAGGATCGTGGTCTGCCTCATCCATTATTCGTTTACCACCTCGACAAGAGAAGTGGAAGTCATTCGATGATCCAGCCATGCTTGGAGAATTATTGACGCTGCTACCTGATCAATTAGATTTCTTTGGTTTTTCTCTGAAACTCCCTGTTCTCGAAGCACCTGTTGAGCTGTTACCGTCGTAAACCGCTCGTCATATGTCTCAACAGGAATTCCTGTGTTTTCCCGTAAATGTTTAATTTCTTGAAGAATACTCTCAGCGGCGGGCCCTATTCCCCCATCTAGTGACCGGGGCAATCCGACAACTAGAAGTTCTACCTCCCATTCTTGAGCAATGTCTTTTATTTCTTCGTGGTCTTGAGCAATATTTGAATTTCGCAGAATAACAGATAGCGGAGTCGCGACCGACATTTCCTTATTGCTGATCGCTAATCCAACCTTCTTTGACCCGATATCGATTCCAAGAACCCTCAAAACAATCCTTACAATTCCTCTAGAAGACTTCGAATGGCATCAAGTGCTTGGGGTAGCGCGTTAGCTTCTTTTCCGCCAACCATTGCAAATCTATCTCCCTTGCCTCCTCCGCCTTTAATTATCTTTGCAGCTTCTGACAGTAGCTCTCCGGCATTGCGGTCGCTTCCTTCCGAAGTAGCTGCAGCTATAGATACTCCCCCGTTCTCTGTAGCTGATCCAACAACTGCTACCTCGACTTCAGGTACCGCTTGCAATCCCATAACCAGATCGCGTAATTCATCTCGTCGGATGCCATCTAGTTGTTGGACAATGATTCCATCGACACTAGTCCCTTTTAATTCTTGAATGTTCTGACGTGCGGCTAGCTCTCTCAACCCTTCAAGTTCATTTTGCAACTCTTCTATTTCGCGCAGCTTCTTCTCCAAGCCCTCAAGCAGATTTGCTGGAGGGACCCCAATAAGATCAGCTGTTTGACTAATAACTGCGTCCTGTTCGCGAAGTAAGCCCACTGAGGCAGGCCCTGCAACAGCTTCAATACGCCTGATGTTTGAACCGATTGAGCTTTCTGAGAGTATCTTAACTGGGCCAACATCTCCTATGTGGCTTACGTGGGTCCCGCCACATAGTTCAATCGAGTTTTCTCCTGCTCTAAGAACGCGCACTTCATCCCCATATTTATCTCCGAAGAATGCGATGGCCCCCATTTTTTTAGCTTCCTGCATGCTGGTTTGAATAATTTCCATCTCGCCGCCAGAGAATATTTCCGCATTAGCCAGATCTTCGACTCGTTCTATCTGCTCATTCGTCAGCGGCTCATAATGGCTGAAATCAAAGCGAAGCCTTTCAGCTCCTACCCAGGACCCTTGCTGTTTAACGTGATCCCCTAAAACTTCGCGAAGCGCCCAATGAAGTAGGTGCGTCCCAGTATGATGCCGCTGGACTGCTAATCTATGCGATTTATCTATCGTGGCCACGACCTTATCTCCCGGCTTAAGCTCCCCTGAGGTAGAGCCAATAATCTGTCGATGTTGCCCCACAGCCCCATAAACCGTGTCATCAATATAAGCAGAACCATTCTCGCCTTCTACTATGCCTCGGTCACCGACCTGACCACCTGCTTCGGCGTAAAAGGGAGACCGATCCAGGATGATTGAGCCTCCGTCGATGAAGAGAACTTCTGCTGAAGCTTCATTCATTTCGTAGCCCACGAACTCCGTAGGTCCATGTTTTTCAAGGATCAATTGGAAATCAGCATTTGATGATTGGACATCCTCTCTTTGACTAAGGTCCCTGCGCCCCCTGTCGCGTTGCTCCATCATAAACGCCTTAAAACCTTCTATATCAACTCCGATACCTCTTTCATTAGTAATCTCTTGGGTTAATTCAATTGGAAATCCATATGTGTCATGGAGTTGAAAAGCGACTTCGCCACTTAAATTCTTGCCTTTATCTAGCCCAGAAAGGTGTTTTTCAAGGATGGAAATCCCAGTATCCAAAGTTTGGCGGAATCCAATTTCCTCTCGTTCAAGCACTTTCTTAATGAGAGTTCGGTTCTCTTCTAGATCTGGATAAGCATCTCTCATAAGATCTATCACCGCATCAGCCAGATTCCCCATTATCGCTTCCTCAACGTCTAGAAGACGCGCATGACGAATAGCTCTTCGAATTATCCGTCGTAATACATACCCTCTGTCTTCGTTGCTTGGGATAACTCCGTCATTTATTAAAAATGTGGTCGAACGGGCGTGATCTGCAAGGATTTGAAGAGAAATAGTATTTCCTTTAACGCTCCCTCTTTCACTGCAAACTTTCGAAACAGTTGAAAGAAGCTGCTGAAACTCATCAGTTTCCCAAACGGAATCTACTCCTTGGAGTACTGAGAGCACACGTTCTAAACCAGCTCCTGTATCGATCGATGGGTTTGGCAATGGAATCTGAGTTCCATCTTTTTGCTGGTCATATTGCATAAAGACGAGATTCCAAATTTCAATGAACCTATCCTCTGCTTCAAGGTTCGCCGGACCTCCATCAGGGCCATACTGAGGCCCCATATCCCAAAATATTTCAGAACATGGTCCATTTGGTCCTGTATCTGCCATTCTCCACCAATTATCATCGTCCAAACGTTGGATTCTTTCGGCAGGAACACCAACTACGTTTTGCCAAATCTCTGCGGCTTCATCATCTGTCTCGTGGACAGTTACCCAAAGTCGATCTTTGTCCAATTTAAGAACTTCAGTAAAAAACTTCCAAGCCATCGGAATTGCTTCATCTTTGAAGTAATCTCCGAAACTGAAGTTTCCGAGCATCTCGAAAAAAGTTAGGTGGCGGGTCGTTCGTCCAACTTCTTCAAGGTCGTTATGCTTCCCTCCTGCACGAACACACTTTTGGACAGTGGTGGCCCGCTTGTAGGGTGGGAGTTCTGCCCCTAAGAAATAGCTCTTAAACGGAACCATTCCTGAATTCGTAAAAAGCAAACTTTCGTCATGCGGTATTAAACTTGAAGATGGGACTAGCTCGTGCCCACTACCTTCAAAGAACTCTGTAAATACCTTCCGAAGTTGTTGTGCTTTCATTTTATAATTCTACCCTGCGGAAGCTCTTGGCTTGTTTCTTAACAAAATTCAGGCTTAGTTCTTATGATTTAATTTGGCTGCGGAAAAGCCGAACCCCTAATACTTTGACAATTCTCAAGCTCCCCTTGAGCATGGATGCAACCTGAGTTACTGGTTTAGTAAAAATGCTATAGGTGAGGTTTGAGACAAAATTCGCCCTTGAAGTTATCATCTCTGCCGTTTCGAGAAGGCCATCGACACGGTGATATTCGCGCTCGATGTCGTTTGCTTGCCGCTCTAATCTATCAGTGGCAAACTCTACCGTGCTCCGAACCTTGTTAGTTATTTCACTTAGATCATTTATAACTTGCCGTAATCTAATGACCAGATGCGTTAAAGCTATTACCACGCCCATGGCAGCTATTGCTACAAGGATTGTCACGAGTTCCCAAGCAGTCATGAATTCTGTTCACTCTCAGAATATTTCAAGTTGGATTCTTCTTTACTTTTCGCCACTACCTTCTTCTCCATACGTTGATGGTTCATAATAACGACGAGAATTGAATTTGTCAGGTCGATACTGCTGCTCTACCCAACCGTCAGGAAAGTCGTGTGGGTACTTATAGCCGTCCCCATGCCCGAGACCCTTCGCTCCCGAATAGTGACTATCACGAAGGTGCTTAGGGACATCTCCTCTAGATGCCCTAGCATCATCTAGAGCAGAAAAAATTGCTTTAGTGACACTATTGGATTTTGGAGCTTTCGAAAGGTAAATCACCGCATGGGCAAGATTTAACTGCGCTTCGGGAAATCCGACGAGTTCAACGGCGCGTGCTGCGGCATCTGCGACTAATAATGCTCGAGAGTCTGCCATCCCAATATCTTCTGATGCAAGAATCACCAAGCGTCTTGCTATGAATCTAGGGTCTTCTCCCGCATCAATCATCCGCGAAAGCCAGTAAAGGCCTGCATCTACATCTGAACCTCGGATGCTTTTTATAAAGGCTGAGATTGTGTCGTAATGTTCGTCGCGACCATACTGCAGTGCTTGAACCCCGATTGCTGCTTCAGCATCTTTGAGTGAGACCGCCCGGCTAGATTCATCGTTACGAGCTCTAGCTAACGTAATGGCGACTTCGAGACTCGTAAGACACTGACGTCCATCGCCTTCTGATGCATTTGCTATATGTTCAAGAGCTTCGGTAGCCGCTTCAGCACCCTCATGGGAAAGAGCTTTGAAAAGTAACTCCATCAGATTCTCATGAGTTAAAGGGCTCAGACGAAATAGCGTACTTCGACTTAACAATGGTGCATTCACCTCAAAATACGGATTTTCGGTTGTTGCCCCAATCAATACGATAAGCCCAGTCTCGACTGCTGGGAGCAACGTGTCTTGTTGTGCTTTATTGAAACGGTGGACCTCGTCTAGAAAAAGGATCGTTCCGCGAGAGTATTCACCGAGAGTTTTTTCTGCTTGCGCTATAACTTCTCGTACATCCTTGACGGATGCTGAAACTGCAGATAATTGCACAAACGTCTTTGCAGTGAACTGCGCTATCAGGCGAGCGATGGATGTTTTTCCTGTACCTGGTGGTCCCCATAGAACAACTGAGGATACCTTATCTGCTTCGATCAATGCTCTTAGTGGGCTCTTCGGCCCTAGTAGGTGTTCTTGGCCTACGATATCTTCCAGCCTTACTGGACGCAGCCTGTTTGCAAGAGGAGTTTGCTGGTTAAGGGTCTCTTGCATAGCAGCTGTAAATAGATTGTCCTGGTCACTCACAGCCTAAAAACTACTTGAAAAAATCACTAGGTGTGATGAAAGTAAGATTTGATCTATCTGATAGTCATTTGCAGTAGCAGAAAGAAATGGGACTAGAATCACGATATGAGCTCAAACGCACCGGGTCGATATGAGGTTTCGAGTTTTGAAGATGTAATGGGGCCTGCATCTAGCTACAAATCTGGTCAAGCTACGATCATCCATCTTAATCCGGAGGAGAAAGACACTGGAAGAAGAATTGTCGACTTTTTTTCTGGTTTAGCATACGGAACAGACGGAAGTTTCGAAAAAGCCGCGGAGGGTATCTATCTTCTAACTCCACCGGGATTAACTGGCAGTGCCCCCTTCGACCCTGAAGGCTAACCCGTTCCTCTTAAGGAACTCTAAGTTATTTATGTACTAGGAGGAACAAGGCGAAGACCAAGTTCTTCCAGGTGGGTATTTTCTAATTGAGTTGGGGCGTTTGTAAGAGGGTCAGCCCCAGATTGAGTCTTTGGAAAAGCAATCACTTCTCTAATGTTTTCTTCTCCAGAGAGAATAGCTACTAGCCGGTCTATACCAAAAGCAAACCCTGCATGCGGTGGAGCCCCGTAACGGAATGCATCTAAGAGGAAGCCGAATTTTTCTTGCGCCTCATCTTCTTCGATTCCCAGAGTTTCGAAAATTTTTGACTGGACTTCAGAAGTATGGATTCTCACGCTTCCTGAGCCTAATTCCCAACCGTTTAATACAAGGTCATACGCCTGGGAACGTATATCCAGGTATTCCTCCCCTTGCGCTGAGTCAAGCATGTCCACGTCTTCCTTGTGAGGCATCGTAAATGGATGGTGAGCTGGTACTGGTCGCCCATGGTCACCGACTGACTCGAACAAAGGAAACTCAGTAATCCATAAGTATTCTAGCTCACCGGAGTTTACCGGTGGGCGGCCTATCTCTAAGCGAAGAAGCCCAAGAACATGGTTAACGGTCCTTCTCTTATCTGCAATGATCAAAATCATATCTCCGGACTGAGCGGAAAGCCCTGAGCAAATACCTCCAACTTCTTCATCTGACATAAACTTCGTCAAAGCACCGTCAAGGTTGCCTCCATCTCCGACTCTGAACCATGCAAGGCCTTTAGCTCCCCAGCTCTGGCATTTTTCCGTCAAAGCATCTATCGCATTACGAGCTAGGAGATCAGAGCCCCCCTTATATAGGATCCCTTTAACACAATCAACTTTAAAAACGTTTGCATCTGTGCCTTCAAAGATCTCAGTTAGGTCCGTCAATTCCATCCCGAATCGGGTATCTGGCTTGTCAGAGCCATAACGTTCCATGGCGTCTTTCCATGTCATATGCGGTATGTCACCTGGACGGAATCCTGTAACTGCTTCAGTGGAGTCACGGATAGCTTCAGAAACAAAGTCGAGGACGTCTTCCTGAGTAGCGAAACTTGCTTCCATGTCCAGCTGCATGAATTCGAATTGCCTATCTGCCCTCAAATCCTCGTCTCGCAAGCATCTGGCTATTTGGTAGTAACGGTCAAGGCCACCGACCATACATAGTTGTTTAAATATTTGTGGGCTTTGGGGAAGAGCGTAGAAGTTTGTTGGATGCAGTCGAGAAGGAACCACAAAATCTCTTGCCCCTTCTGGAGTTGAAGCTATCAGCATAGGAGTTTCGACTTCAACGAACCCTTGTCTTTCCATCGCAATACGAATCGCGCTGTTAACCTTTGCCCTAATGCGAAGATTTTTTTGCATACGCGGCTTTCGGAGGTCTACGTAACGATGACGGAGTCGAATATTCTCATCGACATCTGTCCTTTCATGCATTGGGAACGGTGGGGGTTCGGCAATGGATAGCACTTCGACTTCGCAGTCCCCAATTTCAATTTCTCCTGTATCAAGCTTTTCATTACTTTTACCTTCGAATCTAGTTCGAACTGTTCCAGTGACAGAAATAACGTATTCGGAGCGGAGGTCCAGTTTCTCATCAACAACACATTGAACTATCCCTGTGTGATCGCGTAAATCGATGAAAGCCAAATGTTCACTATGTACTCTCCGAGTATCAACCCACCCGCAGACTGTTACTTGAGAGTCAACGTCACTCGAACGCAGCTCCCCACAATAATGAGTTCGCATTGTCATTGGGGGTACCTTTCTTTAATGCTGGCTGTTAAGGCCTTTACCAAGTCACTCCTTGGTACATGCTCTTGAGAGCCGTCGCCTCGTAAGTCTCGAAGGGTAACTTCATTTTTCTCAAGTTCATCATCTCCAACAATAATTGCATACAGAGCTCCAGATCTATCTGCCACTTTCATCTGAGCTTTGATCGAGCGACTCCCGAAACAACGATCAGCGCCTAACCCATTGGCCCTGAGCTCATCAGTGATTTGGCTAGCGTGAGACCCGCCAGTTAAATCCACAACGAATGCATCGAGGGGTAGCTCATTTTTGAGCTCTAATTTCTCTGCTTCGCAGGCGAGTAAGATCCTATCGACACCGAGCGCAAATCCTATTCCTTGAGTAGGAGGCCCGCCTAGTTCTTCTACAAGGCCGTCGTACCGTCCACCGCCGCCTACTGCATTTTGTGCGGTTTCTAATTTGTCTGCAATAAATTCAAAAGTGGTTCGAGTGTAATAGTCTAGCCCGCGAACTAATCGAGGGGAGACGGTAAAAGGTATCCCAAGTAATTTGAGTCCATCACACACGGATTCAAAGTGCTCTTTATCATCATCTGTGAGAAACTCCTGTATTGTTGGAGCGCCGGTAATGATTTGGAGATCTTCTTTTCTTTTGGAGTCCAAAACACGGAGTGGATTTTTCGCCAAGGTATCTCTTGATTCTACGCTGAGGCCCTTAGCGTTCTTCGAGAGGTAAGAAAGAAGCTCTTGGTTATACAGTTCTCTAGTTTCTACATTTCCAAGTGAATTCAGCAGAAGGGAAATATGTTTCAGTCCGATAGTTTCATAGAATCTCCACGCGAGTGAAATTATTTCTACATCAGCTGCAGGATCGTTTTCGCCGATAATTTCAGCGCCAACTTGGACAAATTGCCTGAATCTCCCCGCCTGGGGTTTTTCATATCGAAATTGCGGCCCCTCATACCAAACTTTCCACGGGGTAATAGGGCGGTGTTGGGCAAAAGCCCTACAGATACTCGCAGTCAATTCAGGTCGCAGGGCTAGGTCCTGAGGCGTCTTGGGGTCTTTATCCTGAAATGTAAACATCTCTTTGGAAACAACCTCAGTATTTTCGCCAAGCCTCAGAAAAACACCTGCATCCTCAAACATTGGAGAAATTACCTGCCCGTACCCGAAACGCTTAGCTAGATCTGCAAAGGAGTTAAGGACCCAACGCCACGTCCCTGCTTCGGAGGGAAGAATATCTCTGGTGCCTCGGGGGGCCTGATAGTGGGATTTACTCATGCGAAAAGAATACAGGAGCGATCTAGAATCGAATGTGATATTCGATAAACGAATGTGCTTTCCTTGGGCATAGTCGATTTCTCAAGATGTTCTGCTCCAATGGAAATCAAGAGCTTCAGCGAGACGATTCACTGCTGCGTCGACACCCAACGTATCGTACCCTCCATTATCTGAGACACTAAAGAGAGCATACCTAACTTGATCTCCGGCCAAAAGGGGTTTCTGCTCTGACGTAAGTATGTACTGCTCTGCCCGTAATTCATCTAGGTCTTTACCCTCGACATTTTCAAATCTTTCCAGAGAGTCAGCTACTACATCAAGAAAATGGTCTACCTCTTCTCGTTCATATCCAACGCCGCTTACTATTGGCGGAGTTAACGTACGCAATTTACTGCTTTGAATAACCGAAGTAGGTTTCTGGCCGGACTCGTCAATAGTTTTTTGTCGGACAAAAGATGACCGGTCAGTGGACTCAAAAGGTCTCTTCGCTGAATTTTCAAGTGCCCCATAGCTTTGAAGCAAGGAATCAAGATACTCATCGACTTCCTTTGGGTCGTATCCAGTCCGTTTGGTTAGTGCAAACCGGACAATGGCCAGCTCATTTGAAAGTGTGTCTTCATCGCCTTTGTGTACGTGCAATGCTGCTTTTTTTAAGAATTTATCAACCTCTGAGATCCGATAACCGCCCTTATGGATCTTGCTGAATTTGGTTTGTCCAATGTTGGTTGGTTTCATCCGTTAGCCCTTCGGCTGTAGAGGTCAGAAGACATCTCTGCCATTCTAATCCTTAGAAAAATTTGAGGCCTACAACTGGCCATGATGCCCGGACATAATCCTATACGCGTCGTAAACGCCATCGATTTGACGTATCAAATTTAAAAGCCATTCGAGATGTCGGCTATCTCCAATTTCAAATTCAAAGTTCATGACGCTAATTCGGTCGGCCCCTGTCCGGGTTGTACATCGAAGAATGTTTACTCTCGCTTCGGAAAGAACGTTAGAGACATCACCTAAAAGTCTTGTCCTGTCAAAGGCCTTAACTTCGATGGATGCGACAAATGTTCCATCACTATCGTCATCCCACTCCACATCTATCAACCGATTAGCATGCCCCACAGCTAAGGACACCGCGTTTGCACAATCACTACGATGAATAGAAACACCTCTTCCGCGAGTCATAAAACCCATAATTTCATCTGGAGGAACCGGCGTACAGCACTTTGCGAGCCGAACCATGATGTCATCAACTCCTTCTACGATGACCCCAACTTTGCTTTCTTTACGCCGTTTAGCTCTCCCTACCTGCCTTTCACGGTGGGTTGGCAATGTTGCTGCTAGATCATCTGTTTCATCTGATTCTTCGAAATGGTTAAGCAATCTACCTACAATGCTTTTCGCACTCACATGCTCTTCACCTATAGCTGCGAATAGCGAATCAACATCTTGATAATTCAATAGTTCACTTATCTCATTGACAGATGCACTATTTAGGAGTTTGTAGGCAGGAAGTCCTTCTTGACGGAGCGCTCTAACGAGCGCTTCACGTCCATTATCGATAGCGTCTTCCCGACGCTCTCGCGAGAACCATTGTTTGATCTTCGATGCGGCTCGGTGGGTTTTCACAAACCTGACCCAGTCGTGAGATGGTCCTGCACCCTCGGTTTTGCTGGTGAGAATCTCAACGGTGTCACCAGACTCGAGAACTGTATCTAAAGGCACCAAACGGTTATTGACGCGAGCCCCTCGACAAGCATGGCCCACCTCCGTGTGAATTGTATAAGCAAAGTCGACAGGGGTTGCTTGAGCTTCGAGGGTCACAACCTCACCATTTGGAGTAAAAACAAATACCTCGTCGTGGTCTAAATCAAGTTTAAGGTTCGACATGAATTTGCTAGGGTCTTCAGTTTCTTGCTGCCAGTCCACTATCCGGGCGAACCATGTCATCTCATTTCGTTGATCCCCTTTGTAATTGAAATGGGCGGCAACTCCATGTTCTGCACGTTGATCCATTTCTTTGGTCCGAATTTGCACCTCTAGGGGTTTCCCTTGCGGACCAATGACAGTCGTATGTAAAGACTGATACAAATTGAATTTTGGCATAGCGATATAATCTTTAAATCTCCCTTGGACAGGGTGCCATGTAGCATGAATCGACCCTAAAGCTCCATAGCAGTCCTTAACGGAATCGACAATTACGCGAATTCCAATTAGATCGTAAATCTCGTCGAATTCCCTCCCCTTTAAAACCATCTTTTCGTAGATACTCCATAAGTGCTTTGGCCGACCACGAACTTCAGCTCCGATGTTGAGCTCATCAAGTCTCGATTGGACATCGGAAAGGACTTGAGAAAGGTAAATGTCTCTCTCAGGTGCTCTTGCGGCAACCATCTGATCTATTTCTGCATACCTCTTAGGATGGATTGTTGCGAATGATAGATCTTCTAATTCGTTTTTCAGTTCTTGCATCCCAAGGCGGTGAGCCAGTGGAGCATAAATATCTAAGGTCTCAGTAGCTATTCGGTGCTGTTTCCATTGCGGTAACGATGCGACTGTTCTCATGTTATGCAGTCGATCCCCAAGTTTTATGATCAGCACTCTCAGATCTTTGGCGACGGCGACAAGCATCTTCCTCATAGAAGCGGCCTGTTGTGCTTCCTTCGTGTCGAATTTAATCCGGTCTAGTTTCGTCACTCCATCTACGATTGAGGCTACTTCTTCACCAAACTTCTTTTCAAGGTCACCTAGCCCAGCTCCAGTATCTTCGACTGTGTCATGGAGCAGAGCTGAAGCGATCGTAGCTTCATCGAGTCCGAGGGAAGCTATGATCTCTGCGACAGCGACCGGATGAGTGATATAGGCATCACCCGATTTACGCATTTGCCCATGATGGGCCTTGCGAGCAGAGTCATAAGCTTCTTGAATTAGTTTCTTACTATGATTAGGATGATGGGATTCAAAAACTGACAGGACTTGGCCCAGTTCAGAAGCTTGCCCTGTCTCAATCCGGTCCCAAAGACTGATCTTGCCTACTACGATGCTCATACTCTCAAGCTAGCCTTACTCTTTCCTATTCGTACTTAACTAGGGTAACAGTTCTATAAGGATGGAGTTTCTGTTCCCCCTCTAAGAATGAGAGAGAAATAAGAAATGCAAAGCCAACTATGTCTGCTCCTAATTCTTGAATCAGGCTCATCGCGCATATAGCTGTGCCGCCAGTTGCCAGAACATCGTCCACAACTAGGACTCGAGCATTCTCTGGAAGGCTATCAAGTCGAATTTCAAGTTCTGCCGATCCATACTCAAGGTCATATTTTTTAGAAAGCACATCGCCCGGAAGTTTTCCAGCCTTTCGAACAAGTACCAACCCGCAATTTAATCGATCAGCTAAAGCCGCTGCGAAGATAAAGCCGCGTGCTTCTATCCCAACTACATATTCGATCTCATCATTGACAAAATATTTTTCAAACTCACCTAATACGAAGTCGAATGCTTCTTGGTCACGAAGCAAAGGGGTAATATCTTTAAAAGCTATGCCTTCCTGGGGGTAATCTGGGATCGTGGCAATGTAACTAGAGAGTTCCATTCCCCTCCTTTGAAGACAACCCTTGAACTATCGTCGTTTATTCTTTCTTGGCCGAGGTGGGATCGAAGGATTTGCCGGCTGGGGAGAGGCAGCAGAAGCACCTGAGTTTCTTCTCTTGACCGCTTCACTCAACCGATAAGAACGACTCTTATCAGCACCTTCGTTTCCGAACTTTTCACGCAACCAAGTAGCTACTGGGGCTGCGACAAATAATGACGAGAACGTTCCGATAAGGAGACCGATAAGCAATGCAAGAGCGAATTCACGAAGGGTAACAGCGCCCATAACTCCAGAGCCGATAACTAGAACAGAAATGACAGGCAGAACTGATGTAATGCTCGTATTTACTGAGCGCATAAGCACTTGGTTAAGAGCCTGGTCAACTACCTCTCGATATGGAAGTTTGGCATTGATCAACCGGTGTTCGTTGTCTCGGACCTTATCAAATACTACTAAAGTGTCATAGAGCGAATACCCCATAATCGTAAGAAAAGCTATAACTGTTGCTGGAGTTACCTCAAGCTGAAAGAGGGCATAAATTCCAACGGTGATTAAGATATCGTGCGCAACCGCTATCAAGGCCCCAACAGCCATTTCCCATCGAAGTCGAACCGTTATATAAAGTGCGATGATAATAAAGAAGACTATGAGTGCTGTCACCGCCTTATCCGTGATTTCGTCTCCCCATGATGGGCCGGCAGTTGAAACGCTTACGGAATTTGGATCAGGGTTTTCTGGGTTAGCAAGTTCAGCAAGCACTATCGTAATATTCTCGACTGTGTCTACTTGTTGATCATCATCGATTTGATTCTGCACCGCCTTCGTCAGTTCTGTTCGCACTCGAAGAACCCCTCCCCCAGTTTGGATTCGCGCATCAGCGAGCCCTAATGGCCGCAAAGCATCTCGAACTTCATCTGCTTCCAAGTCACTAGTTACTGGGACCTCCCAAGCTCCTCCGCCTTCAAATTCAAGTCCTAAGTTGAGGCTTCGGATAAAAAGTCCAAGAACGGAGATAACTACCAAACTCGTTGATACAACAAGAACTTTCTTCCAGATAGCTGAAAAAGGTACCGCTGTTTCATTCCGATACATCCTGCGGAGGCGGCTCATGATGGTTCCACCTCCTCTGTTGGTAGACCATAAAGCCATGGCCTACTACTTAAAGCCTCGGAGAGACTAATCCATTTTACGAAAGGTCGAAGGAAGAAGTACGTCGCCACTAGATCAAGTATCGAAGCTAGTCCCAACATGAGCGCAAATCCTCGAACAGAACCGACAGTTAAGAAATAGAGAACGCCAGCCCCAATAAGCGAAGCTAAGTTTGCATAGAAAATAGTTTTAAATGCTGCAGGAAACGAACGGTCAACAGCGGAGCGCAAAGTCCTACCGTTGCCAATATCTTCCTTGACGTGTTCAAAATAGACGACATTCGAATCCAAAGAAGTACCTATTGAGACTATGAGCCCGACAACGCCAGCGAGAGTTAAGGCCAAACTTCGTGAGGTTGATAACCAAGCAAGGACTACCCAAAGCATCGTCCCAGAAAGTGCTAGAGAGAGAATCGCCGCTACACCTAAGAGTCGGTAATAAGCGAACATGAAAAGGGCTACAAGAGCTATCCCAACGATGCCAGCGACCACTCCAGCATCAAATGAATCTTTCCCCAGTGTGGCTGAGACTATTCTGCTTGAAGGGGTTTCAAATTCAAGAGGTAGCGAACCATAACGTAGAACCAATGCGGTCTCCTCTGCCCTTGCTTGGTCGAAGTCGCCGCTAATTGTTATTTGATCTCGTTCAAAATACGGTGTCTGCACGTTTGGAGCTGATTCTGTAACCCCATCCAGCACAATACCCAATTGAGATGTTGGGCAAACAGCTGTTTGGTTAAAACACTCATTAGCAGCAGCGTTGAAGAGGTCTATCCCATCTTCTCCGGATCTAAATATTGGCAGCACAAGCCATTCAGGAGGCCGGAATGTAGAGTCAGCAGTTTCAAGAGCTGCACCAGTTAACATAGTCCGTCCTAAAACAAGCCGGCACTCAGTCCCACCTGCACACACATCAGCATTTCCTGGAAGAATGGCAGGAAGTTCCGCATCATCATCTTCAGGAAGTGTAGAAGGCATACCCAATGCTTCTGTAAACGTGAAGCCTAAGTTCTCGCAACCAACACCTTCCGGCGTCGTCTCAGCAGTAATGACTTTCGATTCAGTTTGACCCTCTGATGATGTATCTACACTAGAGGCTTCATCTCTATCAGATGGCTGGATACCAACAGGGCCATCATTAACCTCTTCATCAGAACCAGATGTAGAAGTATCACCAGTCAAATCCACAATTTCGGCGGGGATCCGACCACACACTGGACGAAAACGCAACTCCGCTGTCTGCCCAACCACATCCAGAGCTCGATCCTGATCCTCGACTCCGGCAAGTTGAACAACTATCCGGTTCGACTGTCGAGTGATGTCTGGCTCTGCGACGCCCAATCCATCAACCCGGTTTCTAATAATCTCAACAGATTGGTCAAGAGCGTCACGTAGCTCATCGCCTACGAGTTCAGTATCTTCTGCCGGCTCCAAAACTACTTCTGCTCCGCCCTTTAGGTCCAAACCCAGAAGGACAGAGTTGCCTTTCACTAATGACCAGACAAGAAGCCCAACCACAATAAGGACTATCGAAAGAAGAGGAGTAAGAAAACGCTGTTTCATCAACTGACCAAAATCTCGTTCAGTCCTCGTCGTCGTACTTTATCATTTCAGCAATTGATGCCTTTGAAATCTTTATCTCGACACCATCAGAGATCATAAGAAAGACCGTGTCACCATCAAGATCACTTATCGTCCCATATATTCCTGAATCTGTTCGCACATCGTCACCAACATCAAGAACGCTCAACATTGCACGTTGATCTTTCATCCTCTTCTGTTGTGGACGTAAAATCAAAAAATACATGATCACAAGTAAAATTGGAATAAATAGAATTCCACCCATATCTCTATCCTATCTTTGAGAAATAATTCTTTCAGTTCGCATATCGTACTGTGTTCAGACCGTTATCCCTTATCTAAACAGGCTAGTGAAAGGAATTCCTGGCTTCTATGCCCAAATTTCAAGGATTTCTCTTCGAAACTCTTGAAAAGTTCCATTTCTTATGGATTGTCGCATCCGCTGCATCATATCGAATAGCCACGCCAAATTGTGAAGCGTTAGAAGGCGCGCAGCAGCTGGCTCTCCCACGGCTAACAAATGGCGCAAATACCCCCGCGACCAATGTGCTGCGGGACTTTGGAGGAAATGTGGATCTATCGGATCTTCACTTTTTGCATACCGGGCAGCACCTAAATTGATCCTCCCCTCTCTTGTCAAAGCAGTTCCATGCCGGGCGAGTCGTGTTGGCCAGACACAGTCAAACATGTCAACACCAAGATTGACTGCTTCCACTAGTCCGGCTGGGTCACCCAATCCCATAAAATAACGCGGTCGACCAATAGGAAGTGTCCCTAGACTTGCTTCCATCGGCTCTAGCATTTCTTCGCGGCTTTCACCCACAGATAGGCCTCCAACTGCGTAACCATCAAATCCGATATCAACTATTTGCTCACCTGATATCCGCCTCAGCGAAAGATCTAGCCCCCCTTGCACTATTCCGAATTGGGCGCCTGCGAATCTTTCGTTTTCCCTCTTTAATAGAAAATGTTCTCTCGCACCTTCCGCCCAAAGTTTTGTTCTCTCTACAGCAGTTTCAATAACTGATTTTTCCGAAGGTAAAGGTGGGCAGACATCAAGGGTCATCTGTATGTCTGCACCAAGACCACATTGAATATCAACAGCGCCCTTTGGAGTTAAACGATGCAGGCTCCCGTCGTACGTTGATTTAAAAGTCGCTCCCAAGTCATCAACATCTGGTTCTAACGAAAAGACTTGATACCCACCAGAGTCGGTCAAGATGAGCCTATCCCAACCTGTAAAACCATGGAGCCCTCCCAGTGATTGAATAGTCTCGACTCCTGGCCGAAGCATCAAGTGGTAAGTATTCCCTAAGACTATGTCCGCGCCGAGTTCTTTAAGGTCGGATGAAGTCAGTGTCCTAACAGCACCCCGAGTACCAACCGGCATAAAGGTAGGCGTCTCTAAAGAATGCCTCTCCATAGAGAGTTCACCTAATCGAGCTGAGCCATCTGTTGCCACAACACTAAAATTTGGCGTGTGTTCTATTTCCATTGCTCTCCAGTGTATGTAGCACGAATTTCTTAACTCGGTTCTCTCTGAAGAAACATCGCATCCCCGAAAGAAAGAAAACGGTATCCGCTAGCTAAAGCTTCTGAATAGAGCTCACGCCACCGACTGCCAACGAAAGCTTCGATCATCACCAGTAATGTCGATCGCGGTTGATGGAAATTCGTTAACAATGCATCCACGAGTCTGAATTCAAACCCTGGAGCTATAAATAAGTCAGTTGTCCCTATAAGGTTCCCTGTCGCCGCTGCTGATTCGAGCGCACGAACAACGGTAGTACCCACAGCGATAACTCTTTCTGCTTCTTTGCATGCATCCCACGCATGTGAGGAAATACGGTAACTCTCCTCATGCATAGAGTGATCAGAAATATCGTTTACCTCTATAGGGCGAAAGGTTCCAAGACCGACACTAAGCTCTACAAAAGCTGTCCCCGCACCTGTTTTTTTTATTCCCTCTAGGACGGACTGAGTTATGTGCAAGCCCGCTGTAGGAGCAGCAACAGAGCTCTCGTCTCTAGCGAATACAGTTTGGTATCGTTCACTATCTTGCAATTCAGCGGTGATATAAGGAGGGAGAGGGACCTTCCCATGGTCTCTCATCAGTTCTCGAACGGCGCCTCGGGTAGGTTCTACCACCCTTGTTCCCGATCTCCCATCCCCCACTACTTTCAGAACAGGTTGACGGTTGGAATCATATAAGAGCGCTCCCGTAGCAACCTTTCTACTTGGTCTTACCAATGCCTCCCATCGCCCATCTGATATCTCAGCGAGAGCAAGGACCTCAACAGCCCCGCCTGTTTCTTTAAAGAGATTCAATCTTGCTTGCATTACCCTGGTGTCATTGAACACGACGAGGTCGCCCTTCCTAAGAATTGAGGGCAGGTCTCTGACGAGCTTATGCTGAATGTTTTCTCCATCTACGAGCAGGCGTGAGGAATCACGAGGAGATGAAGGAGACTGCGCTATCGCACTTAGGGGCAAAGAGTAATCAAATAAAGCAGTCTCCATTCAAAACAGCATAAGCGCTAATTCAACTATTGGGTTAAGAGAATAGATTTGGAGAAGATGGCGAGTTCGTTTCTGGAGGTTCCAGACCAAGATGGTGCCATGCGGCATCTGTCGCCACTCTTCCACGCGGCGTCCGCATAATAAACCCCTGCTGTATCAGAAAGGGTTCATAGACATCTTCCACTGTCTCTGTCGGTTCAGCAACGCTAATTGCGAGTGTTGATAAACCAACAGGACCACCTTTAAATCGCTCACAAATCGCACTGAGAATTGCCCTGTCCACCTTGTCCAATCCACGCTCGTCGACACCAAATAGCTTTAATCCATCTACAGAAATCTCCTTATCTATGACGCCCTCAGCTTTGATTTCTGCATAGTCCCGAACTCTGCGAAGTAACCGATTTGCTATTCGAGGTGTACCTCTAGACCTAACTGCTATTTCTTTACTTCCATCTTCATCAATTTCGACTTCAAATATATTTGCGGACCGAAGGATGATCGCGTTTAAATCCTCAGCATTGTAATAATCCATCCTCGCCACTAAGCCAAAACGGTCACGTAAAGGGCCGGTTATCAGGCCCGTTCGAGTCGTAGCACCCACCAATGTAAACGGAGATACCGCCAGACGAACAGAACGTGCAGCAGGGCCTTTCCCTAACACAATATCTAATTGAAAGTCTTCCATAGCTGGATAGAGGACTTCCTCAACAGCTCTATTCAATCTGTGGATCTCATCGATAAACAGAACGTCTCCAGGCTCTAATTTTGTAAGAATAGCGGCAAGGTCTCCAGCGCGCTCAAGCGCAGGTCCGGATGTCGTATGGAGAGAAACTTCCATTTCACGCGCAACAATATTTGCTAATGTAGTTTTCCCTAGACCAGGCGGCCCCGCGAAAAGTAAATGATCAGAAGGCTGATCCCTTTTTTTCGCAGCACCAAGGATTATCGATAGATGTTCTTTCAATTCAGGCTGACCAATAAAATCTCCGAGACACGACGGCCTGAGACCCAAGGCATCCAACTCAACATCAATCGCCTCATCTTCAACTGAATTTTCTGGGGAAAGAAGTTCTTCTCTCATAAATGAACCAAGGTATCTAGCATTCTGTTATGTCACGGTTGCTAACTCTTGTAATGCGAGTTTAAGTAATAGTGATGAGTCGGTATTGGATGGTAAGTTTTTCATTGCTACTTGTATTTCGTCATTGCCGTAGCCAAGGCCGCTTAAGGCATCACGAACATCTTTAAGAGTAGAGTTTTCTGTAGCGGCGTCGTACCCGTTTCGCCCCTGGCCATTCAAAGAAATGGAAGCTAAATCGATCTTTGACTGCAACTCAACGATAAGCCGTGTGGCAGTTTTCTTTCCGATACCAGGAACTAGACACAATGCCTCCGAGTCCTCATCTACTAGGATTTGAGCAAGCTGATTTGGTGAGTGGGTCGAAAGTATCGAAAGCCCCAAAGATGGACCCACCCCATGAGTAGAGATAAGCGCTTCAAAGAATAGGCAGTCTTCACGAGTTGGGAAGCCGAACAAAGTCTGGGCATCTTCCCGGAAATGGTGGTGTGTATAGATAAGAATCTCCGAACCTTTCTCACCGAACTGATTTTGAGTCAAAGGAGCGATTAAGACTCGATACCCCACACCTCCAACTTCAACAATTATCTCCTGATCTTCAACAAGCGACAAGACGCCTCGTAGGCTACCGATTGTCATTATGCCTCCACACGCTGTCGAGCCAAAAAGCATAGGGCCAGGGCTAATGCATCAGCAGCATCCACTGGTTGCAGTGGGGTCTGGATTCCTAGAAGAATCCGCACCATTTTTTCCATCTCTTCCTTATCAGCTCCTCCATGGCCTGCAACTGCTTGTTTCACTTCATTTGGCGAGAACTCGATAACCTTGCAACCAGCAGAAATGCCCTCAGTCATTGCTATCCCGATTGCCTGACCTACTGAAATCGCTGTTGCAACATTACGCTGAAATAAAACACGTTCAATGGCTACGACTTCAGGTTTATAGTCAACAATTAATTCTCGAATTTCGTCTCTTAACAACGTCAAACGATAAGGAGTTTCCATATCTGCAGGCGTTTCGATAACCCCTGCAGCTATAGCTATTTCTTTTCCATCTTTTCTTTGGACCACCCCATACCCGCAACGCGATAAACCGGGGTCCACTCCTAATACGAACATATGTACGATCATAGCGGCTTAACGTCAATACAGGTGGACGTTGGCACATAATGAACTACCACACGGGAAAACCTGATCTGGTAAGCCAACCTATTGAAATGTTCTTCCTCTAGGCGCTAACCAGCTATTTCTTGCATAACAGAATCAGGAATATCGAAATTTGCATGCACTGCATCGACATCATCCAATTCATCCAAAAGATCGATCAGATTTAAGACTTGCTTCGCTGCTGAAGATTCCGTCAGCGGCACAATTTGAGTAGGCAAAAAAGTAAGATCAGCTGAAAGAAAGGAGATCCCGTCCCCCTCCAAAGCATCGCGTAAGTCATTTAGATCGGTTGGGTCGCTCGTCAGCCTCCACGTATCGCCTTCGTCTACGAGATCCTCCGCTCCACTTTCTAGAGCCACCATCATCAATTCATCTTCATCGACTTGGCGATCCAAGATAATTACCCCTTTCCGCTCAAACTGCCAAGCTACTGCACCTGGTTCCGCAAGAGAACCCCCATGTTTTGACAGAGTCGACCTTACTTCGGACCCCGTCCGGTTCCGGTTATCCGTAAGGGTCTCGATAAATAGCGCCACACCGTTAGGGGCATAGCCCTCATAAGTGACATCTTCGTAGTCCACACCTTCGAGCTCTCCAGTCCCTCTCTTTATGGCCCTTTCAATTGTGTCGAGAGGAACGGAATTATCTCGAGCTTTTTGGTACATCGTCCTTAGGGTAGGGTTAGAGTCTAAATCCCCTCCGCCTTGGCGCGCTGCGACCTCAACTTGCTTTATTAATTTTGCGAAAAGTTTGCCGCGCTTCTTATCCGCAGCCCCTTTTTTATGCTTTATCGTCGCCCATTTCGAATGACCAGACATACTGAAATCCTACCCCTGAGTTCCTGAAGCTTCCATAGATAAGAACATTTCGTGAATTCTTCTATCGTTAGATAACTCTGGGTGAAATGAAGCCACGAGTATTAACTCCGTTCCACATAAGACAATTTTGTCATCCACAGTAGCGAATACTTTCACCCCTTCTCCGACTGACTCAACTATTGGCGCGCGAATGAATACTGAGGGGAACGGATCGTCAAACCCGACTACCTCTATGTTGGTTTCGAATGAATCCACCTGTCTACCAAATGCATTCCTGCGGACAGTTATATCAATTGCGCCAAGAGGGGTTTGATCCTCTCGCCCATCGAGTACTTCTCTCGCAAGGACTATCATTCCAGCGCATGTCCCGAACATTGGCATCCCAGCAGCTATTGCTTTTTGGATCGGATCCCGCATCCCGTTCCAGTCCAAAAGCATAGAAATCGCCGTTGATTCTCCTCCTGGGATGACCAGCCGATCTACTTTGTCTATATCCTCAGATTTTCGTATTTCAAGAGTTTCGACGCCAAGGGAGGATAGAGCTTCCATATGGCTTGCAAAGGCGCCTTGAAGTGCGAGAACGCCGACTTTCAAGACTCACCAACCGCGATCTTCTAACCTAATCTGGATTTCGTCCATTCCTATTCCAGTCATAGGAACGCCTAATCCTCGACTGACTTTCGCTATGATTTCTGGACGTGTGAAATTCGTAGTCGCTTCAACGATAGCTTTAGCGCGCGGTTCTGGATTCTCTGATTTGAATATCCCTGAACCGACAAAGACAGCTTCAGCCCCTAATTGCATTACAAGAGCTGCATCAGCGGGAGTTGCTAACCCGCCCGCACAAAACATGGGTACCGGTAAGCGGCCTGTCGAGGCAACTTCTTGGACAAGAGGCAGTGGAGCTTGAAGTTCTTTCGCCCAGTCAAAAACTTCAGCTGAGTCTGCTTGTCCGAGCTTGCGGATGTCCCCCAAAATTGTCCGTAGATGCCTTACAGCTTGAACAACGTTCCCTGTTCCGGCTTCGCCTTTGCTCCTTATCATACAAGCACCTTCAGAAATCCTTCTAAGTGCTTCCCCTAAATTTGTAGCGCCGCAGACGAAAGGCACTTCAAATGCCCACTTGTCGATATGGTGTTTTTCATCTGCAGGAGTAAGGACTTCGGATTCATCAACATAATCGACGCCTAGAGCTTCCAACACTTGAGCTTCGGCAAAATGGCCTATCCGAGCTTTCGCCATAACCGGTATGGTGACAGCCTCTTGAATTCCTTCTATCATCTCAGGGTCGCTCATTCGAGCTACCCCACCATCAGCGCGTATATCAGCTGGGACACGTTCAAGGGCCATGACCGCAACAGCACCTGCATCTTCTGCAATTTTCGCTTGGTCGGGTGTGACCACATCCATGATTACCCCGCCCTTAAGCATCTCAGCAAGACCGCGCTTTACCTTCACGGTGCCTGTCATTTTAATGTCTTCGGTGTTTTGTTCAGCCATAAATTAAATCTTATCTCTAATTTATAAGATCTGGCTATAGACGTTGATAAAGCAAAATCAGAGCTCTGCAAGTGCAGCAATACGGTCATTCGTAGAGAACCCAGTGACAACTAGTGGCTCACTTGGAGGATTAATCCACATATGCCTACAAAACCTAGGATTGTGTGTGGGTTCCCTCCCATCAGAATGGATGCTTTCTAACGCTTTCCCTAACCCAGGGGGATACCTAGTAAGTCCAACTGCAGCTATATCAATTTCTGCGATACTCCATGGGTCGATAAACTTTGCACTGACTTTTTCAACGAGGGTGGGAATGAATGACCAAGGCCATGCGACAAGTATTGCTAATGAGCCCTCCAGATAAGAGATCCGATTTCTCGACCTTGACAACTCATGAGCAATCAGCCCTTCAAGTTCAGGCCGTTGCACGCGATCAAGCAGGCCAGTTGTCACAACCAAGTTGCTATATTGGGGGCTTCGACCGACCATCATCATATTAGGAGCAACATCTTCAACAACGAAAAGTGCAGGTTTTCTAAATCCATAAGAGATGCATACACCTTCTACAAGATTTTGGAACCCCGGATAATTTCCTAATTTCGCTGGAATAGCATGAATTCTTTTCAAAATAAATGAATCGATTCTCCGATAAACAATCAAGATCCAAATGCTTGCGAGAACAAGTGAGCATGGCAGCAAGATAACAAGATCGATGCCGACCAAGAGGCCTATCGCGATAAGAAATAGCGAGTCAATTATCGCGCAAGCCATAAAGAGCAATGAAGCGCGGAAAGTCGCAACCGTTGAGTCCATTAGAATTGGACCTGCACTGGCCCTTCAGCTTCACCTTCTACTTCATAGAATTCTTCTTGCTCGAACTTGAACATGCCTGCGATCACATTTGAAGGAAACACTTCGATTTTGTTGTTATATCCCAGAACACTGTCATTAAAGTGTTGGCGGGCAAACGCAATTCTGCTTTCCGTGCTTGTCAACTCCTCTTGCAATTCAAGGAAATTCACATTTGCCTTTAAATCTGGGTAAGCCTCAGACAAGGCAAAGAGCGACTTCAAAGTCCCTTCAAGTAAATTCTCGTTCTGTGCCTGATCGGCTGGGCCAGATGCAGACATCGCGGAACTTCGAGCCTGTATAACTGCATCAAACGTTTCTTTTTCATGCTCTGCATAGCCTTTGACCGTCTCAATAAGATTGGGAATCAAGTCATATCTACGACGGAGTTGAACATCTATCTGCGCCCAAGCATTCTTTGTTCTGTTCCGCAAACGAACAAGACTATTGTATTGCAGCACGAGAAATAGAAGAACAAGCGCAACGACAATGATGATAATAATGGTTGCAACCACAGAGCCTCCCTCTGATCGTCTTTATGCAATGATAACCAATACTGGCCAATCAATTACTTACTATCAGATTTTTTACCTGATTCTGAAGTTCTTTGAAGTAAGCGTCCTTTGAGAAAAAAATTTTCCCCCTTTCGCTAAAGGAACTGCGGGCTTTTGAGTGACTGCCCTCTGGTACACGTCCATATAACGATCAGCTAATTTATCCATAGAAAAATTGCCGACTCTTGAAAAAGCCGACTCAACAACAGGTTGTGATATGCCTGAGTCATAAAGACCTTTCTTTAAAACCTTAGATAGAACAGTGGCGTCGCCTGCTTTGAAGAGCAGCGCGTCCTTACCGCCTCTGGTCAACTTAGAGTATCCGGGAATATCACTTGCCACTACGAGAGTCTTTGATGCCATAGCTTCTAGCAAAACAATGCCGAATGACTCGCCCCCTAATGAAGGAGCGCAGAATAACGACGATCGTTGTAGGCGCTCTGCCTTCTCTTCTTCTGAGATCCTTCCAAGCCATTCGATGCGGGTGTCACCCTCAGTAGCTCTCTGCAGTCGATTGGTATCAGGCCCATCGGATGCAATCCACAATCGGACCTCATCAGGGAGGAATTGCATAGAGCGGATAAGGACTTCAAGTCCTTTCCTCGGTTCATGCCTCCCAACGAAAAAAATGGTACGGCTATCCTGCTTGGGAACTATCGAGGCGTACCGATCTAATTCGATACCATTAAAAAGGATTTCATAGTCCCCCCCCAATGCCCCTTTCGCTGTTGCTGCTGCTTCCTCGGAGACTGCGCAATTAATTTCTATTCTATTCGCGGCCCATCGAGCCGGCTTATTGAAGAATTCGTAGGATTTTGATGGACCTGACCGATGAAATGTCGCGACAATCGGACTCTGCTTTAGAACAACTGCCGTTATCGTCGGGCCAGGCGCTAATGGCTCATGAACATGAAGTAAGTCAAATCTCTCGTCTCGAAGAGCTCGGATAACGCGAAGTTGCGCTGAGGGGTCTGGGGCGAGTGGAGCCACAGAACCATTAGCAGCTGTAGGCAAGCTATTCCCTAGAGGTGTAATTCCTGTGTCAGGAGGAGGGCCATCACACGGGGCCAGAACGCGGACATCTACTCCTTTGCTGCGCAGAGAACGGGCAAGCCCTAGAATTTGATTTTGGACGCCTCCAGGAATCGTGAGGCTATAAGGGCTGATCATCCCGATACGCATACCTCATTAGTAGCCGATATCGGCAGACTATGGGGGTGTTCTCGGATTTAACTATACCTTTTGCTTTCCCTGCTCTCGGAAACTATTTAAGGCCGCGTAGTCACTCTCCCAATTTGGCTGCATTAAATGCCATTGTTCAGGCGCTGCTCGGATCAGCTCTTCATGAATATAAACCAATTCTTGCGTCATCCTTGAGATGTCGTCACGAAGGCGGTCTTCCGTTCGGTGAGGCTTTATTGGAGGACGAACAACAGCATGAATTATTTTCTCCCGTTGATATACAGCTGCTGGGACTATATGGGCTCCTGTTCGGAGTGCTAATGTCGCTGGACCCGCCGGCACTGTTGTCCTCTCTCCGAAAAATTCAACTTCTATTCCGTTCCCCTCTATGTCTCGATCGCAAAGCAAGCAAACTACATGATTCGCTTTTAACGCATTGATGACTTCCTTGCCAGCGTTAGGTCCGAGAGGAATCACGTTCATTCCAAACCTCTGTCGGTATTCCCTCATGAATTGGAAAAGCTCTGGTGGGCTTTGCTCTTCAACAACTACCGATACCTCATACTTGGGGCAGCAGCTCAACCATCTCCCTGCCCACTCCCACCCGCCAAGGTGAGGAAGAGCCAGAATCGTACCGACTCCCAAAGCCCGCCCATTTTCTACATGCTCGAAACCTTCAATTGTAAATCCCGAATCTATTTCAAAATCTGACAGGCTATACATCCGCGCTGAATCAATCCAATATCGGGCATACATTTCAAAAGCCTGTTGTGTTTTTCTGCTTAGTTTCTTTTGGCTAAGGGGTTCTCCATAGACACGCGACAGGTGCCTGCCAACCAGCATCTTTTTCTCTTTTGATATTCTCGTTGCGATGGATGCCGAAATCCGCTGTATGGGCTTTAACCAACTATTTGGAAGTCTTCTTAGAAAGAAACTAGCGGATCGATATGCAGTTACGGCAATCGGAATCTTTCCCACTTTTAACTTTTCTCTCCATTGAGCGAATCTATTGCTCTTGTGGCTTGCTTCCATATTTTCAAAAATCGCTGGCACGCCGTTATGGCAGTGAGGACAAGCATCACCCAAAGGATAGGAATCAGTATCTGATCGAACAAAAGGCCTAAAGCGAGGACAATGAACCGTTCGGCCCGTTCCATAATCCCGCCTTTGGCATCAAATCCGAGTGATTCAGCCTTTGCTCTTTGGTAGGAAACAAGCAGTGCAGTAACCATCACTGCGACGGGAAGCATCATGATATGACCCGGTTCTTCTGAAGCAAAGTGCCAGGCGATTCCAGAAAAGAGAAGGGAGTCGGCTATCCGGTCGCTAACAGAGTCAAAAAATGCTCCCCGGACAGATGCCGTACCAGATGCCTTAGCAACTGCCCCGTCTAAAGCATCAGGAATTCCCGTCAAAAGAAGGCAAAGGAATCCGATGAACATATGTCCACGCCCAATAACTATCGCGCCCGCCACTGCGATCAGAATACCTGTAAAGGTCAAAGCATCTGCAGTAACTTTCAACCGACAAAGGAATACCCCAATGGGATCCAGAATCTTGTCAACAGCAGATCGCAAATTTCCGTCAAACACATGTTCTCCCTTGGGTTAAATACCCTAATTCCGACTGGAGCAAGAGTAGCACTGAAATTTGAATAGCTTTGCTCTTGTGGCAGAGTTCTTTAGGGCCTTCAATTCCAGTCTTCAGGATTTTCCTCGACCAGCTTTTCCAGTATTTCACCATTGCCAGCATCAACAATCACAAAAGCGCGGTAGTCAGGTTGAGGTTCTTGAGAGTAAAGAAGGAGCCGCCAAACTGGTTTACTCCCCCACCCTCGCCACATCATTTGAGCAGATGATGGGCCAACAGCGAAACCTACATCAATCTCAGCTAGTTGAAGAGCTTGAACTTCGTCGATTTTTGTACTTGACGACGCGAAGAAACAGTAAAGGGCAACACAGAGTATGCCTATCCCTGCATATGTAAATCCCCTATTAGCAAGTGGTGAGCCAGAAGCGAATACACCTAACCCAAGCGATACTGTGCCTACTACGAGATAGAGAAAACCTGCGATTCTTCGTCGGTCATTATTCGGAATTTCATAATCGGGATTGTTAAATGAAGCTTCAAGGTCGTCCGGCAACGAGTCAACAATTTCTATTTCACCTTCCATTGTCACCCCTTGCTTTGACTATTTTGTACGATAGCGGATTTCAATATGCACCACCTATTTCCCATAGTTCATATTGTCCTTTTCGGCCAATGTTCTTGAAGCTTGTCCCATGACGAAGACAAAGCTTCTGGGATCATTCTTGCCTCCGCTACTGAGGTCAAAAACGTTGTGTCTCCCTTCCATCTTGGTAAGCAATGCACATGTACATGATCAGGGATACTCGCACCCGCAGCTTCGCCAATGTTTACCCCGATGTTAATTCCATCAGGCATGTACGCGCTTTGAATCGCTTCTGTTGCAAGACGGACACCCTGCCATAATTCAATGTATTCTTCATCATTTAAACCGGCAAGGTCACTTATTCTTCGTTTCGGGAGAACGAGAAGATGGCCACTCACATATGGATAACGGTTAAGCACCGCAGCACAATGGGCTCCTTGCCATAAAATATATCTATCTTTACTCGGCCCCTGACAACCTTCGAACATTCTCTCAAATACCGTCTTGCTATGGTTCCCCCCATTGTCTTCATTCGAACCTCGAGATACGTATTCCTTTCTCCAACCTGCCCAAATCTGACCTAGTCCCGTTCTTTGGCCGCTTCTTGTCATTGGCGATTATCTACCTCTGATTGGAGGCGCTCTACAAAATCGGAGAGGGGAACATCTCTTTCCACTTCACTACCTCTCGGGTTTACTCCAACAGTTCCATTAGATACATCATCGCTGCCAGCCACGAGAACGTATGGGATTTTTTGTGTTTTCACATCTCGGATTCTTTTCCCAAGTGGATTGTCTGCACGGTGAAATTCACACCTGAATCCGGCCTCTTCTAATTGTGAAATAACATTCATAGCGTACTGTCCATGTTCACTAGCTACAGGAAGAACTGCTACTTGAATTGGTGCTAGCCAAGGCGGGAAAGCCCCCGCGTAATGCTCTAGCAGGACACCAAAGAACCTCTCGATAGAACCCATTAAAGCCCTGTGGACCATAACTGGCCTTTTGCGCTCACCTGCAGAGTTTATATACCGCAAGTTAAAGCGTTCAGGTAGATTAAAGTCGAGCTGAATAGTTGAGAGTTGCCACGAGCGGCCAATTGCATCGGAAACATCAATATCTATTTTGGGGCCGTAGAAAGCAGCATCCCCTTCTTTCCTATCAAACTCAAGCCCCTGGTTATCGAGTGCTTCCTCAAGAGCTGACGTAGCAAGCTCCCAAATTTGATCATCGCCGACAGATTTCTCGTAATCGCGTGTAGATAAATTAAAGGAAAACTCGGTGAACCCAAATGCTTCTAGAACAGAAATAACAAACTGTAGGAGTTCTTCTATCTCATCAGCTAGATGTTCTTCTGTCGTAAAGATATGCGCATCATCCTGAGTAAACCCCCTAATTCTCATTAGACCATGTAGAGTTCCAGCACGTTCATAACGGTAAACCGTTCCTAGCTCGAAAAGCCGGATCGGCAAATCCCTATACGACTTAGTTCCAGCTTTATAAATCAGACAGTGCATCGGGCAATTCATCGGCTTGGGGTAGTACTCCCCGTTATCCATTTCCATAGGGGGATACATGCCTTCGGCGTAAAAATCTAGGTGGCCGCTTGTTCGGAATAGTTCAGCATTCGCTATGTGAGGAGAGTAAACGAATTCATAACCGCCATCTTCATGGCGTTTCCTGCTGTAATCTTCCATCAATTTTCGAACTTGCGAGCCTTTCGGATGCCAAACTGCTAAACCTCCGCCTAGCTCTGCAGGAAAACTTAAAAGGTCTAGTTCATTCGCGAGTTTACGATGATCTCTTTTCGCTGCTTCCTCAAGGCGATACAGATGTTCCTTTAATTGCTTCTTACTAGCCCACGCCGTCCCATAAATGCGTTGGAGCATAGGATTTTTTTCGTCCCCTCTCCAATAAGCTCCAGCAACGTTCATAAGTTTAAAATGTTGGAGTTTGCCGGTAGAAGGAACATGGGGTCCGCGGCACAAATCTACAAAACCGTCTCCATTGCGGTAATAACTAATTGCATCAGGAGCGCTAACCTCTGTCGAATCTGCTGCTTCGATAATTGCACATTTATACGGATGGCCAGAAAAAATCTCAAGGGCTTCATCAGCAGAAACTTCACCCCTCACGAAATCTTGATCGGCAGCGATGATCTCCCTCATCTTGCTTTCTATATGTTGGAGGCTCTCATCACTAAGGTTCTCTCCTTCTGGCATGGAAAAGTCATAGTAAAATCCATTTTCTATAGGGGGGCCAATAGCAAAAGTAGCACCGGGGTAAAGTTCGAGGACTGCTTGGGCGAGCACATGAGCTGTTGAATGACGAAGGGTTTCTAGGCCCTTATCAGAGTCTGCCGTGACGATATTTACGATTGCCCCATCAGGCAAGGCTTTATTTAGATCTGTTTCCTCTCCGTTGACTTCCGCTATCAGAGCAGCTTTGGAGAGCCCTTTACCGATCTCTGATGCAAGGTCGGCTGACGTTGCCCCACCTTGGAGTTCTCGTTGTGAACCGTCGGGCAACGAAACTGTAATGTTTGCCATGGAGCAATAGTACCTCTGATGGTTGGCTACTTCTTCGGATTTCTTTCGGAAATTTGACTTCTGTCCGCTGAGATCAAGTTTCTCATGATGAGTTGGTATTAACCCCTAACAAGAGGGCCGCTTTGGAAACACCTTTACCTTTCCTTACCGCATCATCAATAGCCTCTATAGCTTTAGGCGTATCGAGGTCGTTATCTAAGGACTCACGGACAGCTTCTAAAGCTCCATCTCCTTGACCGCTTTGTATCCATTTTTCAAGACGATTTGATGCAGAAACCATAATTTCGTCATTCCATTCCCAAGAATCTCGATAGTGGAAGCTAAGAAGGCCGAGTCTGATTACAGTTGGGTCAAATTCTTTTCGGAGCTCCGATATGAAGACAAGATTCCCGAGTGATTTTGACATTTTTTCCCCATCCATCCTGACCATCGCCTGATGCATCCAATGTTTTGAGAATTGAGCGCCGGTAGCTGCCTCTGATTGGGCTCGCTCACACTCATGGTGGGGAAAAATAAGGTCTGCTCCCCCTCCATGAAGATCTATTGTTGGCGTTCCTAAGTCTCTCATAGCTAAAACAGAGCATTCGATATGCCAACCTGGGCGACCATATCCCCACCTGCTCTCCCACGAAGGTTCATCTTCCGCTGAAGGTTGCCAAAGAACAAAATCTAAGGGGTCACGCTTCTTGGGGTCATCAGGGTAGCCCCCACGTTCCGCGGCTAGTTCCAGCATCGTCTCTCGGTCGAACCCACTCAACGATCCGAAACTTTCGAATGTACTGACCTCGAAGAAAACAGATCCCTCTACCTCATATGCGTGGCCGCTTGACAAAACTTGTCCGATAAACTTCCGAATTTCTGCAATTGCTGAGGTGGCTCGCGGTTCAGACCATGAGGGAAGCATCCCTAGGGAACGCATATCATCATCGAATCTAGCAGTTTCTTTGGCGGCAAGGTCGAGGTAATGGACTCCCAGTTCTCTAGCTTTTCGTAAAATGTCATCATCTACATCGGTAACGTTTCGAACGCACCGTGTTTCATGGCCTATATCTCGCAGGCGCCTCTGCAAAACGTCATAGGTTAAATATGTAGCTGCATGCCCAATGTGCGTAGCGTCATATGGAGTAATACCACAGGTATAGATGTTCACTATGTGATCAGGTTCAAATGGAACGACTTCTCTTCTTACAGTGTCATAAAGTCGCATTGAATTTTTCTCCATTGAACAATCGAAAGTACTAGACCAATTTTAGCCCTAAGGCGAAGTAGATTTGGAGTTTAGCAATTGCAAGAAGTTACTCTAAGCCAGTTATGCGAACTGATGATCTCGTTTTATACAGTCGATTTAGTTGCAAAAGGACAGCGGTAAATGCTTCTACTGGAGCGGCATTCGCCAAACTTCCGCAATCAAGCCCCCGAAGGTTTGGCATTCTTTCAACAATCTCTATCGTTTCCGCGATGGAATCTTTTTCGTCAGCACATACAAGTACATCGCCCTCCATTTTGTTCTCAATTTCTCCAAGTTCCTTCGCTGGAAGATGCTGGAAAGCCATTGATACCCTCGACATTGGAATTGCTGCTTGAACATCAGCAGCGATCGAACCCCTTGGCGGATATAGCGCATGGAATTCATCCCCTACGCGGGCAAGGGCATTTGCCATACAGATTACCAATTTTCCCTTTAGCAGCTCCCGAAATGATTTCGCTGTCGGAGCGCAAGAATCCCAAGGGGTCGCCAGAACGACTATTCCAGCCTTTGCCGCTTCTTCATTGCTCACACCGGTAAGTTTAAAATTGCTTCCCTGCCAATTTTCGAGAGTGTCCTCAACGACTTCGGCAGCACGACCAGATGACCTTGAGCCAACTTCAACTTCATAACCAACCGAGGAAAGCCGAAGAGCTAATCCTTTACCAGCTGGCCCAGTTCCGCCAATAATACCAATTTTCATGAATTGAACATACCGCAAATACATGGAGAAACGTCGGTTTTTTTAAGAGTTTCTCGATTTCGCCTACGTTGATTACAACCGTTCACACTTGCGGGTCAGAACCCTAGTAATCTCAAGTCATCACTTCCAAAGAAGGGGCCCATATGGGAATCCTAGAAAACAAGCGCTTATTGATAACTGGAGTCCTTACCGATTCTAGTCTTGCTTTCGGCGTAGCGCAGCTCGCTCTAGCGGAAGGGGCAGAAGTAGTTATTACAGGGGCTGGAAGAGGACTTCGGCTAACTGAAAGAACTGCTAAGAAGCTCGACGGAGATGTGGAAGTAATGGAATTTGATGTAACGGACCCAGATCATGTTTCTCAGATACGGAATTCATTGTCAGAAAAGTGGGGAAACGTTGATGGGGCACTCCATGCAATAGGGTTCATGCCTGAAATTGGGCTTGGAGAGGACTTCCTTGAAGGCCAATGGAAAGATTTGTCCGTAGGTTTTGAAATCTCTGCGTATTCATTGAAGACCATTGCTGAAACTGTCTGCCCCTTAATGCCAAATGGAGGGTCGATAGTTGGGCTCGATTTTGACGCTAGTTACGCATGGCCGGCTTACAACTGGATGGGAGTCGCTAAAGCAGCTCTCGAATCAGCTTCGAGATATTTAGCACGTTCATTAGGCCCAAATAATGTGCGAGTAAATTTGGTTGCCGCGGGACCTATTCGGACGATGGCGGCAAAATCCATTCCTGGATTTAAGGAGTTTGAAGATGCTTGGGGGTCTCGCGCTCCCCTTGGGTGGGATGTCAACGACAGGTCTGGTGTCGCCAAGGCATCCGTAGCTTTGCTTTCAGATTGGTTCCCGCAAACAACTGGAGAAATCATTCACGTTGATGGTGGATACCACGCCATCGGGGCATAGTGTGCTTTATCGTTTGATCCGGATATAGCTTACTTTACTTGTTGAGATGGTTTATCAGTCTCATCGATAATGTCTCCGACTATTGATTCTAGGACGTCTTCCAAAGTAACGATCCCAAGATATTCGGTCTTGCTACCAACAACAGCGAAGTGGATTTGCCGCTCGCGCATCAATCGTAAAAGTTCACCCAAATACAAATCTGGTGAGATATACAGGAGTTCACGAACAAGGCCACCTGTCCTGGATTCCGCATCTTGGGTGCTTTCCGAATACAAGAGGTCTTTAACATGTAAAAATCCGTCTACTTGGCCTCCATCGATTACTGGAAATCTACTATGCCCACTGGCTGCTGCAAGTAGGCCCATCTGGTTATGCTTTTGCCCTCGTTCTACATAGGCCACGCGACCCCATGGAATCATGACGGAAGAAACGGGTTTGTCGTGGAATTTCAGAACGCTCGTTAATAAGTCATGTCGTCCTTGGTCCATTTGTCCACTTCGCTTAGCTTGCTCGAAAAGGCTTTGCATTCCTTGGGAGGTATGTGCCACTCCAATTTCAGCTACCTGTGTAACTCCAAAGGGCTTCAACAAAAGCGCTGCTACTTGGTTCAGGACCCAAATAACTGGTTTAAATGCAAAGACAAATGCACGATGGGTTGCTGATAATCTGCATACGATTTTTTCTGGATCTGTGAGCGCGAAATTTTTTGGAACCATTTCACCTATCACCATGTGCAAGAAGACGACAAAGAATATCGCTATGCCGAATGCAACCCAATGCGCCACAGCTGAAGGAACTTCGAAAAGGCCACCAAACATTTTTTCCAATATGGAAGCAAAGGCCGGCTCGGCGACTAACCCTAGCCCCAGAGATGTTACGGTTATTCCCAATTGCGCTCCAGAGGTCGCAAGAGGCAAATCCTTCATAAGGTCAAGTCCGAATTTAGCTGCCCTATTGTTATCTTTGGCCAATTGCTCCATTCTTGTCCGTCGGGCCCCGATAAGAGCGAACTCGATTGCGACGAAAAATCCGTTTAGGAGAATCAGAACCAGAGTAAGGAAAATTGCTAGAGCTACCGTCATAAATTCAGCGCTTCCTTTTCGATGATTTCTCATCGAGTAGCAGATTAGAGAGTGGCGCTGTCAGCCTGAGTCGAGCTATCCGGAGGTTATCCATTGCCAGTATTTCTATTTTCCACCGCCGATGTCGGAACATTTCCCCAGGAGTTGGTATTCGCTGTAATTTTTCTAGTGCGAAGCCTGCTATCGTTTCGTAGCTTCCATCTAGAATTTCGAAACCGCACATATCAGCGACTTCGTGTGGGTGAAGATTTCCGCTAATAGTAAAAACACCTGCTCTTTCCTCCAACCCATTTTGAGAGGCAGAATCATATTCATCATCGATTTCTCCTACGATTTCTTCCAAAAGGTCTTCGATTGAAACTATTCCTTCGGTCCCTCCATGTTCATCAACGACAACAGCTAAAGGAATTCTATGTTTACGCATATCCGTCATTACTGAAAGTAAGTCTCTAGTTTCTGGGATTGCCAATACATCTCCCATGATTGTTTCAATAAGCTGACTGTTCCTTAGATCTTGAGCTACATGAAGAGCTGATTTCACGTGTGCGATTCCGATGACACTATCAAGGTCATTATCGACTATGGGGAATCGTGATAAGCCTGTTGATGCACTCAGTTCAACTAATTCAGCGATGGTAGATCCTCGCGGGAGAGCATGGATGGCAAGCCTTGGGACCATCACTTCGTTGGCGCTTTTCTTTGCGAATCGCAATGATTTAGTTAATAAATCAACTTCATGAAAGCCAAGAGTTCCCTCTTCGCCAGAGGTTCGGATCAAAGAGCTAAGATCTTCTAAATTTGGTACACGTTCAAGTTCTTGCGCTGGTTCTACCCCGAGACGGCGTGTTAACCAGTTTGCAGCGGCATCGGAGAGTATTATCACTGGTTTCGCTATATAACTGTAGATTTGAAAAGGTTTAGCTAGTGATTTTGCACTAATGTCCGTCTTTGCAATAGCTATATTCTTAGGGACTAACTCACCCAAGATCATCGCCGCGAAAGTAGCTAAAACAAGTGCAGCTGCAAGTGATACGCTCTCTTTAGCACTTTCCCCAACGATGCTCCCAATAGGGTCTTGCAGCATAGACGCTATGGTCGGCTTTGCTATAAAACCGATGAGCACAGCAGCTATCGTTATCCCGAGCTGCGCTCCCGTCAATTGATACGACAGCTCTTTAAGAATCTTCAGTAAAGCCGCAGCGCTTCGGTTCCCTCCTCGAGCTTCAGCTTCAATACGTGCACGATCTACAGCCAAAAAAGCGAATTCTGCAGCTACAAAAAAAGCTGTAGCCGCTATTAATATCCCTACGGCGATGAGGCCCCATGTTGTATCTATAGCTCTACTCCCCAACTAATGATTAGCACCGGCA
>PVBE010475612.1_pt1 | contig 50130 bp, 47 predicted proteins | sample 1631181 | NCBI WGS metagenome assembly PVBE01 (sample SAMN08397723, study PRJNA350692) | Marine metagenome, whole genome shotgun sequencing project. | isolation source: water | place: Pacific Ocean | collected 2012-04
AGAGGGCATATCGAATGAGCACAGAAAATCCGGCGACAGCGGAACCACCGGTTCTGCTTGTGGACAGACACGAAGGTGTCGCGACGGTGACGCTTAATCGGCCGCAAGTGCTCAATGCCCTTAATCACGAGCAACGCAACGCCCTGATCGCGGCCTTTGCGGACCTGGGTGCGGATACGAGTGTCAACGTCATCGTCCTTGGCGGGGCGGGACGCGCGTTTTGCGCTGGCCAAGACCAACGCGAAAGCGCCACCATGGATGCCCAGGGGGCCGAGAAGCGTATCGCCGATTACGCCCGCCTGTACGACGGCATGCGACGAACGGAAAAACCCATTATTGCGCGCCTGCAAGGATACGCGGCCGGCGCGGGCCTTCAGCTGGCCTTGCTGTCCGACCTCAGGATCGCCGCCAGAACGATGAAACTTGGGATGACCGAACTGAGAGTTGGCTCGGCTGCCATTCTGGGCAGCGCGCTCCTTAGGGCTGTTGCCGGCGAAGCGGCGATGAAACGGATGGTGTTGATGGCGGACTTCATTCCCGCTGAACAGGCCCTTGCCCTCAACATCGTGCACGAGGTCGTCGACGACGACCGCCTTGATGGGCGCGTGCAAGAGGTTGCGGATACTTTGGCCAAGAACCCGCCAACCGCCACTCGGCTAACCAAAGCGTGGTGGCGTCAGATGTCGGAAGAGCAGTTCGCTCAGGCGGTCGAGGAAGCGAACCGCGCGCATGCCGAAAACTTTGCGGCGGGAGGCCTTTCGGCCGGTGCGAGCCGGTTCGTTTCGCGCAAGGAAGGATGACAACCGTGACGGATCTGCCTTTGACGGGGGTGCGGGTCCTGGACCTGACACAGGCGCTGGCGGGTCCTTTTGCCTCCATGGTATTGGCCGACCTCGGCGCCGAGGTGATCAAGATCGAGCCGCCGTCCGGCGACCTGACGCGCACGACCCCACCGTATTACGTGGGCGACACCTCGCTCTACTTTCTGAGTAACAACCGCAATAAGCGGGGAATCGTGTTGGACCTGAAGGCCGAACCCGCCAGGCAGGCCTTCTACGATCTGGTGCGGTGCTCGGACGTGGTCTTCTGCAACTTCAGCGCCGGTGTCGTTGAACGCCTGAAGATCGATCCCGATACCTTGGAGGGCATCAATCCTCGGATTATTACCTGCAGCGTCACGAGTTTTGGCGAACACGGACCCAAATCGGATCGGCGTGCGGTGGACCTCATCATCCAGTCGCTGGCTGGTGCCATGAGCATTACGGGCGAACCCGGGCGTCCTCCGGCTCGTGCCGGTGTGCCTACCGGCGACTTGTCGGCCGGCCTCTACGCCGTGATTGGCATCATCGCGGCACTTCATGCCCGTGGGCAAAGCGGGCGGGGCAGGCGGGTGGAGACAAGCCTATTTCATGCCCAACTCTCTCTTCTCAACTACATGGCTTCGTACAGCCTTTTCTCAGGTGAGTCGCCTGGGCCCGTCGGGTCGGGTCATCCGGGCACGGTGCCGTCCCAGGCGTTTCAGACCTCCGACGGTTGGATCACCATTGATGCCGGCTTCGACCGCCATTTCGTTATCCTTTGCGACGTCATCGACAGGCCCGATCTTGCCGCCGATCCGCGCTACAAGGATCGCCCCAGCCGGTGCGATCATCGGGCCACGCTGATCCCGGAAATAGCCCGTACAGTTCTAGCGCACCCGACGACTCACTGGACCGATACCTTGGACCGGGCGGGCATTCCCTGTGGTCCGGTAAACGATGTGTCCGCTGCCCTGGATGACACCCAAAGCGCTGCCTACCACACGGTTCGGTCCGTCTCCTATGGCGACGCATCGGTCCAGGTGCTCGCCACGCCGCTATGGTTTGACGATCAAACACAGCATCCCGTGGAGAGCCCGCCCACCCTTGGTCAACATACCGAAGAGGTATTACGTCAAATCCTTAGCTACGAAGATGCTCGGATCGCGGCTGTGACCGGCCAGACGAAAAGCTGATTATTGAGAGACAGGCCTACGAGAAATTGAGAAACTCGGTCCATAGGGGTTTAGGTGGGATGCCGTGACCGATAACCGCCAAGTTGGACGTGAGATGCCTGGCCGACTGGCCGAGAACATCATGCATTTCGGCCGCTTGTTGCGCGCCGCCGGTCTGCCGGTCGGCACCGGCAAGGCGCTGGATGCGGTCCAAGCCGTGACAACGGCCGGCATCACCCGGCGCGATGACTTTTACTGGACCTTGCACGCCGTATTCGTTAATCGCCGCGACCAGCGCGATATGTTTGATCAGGCTTTCCACGTCTTCTGGCGCAATCCGGCCATTTTGGAGCGCATGATGTCGCTTCTTCTACCCACCATGCGGGGTGAAGAGGCGCTGGCAGAGGGGCCGGCTCTGTCGCGCCGGGTGGCCGAAGCCCTGCGGCCCCCCGATTTGGTTGATGCCACCGGCGAGTCTGTCGAACCCGACGAGATCGCCCTCGACGCCGCCATGACTTGGAGCGGTGACGAGGTGCTGCGTAGCAAGGATTTCGAGGACATGTCATCAGGCGAGACAAGAGAGGCGCTGTCGGTGATCCGGCGCATGCACCTGCCTCTTATGCGGACGCCGACGCGGCGCTTTCAATCCGATCCGACCGGGCGGGTCGCCGACATGCGAGCGACGCTGCGTGCCGCGTTGCGTTCGGGAAGTGACTTCATTCCTCTTCAATGGCGGCGTCGTCGGACCCGCCATCCGCCGCTGGTGGTACTGTGCGACATCTCCGGCTCCATGGATCGCTACGTCCGCATGTTGCTTCATTTCCTGCACGCGGTGACCAACGACCGGGACCGGGTTAATACGTTTCTCTTCGGCACGCGTCTGACTAACGTCACCCGGCATCTGCGCCATAAGGACGTTGATGCCGCCCTGGCGAAAGTCGGCCAAGCGGTTGAGGACTGGGCCGGGGGTACGCGGATCGGCCACTGTCTGCATGCCTTCAACTCGGAATGGTCGCGCCGCGTACTGGGCCAGGGCGCGGTGGTCTTGCTTATCAGCGACGGCTTGGACAGGGAAGATGGCCGGGAACTGGGGGGCGAGATGGAACGCTTGCACAAGTCGTGTCGCAAGCTGATCTGGCTCAATCCCCTGTTACGCTACGAGCGTTTTGAGCCGCGTTCCCTGGGCGTTAGGGCCATCTTGCCCCACGTTGACGAATTCCGCCCCGTGCACAACTTGGAAAGCCTGGCCGACTTGGCTCAGGCGCTGGGCAGCGAGGGACCAAGGCGCCCTGAGCCCATGGCCCGATGGCGCGAGGCGGCGGCATGATTTTCGGCAATGTTCCCACTGAATCCGCCGAAGGCGCCATTCTGGCCCATGGTTGCAAGATGGGCCGCAAGACCTTCAAGAAGGGCCGCGTGATCAGTGCCGGAGATGTCGCCGACCTGCTTGCCGCCGGCATCGAACAGGTGGTCGCCGCACGCCTTGAGAAGGGTGACCTGGGCGAGGATGTCGCGGCGCGGCGTATTGCCGATGCGGCCTCGGGCGCCCACGTTACGGTGCGCCGGGCCTTCACGGGGCGGGCCAACCTGTTCGCCGGGACGCCGGGCATTCTTGTCATCGATGGGGAAGCGGTGGACGGCGTCAACCGGGTGAACGAGGCCGTCACCATCGCCACCTTGCCACCCTTCGAGGTGGTGGAACCGGGTCAGATGGTGGCCACTGTCAAGATTATTCCCTTCGCCGTTGACGGGGCGGTTGTCGAAGATTGCGCGTCGCGGGCGGCGGCCGGCGGCGGGCTGATCCGCGTTGCCAAGCTTACCGAACATGCAGTTGGCCTTATCCAGACGACACTTCCCGGAACCAAGACAGCGGTTCTCGACAAGACAACGGCGGTGATGCGGGGCCGCATCGAAAGCCTGGGCAGCCGTCTTACCGAAGAGCTTCGATGTGACCACGCAACGGATGATCTCGTGCGGGCGCTTGGGGAACTTGGCGCCAAGGGGTGCGCGCCGCTGCTTGTCGTCGGTGCGTCTGCGATCACTGATCGGCGTGATGTGATCCCGGCCGCCCTAGAAGCCGGGGGTGGACGGATCGACCATTTCGGCATGCCGGTCGATCCCGGTAATTTGTTGCTGTTGGGATACGATGGTGGGGGAGTGCCGGTTGTCGGCCTTCCGGGTTGCGCGCGATCGCCCAAGTTCAATGGCGTCGATATGGTCCTCGGGCGCCTGTTGTCGGGAATTGAGGTGAGTAGCCGCGACATCACGGGCATGGGTGCCGGTGGCCTGTTGCATGAAATGCCTGGCCGCCCGCAGCCTCGCGCCGCCGATCCGGCGGGGCGAAAAAAATCCGCCCGGGCACCCCGCGTTGCCGCCTTGGTGCTGGCGGCCGGCCGTTCGACACGCATGGGCGACGTTAACAAGATGCTGGCCTTGGTGAACGGCCAGCCCATGGTGGCCCGCGTTGTCGATGCGGTGGTGACCTCGACCGCCGCACCGGCTATTGTCGTCACTGGGCATCAGGCGGATGATGTGCGCCGGGTTCTTTCGGAGCGCGCCGTCACGGTGGTCGAGAACCCCGACTACGCTGCCGGGCTCAGTACGTCGTTGAAGCGTGGCCTGGTGGCGGTGCCGCCCGGTATCGACGGAGTGCTTGTTTGTCTGGGCGACATGCCGCGAGTGACGACGAGCCAGATCAATCGCCTAATCCATGCCTTCGATCCGGCTGCCGGTAGGGCCATCTGCGTTCCCACCCACGGCGGCAAGCGAGGCAATCCGGTTCTGTGGAGCCGACGGTTCATCCCCGAGATGTTGGAGATCGCTGGCGACGTTGGCGCCCGACACTTGATCGGCGCTTATGCGGACTTGGTCTTTGAAGTGGAAATGGGGGACCCAGGTATTCTGTTTGATATCGATACTCCCGCGACGCTGAAGGACGCAGAGGAATAACGACGCATCCCTTAAACAAAGGAGACGATTGTGGATAAAGGAGACGTGGATTGGCATGGCCCCATGCCATCTGTGATCACGCCCTATGACACCGAGGGTCGGATTGACGAGGACGCATTCGTCGAAAACATCGATCTTTGTATCGGCTACGGTATGACGGGGCTACTGGTTGGTGGCAACTCGGGTGACTTCTGGTCGCTCTCCATGGACGAACGCAGACGATTGATGACGCTGGGTGTGGAAGGGGCTCGGGGCCGGGTTCCCGTGATCGCCTGCACCGGAGCGTTCCTGGCGCCGGCGGTCATCGAACTTGCCCATGCCGCCGCCGATGCGGGCTGCGCCGGCGCGATGGTACTGCCGCCCTTTTTCTATCGCCCCGACTCCGAGGACATTTTCAGTCATTACAAGGCCGTCTCGGACGCCGCCCCGCTGCCGCTGATGCTTTACAATTTCCCCGCCAACTCGGTGCCTATCATGCCGTTCGACCTTATCGGGCGGCTGGCCGACCTGGAACGCGTCGTCGCCATCAAGGAGACCTCGGGGAACTACAACACCTTCTATAAGATACTGACCCTGGTCGGCGAGGGCATCCACGTGTTCTGCGGCCAGATGGTTCGCTTCGGGGTGCCGGCCCTGGTCATGGGGCGCCGGGCTTCATCGACACCAATCCCAATCTCTGGGGTGCCGGTTCGGTCGAGCTTTACCGGGCGGCCGTAACCGGCGATCTGGAGCGCGCCCGCGCGTTGCAGCGCCAGGCCCTGGTGCTCCACGAACTGGTCTCGGGAGGTGACAGGAATACCTACAACTGGGTCAAGACGGGAATGACACTGGTCGGCCTGCCGGGAGGCGTAGCGCGTCTGCCGCAGCGACCCTTGACGGCGGAGCAGGTCGAAGATCTGCGCCAAGGGCTGGAGGAATTGGGTATCGCTGGTCCCGGCTGAATTCCATCAATCGGGACGGTTGCGATCGAAGAGTGGGACGGTCTTGTAGCGGAACGGCACGATAAGAACGACGCCGGCGAAAAAGCCGCCAATGTGGGCCCACCAGGCGGTAGACCCGCCGCTGCCGTAGGCATTGAACAGTTGGAAGACGATCCAGCCGACGAGGAGCACGTAGGCCGGCAGTCGTACCGGAATGCGGTTGAAGATGAGAGCCAACACTTTGACCCGGGGGTGGAGAACGAGATAGGCGCCCATGACGCCGGAGATCGCTCCGCTGGCGCCAACCATGGGCGTCGCCGACTCAGGATCCATGACGGCGTGGGTCAGGGCCGCCACGATACCTGTGATCAGGTAGAAGGCAACGAAGCGGCGATGCCCCATGGAGTCTTCGATATTGTCGCCGAAAACCCAGAGATAAAGCATGTTGCCGATCAGGTGCCACCAGCTTCCGTGCAGGAACATCGAAGTGATTAGGGTCGCTTCCGCCGGCACGCGAATTAGCTCCGGAGACAACGCCCTGACTTCGAATAGTACCGCCGGGATGGCGCCATAGCCCAGAATGAAGACATCGCTGGCGTCCTCCGACAACGAAGCCTGCCAAACAAAGACGCCGACACAGGCCACGATGATGGATACCGTGACGACCTGAAAGGGAATGATCCTGAGCGGGTTATGGTCCTTCAGCGGCAGGAACATAGCTGTCCTTTCAGTTGGTCAGGACGGAGCGTAAGGGTTCTTGCCCTTGCGCGTGAAAAGACGGATCGGCACGCCGGGCAGATCGAAGCTCTGGCGCAGGCTGTTGGCCAAATAACGAAGATAGGATTCGGGCAATTGTTCGGGCCGCGAGGCGAACACGACAAAAGTCGGTGGGCGTGTTTTTGCCTGAGTCACGTAGCGCAGGCGGACGGACCGCCCACCGGCCAGAGGCGGCGGGTGATGCTCGATCATCTCGGCCAGCCACTGGTTGAGCCGCGCGGTGGAAATGCGCCGGTTCCACACTTCATAAATGTCGAGAACGGCGGGCAGCACCTTGCCGGCACTCCGACCGGTCAACGCCGAAAGGGTGAGTATGGGGATGCCGCGCACCTGGGGCAGGGATCTTTCGAGGCGGTCGTTGAGGCGGCCGAGGACAGCCTTTGCGTCCCGTACCAAATCCCATTTGTTGACGGCGATGATCAAGGCGCGGCCTTCGTCAATCACGTTGCGCGCGATAGTCAGATCCTGTTTTTCCATGGCCGCCTGGGAGTCGAGCACCAAGACAACGACCTGGGCGTAGCGAATGGCACGTAGCGCATCCGCCGTCGACATGCCTTCGGGGCGCCCGGCGACCCGGGACTTGCGGCGCAGGCCGGCGGTGTCGATAAGCCGGATGGGTTGTTCCTTGTACGTCCACGAGATGGAAACGGCGTCGCGGGTGATTCCGGCCTCGGGTCCGGTGACCACGCGCTCCTCGCCGAGAAGACGGTTGACCAGGGTCGACTTGCCGACATTTGGCCGGCCGACGATGGCCAGCTGCATCGGTCCGGCGTCGGGCCCTTCGTGGGATCCGGTTTTGTCGGCGCCGTCGACGAAGGGGGCTAGGGCATCATAGAGGTCACCCATGCCTTCACCGTGTTCGGCCGAAAGGGGGATGGGGTCGCCCAGGCCCAGGGCGTAAGCCTCTATCAGCCCGGCCGCACCGGCGTTGCCCTCGCACTTGTTGGCGATGACCACCAATGTCTGGTCACGCCGCCGCAGCCATTCGGCGAAGTGGCGGTCGAGGGGGGTGACGCCGGCCCGGGCATCGATGAGCAACAAGGCCACGTCAGCGTCGTCTAGGGCGTGTTCGGTTTGGGCGCGCATGCGGGCTTCGAGGACGTCGCCGGCAACGTCTTCCAGACCGGCGGTATCGATGACGGTGAATTTGAGATCGGCCAGGCGCGCCGTCCCCTCGCGCCGGTCGCGGGTCAGACCGGGGGTGTCGTCGACAAGGGCCAGCCGCTTTCCCACAAGGCGGTTAAAAAGGGTCGACTTGCCCACATTGGGGCGGCCAATGATGGCCACGGTGATGCTCATGGTCCGACGACTTGGGTTAGCGGTAGGCTACCAGCGTGGCGTTGTCGGCGAGGAAATAAATGCTGCGGTCGGCGATGATGGGATCGACGATGATTCGGTCCGGCATCTCAGCCTTGCCCATGATGTCGCCGCTGTAGGGCGAGACCGCCAGAACCGTGCCCTCGGAGCCAGCTACGATCAACCGGTCGCTGGCGAGCAGGGGCCCCGTCCAGACGATGAAGTCGCGGCGGTCCTCCTCATCTTCGAAGCGGGGCAATTGGGTGACCCAAAAAATGCGGCCGTCGTCGCGTGCTAAACTGACCAGTTCGGCGTTGTTCGTCAGCGTAAAGAGATAGTTGCCGGCCACCCACAGGCTTTGCAGGCCGCCGATTTCCTTTTCCCAGATGCGTTGTCCGCTGCGCAAATCGATGGCCACCATCTGATCGCCGTGGCCCATGGCAAAGACCCGCCCGCGGTCGATAACCGGCCGCCCGCGGATGTGGGCCAGGGACGAAACAACGTCGGTACGCCTGAGCCGGGCCAGGGATTCAGTCCACAACACGCGGCCGGTTTCCACCTTGAGAGCCACCAGTTCGCCCGACGAATAGGGCACGACCACGACCCCGGCGTCCACCGCTGGGCTGCCGCCTCCAAGCAGGCTCGCCGTCTCGGTAATACCCGAATGGGTCCACAGAGTGGAGCCGTTGGAGGCATCAAGGGCATAAAGTTTGTTGGTAATGGTCACTGCGAAGAGGCGGCCGCCGCGCGCCGTCGGCGGCGCCCGCATGGGACCGCTCAGGGTTTGGCGCCAGAGGACGGCGCCGGTCTCGGCGTTGAGCGCGACAACCTCGGCAAAGCCGGTGGTCACGTAAACGCGGCCTTTATCATAAGCCAGGCCACCGCCGATATGGCCGTCGTCTTCTTCGTCGGGGGTCAGTTCAACCTCCCACAGATGCTGACCTTTCTCGGCGTCAAAGGCGCTAACGACGGTCTCGGCGTCCATGGTGAAGACCCGCCCCTGGGCGGTGATTGGAGATGCATTAATACGGTCCGAATCGTCGGAACCGCTTCCAATATCGGCCCGCCAGGCGCGGCGAATATCCGCCGCTACTTCTGTGTGGTGCATGGCGTGGTTGGCGTAACCGCCGGCTTGCGGCCAATCCGGATTGACCGACGGCGGTGGGAGAAGGATCTCCTCTTGCGCCGCCTTGGGATCGGGGACAAGAGACTTTTCGTGCAGCAGCACCGAGATGCGCTTGCCGGGCAGGGGCGGGGCTTCCTGTTCACCGAACCAGGTATCGCACGCCCCCAACAGCAATAAGGCGATGATGATGTACGCCGTCCTTGGCATCTTTTTTTCCGTTGCTTCCTTCGCTTTGGCCTGGTTGTCGCTTACTTCCCCAGTATGGCCAGCATCTCCTGGGCCCGCGCGCGAATACCGGATGGTGCCGCGACGTCGTTGGCAAGCCCCGAATAGAGTTCGCGCGCCTTGCCCGTATCGCCGTCGTGGCGGGCCAGGGCGGCGATGATCTCGCGTGCACTGTAGCGCCATGGGTTGTCATCCGCGGTCAGCGGGGCTACGCGCTGGCCAAGGGCGGCCCGGTCCGCCGTGTCGATCTCGTGCAGCGCGCCGAGGACTAGCGCAAGATCCCGGTAAAGGGCATCGATGCCCGTATCTTCGGCCATTTCCCGGTAGGCGTTGATGGCGCCCGCCCGGTCGCCCTGGCCGGCAAGAAGTGCGGCGTCCTGGAAACGGGCGAGAAGCGCGTACCCGGCGCTCGCCCCGGCCGCCAGTTCACCGAAGGCCCTGGTGGCGGCCTCGTTCTGGTCATTTTGCATATACCGTTGCGCCTCGGCGAAGCGCATGCTTTCGGCGGTGCGCGTCGAGATGTCATAGTTGCGCCAGCCCTGGAATCCGGCGACACCAACGACAAGGGCGACCGCCGCGCCGATGACATAGTTGCCGTACTTCTTCCACAGCTTGGCGTAGTGTTCCTGGCGCAGTTCGTCGTCGATTTCCTGGAACAGGCCGTCGTGACTGGTTTCCGCCAACGTAAGCTCCGTGATGATTACCTGGAGCGCCTTGCCGACGCTCCGCCCGTGATTCGCGGCCTAAGATATCTCCCCCGTCGGGTAATGGCAATTGCGCCGATGGCGAAGGACCGCTTCGTCGAAAATGAATACCCGTCTATTTTTAGAATTTAGCCCACCCCATGGCAGCCGAAAATTCCTTGACCGAGAGGAACTCATCCCCGGTCTTCTCCAATACGTCAAATCCTACTTTCGGGAACGGCGTCTCGCTCCTGCTGAGCTTGCCGTTGCCATCCTTATCCCAACTTTTGACTTTCGTCGTGGCCAGTTCCGGGACCGTCAGTTGGCCGTCCTGGTTCGCGTCGGTCCTTGAAATCGAGACAACAATTCCAGAGGGTGCTCGTCCTGGCTAGCAATACCAACCTTTCAACCAGACTAAATCAATTATAATTAAATTTACCAGCCCTCTTGGTTCATGTCCCGCGTAGCGCCGCGCTAAGAGTATAGATGCCGATCCATTCGGCTTCTGCCAGCACGTGCCCCTCCATGGAAGCACGCGCCTCGGCGCCGCCAAAGGTGCCGGTGAGGCCGAGTGTCGCCACATCCAGGGCGTAAACGGTGAAGTGGTAGTGGTGCAATAATGTGTCGTTCCACGGCGGGCAGGGGCCATCATAGCCACCGTATTCGCCCTTCATGTCGGCGTCGCCGGCGAACCAATCGGTGTAATTGTTGATGCCGCGCGTGCCGTGATCTGTGGTGCCGGGCGGTTTGCCGCCGGCGGTGACGCCGTCCGAGTCGGTGCCCTCGGCCAGCTCGCTCAAGTTGGCCGGGATATCGACCAGGACCCAGTGATAAAAGTCCACCCGGGGGAGATCGGCGGGGATGGTCCGTCCTTCCTGGTTCACGTCGTCGCCAACCGAGGGAACATCGGGGTCATGGCAAATGATGGCGAACGACGCGGTGCCCGCCGGCGCTTCGGACCAGGCGATGCCGGGGCTGCGGTTTGCACCCAAGGTAACGTGGCCTTCTTGGGCCGGCTGACAGAAGGCGAACCGCTCAGGGATGGCGACTCCGTTTTCCCATCCGTCAATGGTGACTTGCAACGTCATGGATTGTCTCCCGATACGAGTATCTGGGCGATCCTACCTTATTCAGTCGCCGCCCGTCACGAATGGGGCGGAAGGTTCGTCGTTTAACAGCTCCTTAACCTTGCATCCCTATCCTGATTGGTGGGAAACTGCGTAAGAAATGAGGTTCCACATGCGGCTCTTAAGTGTCATCGCCTGTCTGTTTCTGCTTAGCGCCTGTGGGCAGTTTTTCGGCGCCGAGGGGGCCTCGGTGATTGTCACCGACAAGACATTTACCGATCACATTGTGTCACTTGGTAGCGGTAAGAACTGCTCGACATTGCGCATCGAAGCCGACCTCACCTATTGCGAGGAGGACGAACTGGCGCCCAAATACGAAGCCTATTGCTATCGCACCCTTGGCAACGTCACTTGCTATGACCGGCCCAACCCCTTCAACGGCCGTCAGCAGATCATGGACGAACAAATGGAAAATCCGACCAAGGCAGTGGGACGCTGAACCGCCCGTGATCGCTTTGGGAGTGGTTTCCGCCTGGCCGAACCGCATCCTCCGATGAAATGCTTCTTTGCCCTCATCTTGGCCGCACTCGCGATCCTCGCGGTGTTCCTCTGGAACGGGAAGACAACAGACGATCCGGTCGAGGCCCAGATCCAGCGTTTCCGCGCGCTCGAACCGTTGGCCGAAAAGGGCGATGTGGACGCCCAATACGACCTTGCCGGGCTTTACCAGGCGGGCAGGGGCGTCGAGGAGGATGCCCGGACGGCCGCCCAGTGGTATCTCAAAGCGGCGAATAAGGGGCATGTGGCCGCCCGCCATGCGTTGGGCCGGATGTTCGAGTCCGGCCAGGGGGTTAAACGGAACTTCCAAACAGCCGCCAAGTGGTACAGGTTGGCGGCCGGCATCGGCGATCATGCCGAAGCCCAATATGATCTTGGCACCCTTTATTATCATGGTCGCGGCGTGCCGCATGATTACGTCGCGGCGATCAAATGGTATCGCAAGGCGGCCCGCCAGGGCCACGCGGTCGCTCAATTTCACATGGGCGCCATGACCGAGGAGGGCTGGGGGCGCGCGGCGGATCCCGTCGAAGCCTATGCCTGGTACACCCTGGCCATGGGCAAGGCCGAGCAGGCCAAGGCGCGCAACCCTAAGTACGATCCGGGGCCGAGGCGCGACAAGTTGGAGCGCAAGATGAACCGTTTCCAGATCGGTCAGGCTGAAAAAAAGATCGAGGTCTTGGTAAACAGGCGCTGAGCTTAGGCCACTAGGCCGCTGGCGGCGATGCCGTCGAAAATGAACTGTACGGCCAGCGCCGCCAGGAGGACGCCGACGACGCGGGTGATCACGTTGCTCCCTGTCACGCCCAGCACTCTTTGTACGCCCCCGGCGATGAGCAGCAGTAGGAAGGTGAGCGCCAGCACCGCGAGAAGCGCCGCCATTACCACCGCTTGACGCTCCAGATCGCCTTGGCTCTCGGCGCTCAGAAGAACGACGGCCCCCATGGCCCCCGGTCCGGCGATCATCGGCGTCGCTAGGGGGAAGACCGAGATGTCGGCCTTGTGCCCCGCTTCTTCGGATTCGTCGGCGGTGGCGGATGTTCCGCCTGAGTGACGGGCGAAGACCATGTCGATGGCGATCAGCAAAAGCAGGATACCGCCCGCCGTGCGCATCGCCGCAAGCGTGATACCCAGGTGCGCCAGGAGGTCGTTGCCGAACAACATGAACACGATCAGCACGGCGGCCGCGATAAGCGTTCCCTTGATCGCCATGGCGCGTCGTTGGCGGGGCGTTGCGTTGGGCGTGAGCGCCGCGAACACCGCCGCCGCGTCGACCGGGCCGATAGTGGCGAAAAAAGTGGTAAAGGCAAAAAGGCCGGTTTCCCACATGGCGTTTCGTTCCAATGGCTGGGTCCGCTGTAGTTTAAGCCTAGCGGCTTCGCCGTCCGGGCGCCATAATCCGCACCGTCTGATACTGCGTCTCGACGCCTCGTTCCCGGCGCGATAGGCTCCGCCACCCGGTTCATACTCCTGGAGACCTCATGGAGCCATCCGTCGCCGCCGTGGTCCTTTTGTCGGCCGCCCTGCATCCTTTGTGGAACGCGCTAATTAAGCGTGGCGCCGTGCCCGAAGCCTCGTTCATGGGCTTAATGGTGGTGATCGCACTGCTGTCGCTGGCCACCGTGGTCGTCATCGGTGCCGATTTGATGGCGGCCTGGAAAGTCTGGCATCTCGTCCTCATTTCCGCCTTCGGCCTGGTGCTTTATGGCACCGCCCTGGTCATGACGTTGCGGCGCGGCGACCTCTCGGCTTATTACCCCATCATCCGGTCCTCGCCGGTTTTCATCGTCATAGTGAGCGTCGTTTTCCTTGGTCAAACCTACGCGGCGCCGGTGCTTCTCGGCTTTGTCATGGTTATCGTCGGTGCCTTCTTCGTGCAGTATCGGCCGGGTGCACGGCTTTTGGATGATCCGAGGACCCTGACGTACGCCTTGTTGGGCATGAGCAGCACCGGCATCTATACGATCTCCGATGCCTTCGCCATGCAGGTCGTGGAACCGCCGGTATTCCTGTTTTGGGTGATGGTTATGTTCATTCCCGCCTACATGGCGGTCATGCGCGCCGTCGCTGGCCCGCGCCTGGGATGGCGCGCCCTTTTTGGCTGGGTCCGCACGCCCTGGCGTTCGGCCGGCACAGGCTTGATTGCCTATGGCTCCTATTCCCTGATCCTGATCGGCTTTGCCTGGGGCGGCGAGGTGTCAGCGGTATCGTCGCTGCGCCAGGCCTCGATCCCTATTTCCGTCCTTATCGGCGGCCTGTGGCTCAAGGAGGCGGGGTTGGCGCTCCGCCTGGCGGCGTCCGTCTTGCTTGCCGCCGGCATCGTGGTCGTCGTGCTCACCGGGTGAAGAACTTTATGATTGCTCGGTTCCAGCCCACACCCCCACCCGGCCACCCACAGCATACAATGGCACTGGGTGGCCGGGTGGGGGTGTGGGCTGGTGCCGCGCATATACAAGAATGGCCGGGTTGGGGAGCGGGCCGGTACTGATTTTATTAACGTGGAAACGCTCAGAAACGGTCGGGGCGGAAAGGCGCCAAGTCGACGCTGGGCGGGCGCCCTCCCGCCAGCTCGCCGATCAGCTTGCCGGTAATCGCCCCAACGGCGATGCCGATGTGGTCGTGGCCGAAGGCGAAGAGAACGTTCGGATGGCGCGGCGCCGGGCCGATGACGGGTTTGGAATCGGGCAGCGACGGCCGGGGACCGACCCAGCGCGTAGCACCTTCCGTATTAAGGGTCGGGAAGAGGGCCTTGGCCTTTCTCTCGATGACATCGGTATGGGCCGGGTTGAGGGGCGCGTCCGGATCGGTGAACTCGGCAATGGAGGAACACCGGAGCCCGTGCTCCATGGGCGTAACGGCGACGTGGCGGTCGCGCGAATTGATGCACATCCGCAATTGGATTCCGGGTTCGGGGAACATAAGGTTGTAGCCGCGCTCCGCCGCCAGCGGCAGCTTGCATCCAAGTTGTGCCGCCAGCGGCTTGGACCAAGCGCCTGCGGCAAGAACGATGAGATCGGGCGTGTGGGTGGCACCGTCGGTGACTACGCGGGGTGGGCCTTCGGCGGCGAATTCGAAGCCTTTGACGGTTTCGGTAAGCAGGGTTCCGCCCTGGCGCACGAAGTTCTCGGCCAGGACCTGGGCGAGGCGGAGCGGATTCACGGTCACCGCCACGTCGGGCAGGAAAACGGCGCCGACGATACCGGGACCGAGCGCCGGCTCCATCTCGCGCGCCTCGTCGCCGCTCATCTCCTGGATCCGAATGCCGCGCCGCCGGCGCAAGTCGATGACGTATTTCGATTCGGCCAGGTATTTGGCGTCCTCGAAGATTTGCAAAAGCCCGTCGCGCCGGATCAACGTCTCGGCGCCGGATTCCGAGAGCAGTGGGTCATAGGCTTCGAACAGTTTGCTCAAAAGGCTATAGCGGGCGTCGGCAATGTCCTCGACGCGCTGGCGCCGTCCGGCCAGCGCAAAGCGCAGGAACCAAGGTGTCATGCCGAGAAGCTTCGTCCACGGCACCGACAGCGGTTCTTCGGGGTCGAGCAGCAGCCTCGGTACGCTGGGCAGCAAGCCGGGCAGCGAGGCAGGTACGCATGATGCCACGCCAAGGTTGCCGGCGTTGCCTTCGGTCGCGCCCTTGCCTGGGCCGGTGCGGTCGATAAGCGTTACCCTGAGACCCTCGCGTTGCAAATAAAGGGCCGAGCAGACGCCGACGATGCCGGCGCCGATGACGAGTGCTGTGCGGTCGGGAGTTTGCGTCTCTGCCATGACTAAAACCGGTCGGGACGGAAGGGGGTGATGTCGATACTGGTCGGCCGTCCGGCTGCCAGCTCACCGATCAGCTTGCCTGTGATGGCGCCAAGCGTCAGCCCGATGTGGCCATGGCCAAAGGCAAACAGTACCTTTGGATGTCCGGGTGCGGCCCCGATCACGGGCATGGAATCGGGCATCGATGGACGGGCGCCCATGCCGCGCTCAAGCTCGCGCATTTCAAGGCCGGGGATCAAGCCATCCGCCTGACGCAAGATGGCCAGCGCCCGGTCGTAATCCGGCGGCGAGTCGACGGGGGCGAACTCGGCACCGCTTGAGACCCTGAGCCCGTGTTCCATGGGACAAATGGCAAGAAGTTTGTCATTCCACTGCACCGGCACCTTCAGCCCCGGGTTGGGCAGCATCATGAAGTAGCCCCGTTCGGCTTGCATCGGCACACGGGTGCCCAGTTGCGCCGCCAGGGCCCTGGACCAGGCACCGGCGGCGATGACGACAAGTCCGGCGGTGTGAGTGGCGGTCTCGGTGACGACCTTGGGTGGGCCGTCGGCGCCGGTCTCAAAGCCCTTGACCTTTTCTCTGAAAAGGGTGCCGCCGCTCCGTACCAGGTGTTCGGCCAGGACTTGCACCATGCGCTTCGGATTGACCACGTGGCCGTTGATGCGTTGGTAGGCGCCGTGCACGACGTTGGGTCCCAGCTTGGGCTCGACCTCGCGTGTCTGGTCGCCGTCAAGATCCTCAATCACGACACCGCGGCTACGGCGCAGATCGCGCTCATAACGGTTGTTTTCGAAGGCCTGGCGGCTGGTAAAAACGAAAAGGCGGCCTTGGCGCTGGATCATGTCCTGTGCCCCGGCGGCGCTGACGAGGGGCTCATAGGCCTCGAAGATATTGGAGACGACGGTTAACAGCGCATCCGTAATTTCATCGACGCGGCGTTGCCGACCGGCAAGCAAGAATCGGATGAACCAGGGTGTGGCCGGCAGAAAGTTGCTGGGCGGAACGGAGAGCGGATGCAGCCGGTTCATGAGCATGCCGGGCACCTTGCGCCACAGGCCGGGCAGGGAGAACGGAGCGCAACTTCCGCCGCCAAGGCCGCCGGCGTTGACCGCCGAGCAGGCCTCGCCCGGACCGTCCTTGTCGATCAACGTGACCTTGAATCCCTCGCGTTGCAGATAAAGAGCGGTGCACACGCCGACAATGCCGGCGCCAATGACCAGCGCTGTCTTTTCCTGGGATTTCATATCGGCCATGGGTTAGAACCTCTCGGGGCGGAAGGGGGTGATGTCGATGCTTGGTTTACGCCCGGCCGCCAGCTCGCCAACGGTGCGCCCGGTGACGGCGCCCAGGCCGAGGCCGATCATGCAATGGCCGAAGGCGAAGAGCACCGAGGGATGTCCGGGTGCCGGTCCGATCACCGGCATGGAATCGGGGGTCGAGGGGCGATTTCCCATCCACCGCGTCATGCCGTCGGATCTGAGGCCGGGCACGAGTGCCTGAGCGTGGCGCACAATAGTATCGGCGCGGGCATAGTTGGGGGGCGCCTTAAGGCCTTCGAAGTCGGCGATGCCGGTGATGCGCAGCCCGTGTTCCATCTGCGAGATGATGATGTGGCGGTCGGACGACTGCACCGAGACACGGGTCGTCACCCCGGCGTCGGGCAGCATGGCGTGGTAGCCGCGCTGCGATTCCATGCACACTCGGGTGCCAAGCTGGGCTGCCAACTCCTTGGACCAGGCCCCGGCGGCAACGACGATGAGGTCGGGGTTGTGGGTGGTGGCGTCGGTCACGACCTTGGGCGGGCCGTCCGCGCCGAGCTCGAAGCCCTTGACCGTCTCGCGCAATACCGTGCCGCCCTTTTTCTGGAAAAGCTCGGCCAGGGTCTGGGTCAGACGCAAGGGATTGATGGTCTGGCCGGCGGCCGGGATGTAAGCGCCGCGTTTGATGGCCGGTCCGAGCGCCGGCTCGATCTCGCGTGCCTCGTCCCCGCTCAATGCCCTTACCTCGATACCGCGCCGACGGCGTAGATCGAGGGAGTATTGTCCGCCCGAGAAGGAAGCCTCGCTCTCATAGACGTAAAGTTTGCCCTCGCGCCGGACCAGGTCACTGGCGTCGGTCTCGGCGAGCAAGGACTCGTAACATTCGAACAAGTCGGCGAGGGCGGCGCTCAACGCGTCGGCGATCTCCTCGACGCGCTTGGGCCGGCCAGCTTGGGCGAAGCGGATAAACCACGGCAGCGCCCGCGGTAGGTGAGACCAATGAATTTTAAGCGCCGAATCGGGATCGAACAGCATGGCCGGCACCTTGCCGAGCGATCCCGGCATGGCAAGGGGAATGAACGATGCGATGCCCAGACCGCCGGCATTGCCCGACGAGCAACCTTCGCCGGGACCGTCGCGGTCGATCAGCGTTACGTCGAAGTCTTCGCGTTGAAGATAAAGCGCCGAGCAGGTACCGACGATGCCGGCGCCGATAACCAGCGCTCGGCGCCCGTCCGCCATCGGCGCGCCCGAACCCGTTGCCACCACGATTGAATCCCCCCGATCGATGATTGCGGAAAGCTTATCTTGCGGCCACCGCCGGCGCAAGATAGGGGCGACGGCGGCGAGCGGCCAAGGCGCGGATCATGAGCTGGAGAATTTTAGCGATAGTGCTTTTAACTTACCTAAGTTTGAAAATTAGTTTGAATATGTCGAATATTAAAATGGTGGATAGTCAATAAAAGACAACAAAAAACAACAAAAAACAACATTTGCCCAGGATTATTGAAGTTTCGTTTGGATTTGGATAATAATGTCGTTGAGAGAGTTTCACGTTGCGGCGGGACACTGGCCGCTCACACCCCAAGACCTTGGGAACCTTCGTCATGAAGAGAGGAATGAGAATTATGCACGATCTCGTCAGAAAATTTAGCGTCGCGGCCGTGGTTGCCTGTGTCACGGGTCTCGCTTGGGGGGCCGGAGACGCGCTAGCCAAGGACCTCGTGCTCTACACCGCCTCCAATCCAAAAATCGAAAAAGACATCATGGCGGCGTTCCGCAAGGCCCATCCGGACATCACCGTAAATGCGGTGAACATGTCGACCGGCCCGATCACCGAACGCGCCATCGCCGAGAAGGCCAATCCCCAGGCCGACGTAATTTGGATGATTAACAATATCGCCCTTGAGCAGCTCAAGGCTACGGGCGCCCTTGAGCCGTATGAGCCGAAGGGCACCAAGATCGACGACGCCTTCAAGGAAGAGGACGGATTCTGGAACGGTCACAACGCCACAATCATGGCGATGGCCGTCAACACGAAGCTGCTGAAGGAAAAGAAGCTTCCCATGCCGACCGATTGGGTGGACCTGGTCAAGCCTGTCTACAAGGGGCAGATCACCATCGCAGCGGCCACCAAGTCGGGCACGGGCCTCAGCATCCTGTCGACCATGCACGATGTTTTTGGCTGGAACTTTCTCGACAATCTTCACCAGAACATCTTCCAGTACAATTCGTCGGGCAGCGCGGCGGCGCGTCAGGTGGGCGGCGGTGAGACCATCATCGGTCTCAGCTACGACACCGCCATCTTGCATCAGGTACAAGCGGTGCCAGGTGTCGAGATGGTCATAGGCCGTATGTCGCCCAACGTTATCGAGGGCGCGGGCCTGCTTGCCGGGGCGCCTCATCCGGCGGAAGGAAAAATCTTCCTCGATTGGTTGTTCAGCGAGGGGGGAATGAAGGTATTCGCCCCCCATGTTGGCATCGGTGCCCAGGCCGGTTACGGCAATGTCGATTTGTCCAAGGTCCATATGTGGAAGCGCCGCCGGCCCTTGGACGCCAACGGATTTAAGCGCCAGTGGGCGTCGAAATTCGAAAAGTAAGCATTCGTACCAGCACCAAATCCCACGGCACCGCCAAAGTGTAGGCGGGGCCGTGGCCCCTTGTCGGGAGAGGGCTCGTGGCGAAGCTGACTTTTCGTGGCGTGACCAAACGCTTCGGAAACGTGACTGCTGTCGACGACGTTTCCATGGACATCGCCTCGGGCGAGTTCGTGACCCTGGTCGGCGCCAGCGGTTGCGGCAAGACCACGCTGCTTCGCATCATCGCCGGATTTACCAAACCCGACAGCGGGGAGTTGGCCATCGACGGCCGCCGGGTCGAAGGCCTGCCGCCCAGCAAGCGTGAGGTCGGCTTCGTCTTTCAGTCCTACGCGCTTTTTCCGACCCAAACGGTGGCCCAGAACATCGGTTTCTCGCTCAGCATCCGGCGGCGCGGAAAGGCGGAAATCGAAAAAAGGGTGGCGGAGCTTTGCGTCCTGACCCAGCTCGGCGGGCTTGAGGACCGTTACCCGCACGAACTTTCCGGCGGTCAGCAGCAACGTGTCGCTCTGGCCCGAGCCCTTGCTCCCGATCCCGCCATCTTGCTCCTCGACGAACCTTTATCGGCATTGGACGCCAAAATACGCGCCCACCTGCGCGCCGAAATCCGCGCCGTCGTGGATCGACTGGGCATCACCACCGTCTACGTCACCCATGATCAAGAAGAGGCGCTGTCCATTTCCGATCGCGTGGCGGTCATGGAAGCAGGCCGGGTCCTGCAAGTCGGCCGGCCCATGGAAGTGTACCTGGAGCCGGCCAGTCTTTTTGTCGCCGATTTCATCGGCACCAGCAACCACCTGGACGGAAAGCCCAAGGGCAACGGAACGGTACAAATTGACAGCGGTGTCTTGCCGGCCCGGTTGCCGGGTACCGTCGCCGCTTTGGAACGCTGCGTGGTCTGTATCCGGCCCGAACATGTGGATCTCTTTACCGCCGATACCGACGATACTCTAGGTGGCCGGCTGCTCTCCCATTCTTTCCTCGGACCCTCGGTGCGGGCCCGCGTGGCAATCGATGGGGGCGCCGAGCTGGAGGTCGACATCGCCACCGCCGATTGGCTGGCCAAGGGGCTCAAGGCGGGTGACGAAGTGGGTTGGCGCGTGCGTCCTGGTGGTGCCGTAGCCTTTCCGGTCGATAACGGCGATGCCACGGACGCGCAATAATGCGCCGCATTCCCGGATACGTCGCCAGCCTGACTGTGGCGTTTTTGCTGTTCGTTTTCATTGCCTATCCCATCGGTTCCGTTCTTGTCGAAAGTTTCTCCGTCGAAGGACCGATGACCGTCTTCGAGCTGCGCGCATTGACGCAAGACGCCCTCGACAAGTTGGAGACGGCAACCCGTGAGAAAACGGTCGGGCGGTGGTTAAAGCGGGCCAAGCCGCGCCCGCGCATGGAGGCTGAGGCGGCCGCCCTTGAGTTGATCGGCGAGACCGTGTCCTGGGATCGCAAGGCACCCTTCGACGAACAAATCGCGGCGGCAAAAACCGCGATTGCGGGTCTCACGGCCGAGAAGCGGGCCGACTTCGAGGCCCAGTACCCAATTGCCTATGTGATGCTGCATAAGCGCATCCCGCTGGCCTTTAAGATCAAGGATCGGATCTCGCCGGACGAATTCGAAAGCTTGCGCACGGGTGCCCATGCCGGCTACGGGCTCAAGCACTACCTGGATGTGGTCGTCGAGGCCCGCCTTATCAACGCCTTCAAGAACAGCCTCCTTCTCGCCTTCACCTCGTGCTTCGCGACGACGACCCTGGCCTTTATCCTGGCCTACGGCGTTAATCGAGGTGGTGTTCGGTGGCCCAACTTTGTGCGCTACGCGACCTTGGTGCCGCTGGTCTCGCCACCGGTTCTGATCGCCACTGCAGCCATCCTTCTGTTCGGCCGCAACGGCGCCTTCACCCACGGCATCCTTGAAGAGCAGCTGCACTGGATCGATGCCGGCGTCACCAATTTGTACGGCTTCAGCGGCGTCGTCGTGGCCCAGATCCTGAGCTTTCTTCCGCCGGCCTTTATCATCATGGACAACGTGCTTTCCAAGCACGATGGTCGGGTCGAGGAGGCGGCGGCAAGCCAAGGCGCGTCACCGGGGCAGGTATTCACCCGGGTCACACTTCCTCTCGCCCAGCCGGGCATCATCAAGACCGTGATCCTCAGTTTCATCCTGTCGATGACCGATTTCGGCAACCCATTGGTCATCGGCCGCGACATTCCCGTCCTTGCCGGCGTTCTCTACGACGAAATTATCGGCTTTCAGAACACCGAGTTGTCGGCGGCGTTGGCCATGTGGATGATCGTCCCGGCGTTGTCGATCTATTTCCTGCTTGAGGGCATCGGCCGGCGCAAGCGCTTCCATACCGGTAGCGCCACCGGCGGGCCGCCCGAACTGCCGGTGCCGGCTCCGGCACGCGCCCTGATCACCACGGTGGCCGGGGCCAACATCGGACTGATCGTCCTTCTTTATGGCGCTATCGTCGCTGGATCGTTTGTCAGGATATGGGGCATCGACAACACCTTCACCACGGCCTGGTATACCGCCGAGGAGGTGAGCGCGGCTTTCACGTCCGAATGGATCGGAGTCGAGGTGGTGTGGAAAAGCTTAGTAGTGGCGTTCATCGGCGGACCCATCGGCGGCTTTCTGGCAATGGTCGTCGCCTACCTGGTGGAGCGGGTGCGCCCGGCGGGCGCCAACCTGATAAGCTTTATTGCGCTGCTGCCCGCCATCCTGCCCGGCGTCATCTTCGGCATTGGCTACATCGTCACCTTCAACTTGCCGTTTGGGCAGAAGGAGCTGGCCTTGACGGGCACGCAGTCCATCCTCGTTCTCAATTTGATGTTCGGCCATATCTATGTCGGCGTACTTGTCGGTCGCGCCGTACTGCAAAGGCTCGATGCCTCGGTCGATGAGGCGGCCGAGATTCTGGGCGCCACCTTAACCCAACGCTTCACTCGGGTGGTGCTGCCGATGATGCGTCACGCGGCACTCCTCGGCATGCTCTATGTGTTCGTCGAAACCATGACCAGTCTCTCGGCCATCGTTTTCTTGGTCAGCCCTGGCAACGAACTCGCCGCCGTGGCGATCTTCGATACGGCGTCGAAGAACCACTACGGAGTCGCCTGTGCCATGAGCGTCACCATGCTGCTCATTGTCTTCGCCGTCATGGGGAGCATGTGGTGGATGGAGCGCCATGGGCCGGCTTGGGCGCGCCTTGGCGCCAGAGCGGCGGGCCGCACCTGACAATTTCAATCAATGGAGAACGCGATGACTAAACCACGGGTTTTTACCTGCACCTGGACGTTGCTTCCGGTAATGGACGAAATTGAGGCGGCGCGCTTTACCGCCCGCGAGGGATTCGCGGGAATGGAAATCCAATGCAATCCCCTGGGCCTGTGGCCGACCACGGCGTCGCGGTCCACCATCGACGAACTGATCGCCATCGGCGATGGCGAGGGAATCGAATACACGTTCTATCCCTCCGGCCTTCTTAATCCGGCGACCGATTTGCCCGAGGAACGCGCCCGCAACCAAGAGTTCCTCAAGCACTCCATCGACTTGGCCCAGCGGTTAGGCAGCCCCGTGCTTTGCATCCACCCCGGCGTGGCGGAGGAACTGTTCAGCCTTGAGCGCAAGGGCGTACCTTTTGAAAGCGATCGGTTCGACCGCCAGCGTCTGTTGGCCGACGCGCGCGCCCGCGCCGTCGAGGCGATCGCAGAATGGGCCGACGCGGCGGCTCAGGCCAATCTCATCATCCCCGTGGAAAACGAAGGCCATGTGCACCACACGGTCGCCCCGACCGCGACCCTGGTACGCGAGATGGTGGAGGCAACCGGGCGCGACAACGTCAAGGTCAACCTGGACACCGGCCACGCCTTTATCAACGAGGGCCTGAAGGAGGAATTCACCGTACTCCGCGACCGCATAGTCCATGTCCACCTCAATGACGGACGAAAGATGGGGGTCAGCGAACACCTGTCCCTAGGCGAGGGCATAGCCGACTTTTCGCCGATGGCCGAATTCATGAACACCTTTGGCGGCGCCCTGGTGCTTGAAATTTATGCCCCCGAGCGCCCCGTCGAGGCAATGCTGGAAAGCCGCGACTTCATTCTTGGCGTGGCAGCCCAATAGGAAACGGAGCGAGCGCAGACCATGACCGAGCCCCGTATCTTCACTTGCAACTGGACCTTGTTTCCGATCATGGACACGGTGGCGGCAGCGCGCCTCAGTGCCCGTGAGGGTTTCGCCGGGATCGAGTTGGAGTGCGACCCTCTCGGTTTTTGGCCGACCACCATCGCGGCGGCGACGGTTGCCGAACTGGCCGCCATCGGCGAGGGGGAGGGTTTGGCCTACACCGTGCATGCACCGGACGACCTCAACCCGGCCACCGCGCTGCCCGACAAACGCACGCGCGATGATGAGATTTTCAAGAGCCTGGTGGACCTGGCTCAACGTCTCAAAAGTCCGGTTGTCGGTATTCATCCCGGTGTCGTCGAGGGGCTGTTCGGCCTTGAGCGCAAGGGTGTGCCGTTCGCGACCGAGCGCTTCGACCGCGATGAATTGGCGCGCGACGCCCGCATGCGCGCCGTCGAGACCTATGTCCGCTGGGCCGGTCTGACAGCCGAGGCGGGGTTGACCCTGACCATCGAGAACGAGGTCCACGTGCACCACAGCGCCGCCCCCACGGCAGAGGTTTTGGCTGATCTGGTCGAGGCGACGGGACGCGACGACATTAAGGTCAATCTGGACACGGGCCATGCCTTTATCGGCGCCGGCTTGGCAGAGGAGTTCGCGGTACTCCGCGACCGCATCGTCCATATCCACCTCAACGACGGCCGAGCCAAGGGTGTCAGCGAACACCTGCCCCTGGGTGAGGGCGTGGCGGACTTCGCGCCGCTGGCTTCCTTTATGAACGACTTTGAAGGCGTGCTCGTGCTTGAGATATACGCGCCCAATCGGCCACTGGAGGCGCTTCTGGAGAGCCGCGACCACCTGAAGGGCATCCTGGCCGCCGCTTGACGCTTGACCAAGCTTTTAGGCACAGTCAAGTCGATGCGACAGAGGGAAGCCCCATGCTGGCCGAACAGCGGCGCAACGTGATTCTGGAGATTGTGGCGGAGCGGGGCTCGGTCTCGGTGAACGAGCTATTTCGCCGTCTTGCCGTGTCCCATGAAACCATCCGCCGCGATATCACGCGACTGGCCCGCGAAAATCGGTTGCGCAAGACCCATGGCGGAGCGCTTTCAGTGAATTCGGTGGAACCCGCCTTCACCGAGCGCATGGGGGTCAATATCGAGGGCAAGCGGGCGATCGGACGGTTGGCCGCCGGCCTGGTTCCCGACGGTGCCTCGGTGATCATCGATTCTGGCACTTCGACCCTTTGCCTGGCCGAGGCCTTGAAATCCCACCGCCGTTTGACCGTCTATACCAACGATATCCACGTTGCCGGGCGTCTGGCGGCGCGCAATGACAACCAGGTATTGCTTCTCGGCGGCGAAATTCAGGGGACCGAGGGAGCGACCATGGGCCGCGACACAACGGCCATGCTGGACAACTACTTCACCGACTTTTCCTTCATCGGCGTCGGGGCGCTAACGGCGCGGCCGTCGTTGATGGACTATTCCCGCGAGGCGGCCGAATTGCGCGCTCGCATGATTGTCTCGGCGCGCCAAGGTGTCCTTCTCGCCGAGCACACCAAGTTCAACCGTACAGCCCCCGTGCGTGTCGCCAACCTGGAAAAGGCCAGTCATTTGGTGGTTGATCGCAAACCCAAAGGCGCCCTTGAAAAAGCGCTTCGGTCCCTGGACGCCGAACTTCTGGTGACCGACGAGTAATCCCCTCAACCGGCGGAAACGACTTGGCCGTTGCGCGTCTCGCCGGGCGACGCCAGGTCAACGAAAACCTGAGCTATATCTTCGGGCGGCTTGAGGGTCATCGGGTCCTCGCCGGGAAAGGCCTCGGCGCGCATGGCCGTGCGGATGACGCCGGGGTCGACCAGATTGACGCGAACCGCCGTCTTAGCAACCTCGGCGGCGTAGATTTTAACCATGACCTCAAGCGCCGCCTTGGTTGTCGCGTAGGCACCCCAATAGGGGACGGCACCGTGGGCCGCGCCCGAGGTAACGAAAAGGGCACGCCCGGCTTCGGACTGGCGCAGCAGGGGATCGAAACTGCGAATAAGGCGCCAATTGGCGGTAAGATTCAGCGCCACGGTCTGTTCCCAAAGTGCCGGATCGGTATGGCCCAGGGGACCGAGTATGCCCAGCATGGCGGCATTGCCGACCAAGATGTCGAGGCGTCCATAACGCTGGAAGACAGCGGCCCCCATCTCGTCGATCTTGGAATAATCGATGAGGTCGGTAGGAACCAATGTAGCGTGGCCGCCGAGCGCCTGGATCTCGTCGTCCAACTCTTCCAAGGCGCCTTGGGTGCGAGCGATTAAAATCAGGTGCGCGCCTTCTTCGGCGAAGCGCTTCGCTACGGCGCGCCCGATGCCCCGTGATGCCCCTGTAACAAGTGCTACGCGCCCATCCAGTTTTCCGCCGGACATGGTTACCCTTGGTCGGCAAGCAGCGAGAGCTGCATACTTTGCGGCCCGCCGTCGCGATCCGTCAGGGGGACCGGATACTCGCCGGTGAAACAGGCATCGCAGAACTGTGGTGTCTTTGCGTCCCGCGGTGTCCCGCTGACGGCGCGGTAGAGGCCGTCGGTGGAAATGAAGGCCAGAGAATCGACGCCGATGTGCCGCGCCATGGCCTCGATATCGTAGCTTGATGCCAAGAGTTCTTTGGTTTCCGGGGTATCGATGCCGTAGAAGCACGAGTGCGCCGTCGGTGGGCTGGAAATTCGCAGGTGAACCTCACTGGCGCCGGCGCCGCGCACCATTTCGACGATCTTCAAGGACGTGGTGCCGCGGACGATGGAATCGTCGACCAGCACAACCCGCTTGTCCTTGAACTTGGCCGCGTTGGCGTTGTGCTTGAGCTTAACGCCAAGGTGGCGGATCTGGTCCGAGGGCTCGATGAAGGTGCGTCCCACATAGTGGTTGCGGATGATGCCAAGCTCGAACGGCACTCCCGCTTCCTCGGCGAAGCCGAGGCCGGCGGGAACCCCGGAATCGGGCACCGGCACAACCATGTCCACGGGCACCGGACTCTCGCGCGCCAACTCAGCACCGATGCGCTTGCGCACGTCGTAGACGTTCTTTCCTTCAACCGTGCTGTCGGGGCGGGAGAAATAAATGTATTCGAAGATGCAAAAGCGCGCCGGTGTCGGAATGAAGGGCTTGATTGAGTGCAGGCCGTCCGCATTGATGACGACAACCTCACCCGGTTCCACGTCGCGCTCAAACTCGGCGCCGATGATATCGAGGGCGCAGGATTCCGAGGCCAGGATGAAAGCGTCGCCCAATCGGCCCAAGACCAATGGCCTTATGCCAAGCGGATCGCGGACCCCGATCAAGGCCTCTTCGGTCAGGGCAACCACGGCATAGGCGCCTTCGACCTGCTTCAAGGCATCGACCATTCGGTCGACCACGGTGGAATAGAGGCTGGTGGCGATGAGGTGGATGATAACCTCGGTATCCATGGTGGACTGAAAGATACAGCCCCGCTTGACGAGGTTTTTGCGCACGCTAAAGGCGTTGGTCAGGTTGCCGTTATGGGCGATCGCCAGACCGCCGAATTCGAACTCGGCGAACAGGGGCTGGACGTTGCGCAAGATGGTGCCACCGGTCGTCGAATAGCGGTTGTGGCCGATGGCCAGGGCGCCGGGCAGCCAACCAATGACTTGCTCGGAGCCGAAGTTGTCGCCGACCAAGCCGATCGCCCGGTGATGATGGAATTGTTCACCGTCGAAGGTGACGATGCCCGCGGCTTCCTGGCCTCGGTGTTGCAGGGCGTGCAGGCCGAGTGCCGTGTGGGCGGCGGCGTCGGGAAGCCCGTGAATGCCGAAGACTCCGCATTCTTCGTGTAGATGGTCGTCGTCGCAGAGATGGGTCGTCTTCATGGATTTCCTTTTTACCGGCTGTTCTGAATCAGACGCTCCATATCCGTGCGTTCCTTGCTGTCGTATCCGGGCGTGCCCTCGGTTTTGCCGCTTTTTGGATCCGGTGTAAGCATGTCGCGGAGAATCTTCTCGGGGTCAAGCGCCTTCAGCGCTTTATCTTCCGCTTCCTTCGCGGCCTCGGCGCCGGCGCCGGCGATATCCTCGGGCACCAGGGCCTCCAAAAGGTCCGCTCCGGCCTCGACCAACGGCATAACGCGGGCCGTGCGCAGCCATTCGGGCTGTTCCTTGGGTGGTGCCATCCATTCGACGGCGATATAGGCCAGGCAGACCAGGACGGCACCGCGCAGCACTCCGAACAAAAAGCCGAGTGAGCGGTCCAAAACGTTCAAGGCGCTTTGCTGGACCCGCCTGGAGACGAACCCTGTGACAAAAGCAAAGATGGCAAGACTGGCGATAAAGAGGACGACGCCTGACACGAAGTCGGCGGCAAATTCCATGGTAATCAGTTCGCGCATGTAAGGCTTAAGATACGGGTAGCCATGGATGGTGCCGAAGATGGCGCCGATCCAGCTTGCCACCGCCAGGACCTCGTGGACGAAGCCCCGTCCCCAGGCAATGAGCGCCGAGATCAAAAGCACCACGCCGACGGCGATATCGACGCCGTTGATTGCCATCTCATCCATGGCGCCGGCCCTGGGCAAGCCGTGGCGGCGGCGGAAACAGGCGTACCAAATCTGCAAGGTGATCGACGGCCTGGACTTCCAGGCTTTGGCTGCCTCCCCCCTTGGCCCCCCGCTTGGGCATGATGGCGCGGGTGAAGCCCAGTTTGGATGCCTCCTTGAGGCGGTTATCGGTGTGGGCCACCGCCCTTGCTTCGCCGGACAGGCCGATCTCCCCGAAGACAACGGTTTGCGAAGGGCAAGGGGTGCCGCTAAACGATGACGCCAGGGCCGCGGCCACCGCCAAGTCCGCTGCCGGCTCGGTGATGCGCAGTCCCCCCGCGACGTTGAGATAGACGTCATTGCCGGCCAGCGCCAAGCCGCAGCGTGCCTCCAGAACGGCCAAAATCATGGCCAGGCGGGCTGAGTCCCAGCCGACCACGGCGCGCCGCGGCGTCGCCAGCGCTGACGGTGCCACCAGGGCCTGGATTTCCACCAGCAGCGGTCGGCTGCCCTCGATGCCGGCGAAGACGCAGGCGCCGCTGACCTCGCCCTGGCGGTCGGACAGAAATAGCGCAGATGGGTTGGCAACTTCTTTTAAGCCGGCGCCGGTCATCTCGAAGACGCCGATTTCATCGGTCGGCCCGAAGCGGTTCTTGACGGCGCGCATGATGCGGAACTGGTGGCTGCGCTCGCCCTCGAAGTAGAGCACTGTGTCGACCATGTGCTCAAGCACCCGGGGACCGGCGATCAGACCTTCCTTGGTCACATGGCCGACCAGCAGCACGGTAAAGCCGCGCCGCTTGGCCAGCCTGATCAGTTCCTGGGCCGAGGCGCGTACCTGAGTCACGGTGCCGGGTGCCGAATCGAGGCTGTCGACGAACATGGTCTGGATGGAATCGATGATCACGATGTCGGGCGCATCTTTGCCGTCTAGGGAGGCGACGATGTCGCGCACATTGGTGACGGCGGCAAGCTTGATCGGCGCTTGGCTCAGTCCCAGGCGCTCGGCGCGCAGCCTTACCTGGTCGATGGCCTCCTCGCCTGAGATGTAGAGGCATTGGAAGCGGTCCGCCAGGGCCGCGCAGACCTGCAACAGCACGGTCGATTTTCCGATGCCCGGGTCGCCGCCGACCAAGAGACCAGAGGCCGCCACCATGCCGCCGCCGCATACCCGGTCGAACTCCTTTATGCCGCTGATGCGGCGCGCCGGCGTCTCGCTTGATCCCTCAAGGCCGACAAGGGTGATCTTGCGCCCGCGCTTAGGCCCCAGACCGCGCGGCGCCGTTTCCGCCGGCGCCTCCTCGACAAGCGTGTTCCAGGCACCGCAGGCTTCGCAGCGGCCGACCCATTTCGGGTGCGCACCGCCGCACTCCTGGCATATGTATGAGGACGTTTTACGGGCCAACGAAGGAGACCCTCCGTTACAGGCTCGGCACGATCACGCCCGAACCGCCATTTGGATGGGGCCCTCGGCGCGGCCGGGTGCAAAGGGAGAACCCGTGCCCGGTGAAATGTGCCAAACGTCCGGCGGTGGCGAGAAAGACCAGGAAGAAGCGGCCGATCGGTTGTAGGACTTTCATCGGGCTTCGGCGTCCTCAGTCGGCGCTGTCGAGATAGACCCGGTGGTAGCGCGACCCCAGTCCGGTCAGTATTTCGTAACCGATGGTGCCGGCCTCGGCGGCGACGGTATCGACGGGGTTGTGGGGGCCGATCAGGTCGACAAGGGCCCCCGGACAAGCCGCATCGACGGGTACGTCGGAAACATCCAGAGTGATAAGGTCCATGGAAACGCGTCCCACAATCGGCACCCGGATGTCTTCTATATAGCCATTGCCGGAATTGCTCAAGGACCGCAAATATCCGTCGGCATAACCAACGCCGACAGTGGCGACGCGCCCCCGCCGCACCACGCGGTGGCTCGCACCATAACCAACGGTCTGGGGCCTGTCAACGTCACGTACTTGCAGGATTTTCCCTTGTAAACGAACGACTTGGGCCATGGGATTGGTCTCGCCGGGACGCGGTCCGACGCCGTATAGCGCAACCCCCGGGCGGGCCAAGTCGAAGTGATATTCGGGGCCCAGGAATATCCCTGATGAGTTGGCGAAGGAGGCACGGACATCCTTAAACGGCTGGCGGACACGGAGGAAGTCCGTCAGTTGTTGGTGGTTAAGGGGATGATCGGCCTCGTCGGCACAGGCCAGGTGGCTCATCAGAAAAGTGAGCTTGATACCGTCGAGGCGCTCGGGCTCGCGGATCAGGGTTTCGGTTTCGTCGGGCGGCAGGCCAAGGCGTGCCATGCCGGTATCGATGTGCACGTCGGCGGTCAGAGGTGCGCCATGGGTGCGGGCCAAATCACCCCAGGACTCGATATCGCCCAGACTGTTCAAAACCGGGACCAATTGGTGGTCGATCAACGTCTTCCCGCTTCCCGGAACGGGCCCGTTGAGCACATGGATCGTCGCATTGGGGAGAGCCCGTCGCACGGCCACCCCTTCGCCGACATGGGCGACGAAGAAAGTTTTGCATCCAGCCCGGGCCAGAGCCGGCGCCACCCGGTCGGCGCCAAGACCGTAAGCGTCGGCTTTGACCACCGCGGCGCATTCGGCGCCGGCCAGCATGCCTCTCAATAGCAGCCAATTGGCGACGATGGCATTCAAGTCGATGGTAAGGACGGCGCCGGTGTGATCGGACTCGGGCATGGATGGCTTCAGGCCTCGGGGTCGTGCCGGGTATCCAGGTCCCCGAAGCGCGTAAAGGCGCCCTCGAAGAATAGGGTGACGTTGCCGGTCGGACCGTGGCGTTGCTTCGCGACAAGGACCTCGGCCTTGTTTTTGACGGCATCGCGGCGCAATTCCCACCGACCATAGCGCTCGTGGAAATAATCTTCCTTCTCATCGATGCGTTGCGATGGTTGATCGCGCTCGAGATAGTATTCCTCGCGGAAAATAAACATGACCACATCGGCGTCCTGCTCGATGGTTCCCGAATCGCGTAAGTCGGCCAATTGCGGACGCTTGTTGTCGCGTTGCTCGACGGCGCGCGAAAGCTGTGACAGGGCCAGCACGGGAACGTCCAATTCCTTGGCCAGGGTCTTGAGACCACGGGTGATCTCTGAGATCTCCTGGACCCGCCCGTCGTTGCGGCTGCCCGGCCCCGGGCTCATGAGCTGCAGGTAATCAACCACGATCAGGCCAAGTTTTTCCGTGCGCTTGAGCCGGCGGGCGCGGGTTCGCAACTGGGCCACCGAGAGGGCTGGCGAATCGTCGATAAAGATGGGGGTGGAGTAAAGTTCCTGGCTGCCGACTGCCAGGCGGTTAAACTCATCGTTGGTAAGCTCGCCCTTGCGCATGCGGTCGGACGAAATGTTGGTCTGCTCGGAAATGATGCGGCTGGCCAGTTGTTCAGCCGACATTTCCAGCGAGAAAAACCCGACGACGGCTCCGTCGTCGGCCTTGGTTCTTCGATTGGTGTAGGCGGCGTTGAATGCGATATTTGTGGCCAGGGCGGTCTTGCCCATCGACGGCCGTCCGGCCAGGATTACCAGGTCGGAACGGTGCAGGCCGCCGAGCAAGGTGTCGAGATCGCGTAAACCCGTGGGGACGCCGCTAAGGCGACCTTCACGCTTGTGGGCCGCCTCGGCCATTTGGATGGCGTCGAGCAAGGTGTCCTTGAAGGGCCGAAAACCACCTTCGAATTCTCCGGTGGCGGCCAGCTCAAAAAGACGGTGTTCGGTCTTCTCGATCTGCTGGTCGGCGGTCTCGTCGACTTCGGCACCGAAGGCGTCATTGACGACGTCCTGGCCAAGGGCGATGAGCTGGCGCTTGAGATAGAGATCATGGAGGAGGCGGCCATATTCGCCGGCGTTTATGACGGTGGCCGCCGAGGCGGCAAGGTCGGCGAGATAAGCCGCACCGCCGATGTCGAGCAGGCCTTCGTCCTGTTCGAACAGAATTTTCAAGGTCACCGGGTCGGCGATCTGGCCACGCTCAATGAGGCGTGCGCAAGCCTCGAAGATGCGCCCGTTCTGGGCCACGAAAAAGTGCTGCGACTGCAGGAAATCGGTAACCTTCTCATACGCCCTGTTGTCGATGAAGATGGCGCCCAGCAAGGCTTTTTCGGCCTCGATGTTGTGGGGTTGAGAGCGGAAAACAGAACCGCTGATATCGTCGTTGGATGACGAGACGGTAGGGGTGGAGGTCAACGCGGTTGCCATCGGCGCAACGTAACGAAGTGCACTTGAGGCGCAAGCCTAATTCAATGCACAGCCCTGTGGAACACGGGTGTAAGAAGAAGACACGCCCGATTTTCTGGCCGTCCGTTTCGCCTTAGGCCGAGCGCAGGCGGCTTCGGGGATGGTTTCCTCCGACGCGGCCGCGATGCCAACCGTTGACGTAATCGCAGGTCAGAGGCACGGCGTCCCGACGCTTGGCCAATTGGATCTGAAAGACGAGGCTGTCGAGGTGACGGAAAGAGACCTCGCTGACCGCCAGGTAGTACTACCACATGCGACAGAAGCGCTCGTCGTAGAGGGCTTTGGCCTTCCTGCGATTGGCAAGAAATCGGCGCCGCTAATGGCCAAGCGTCTCGGCGTAGGGCAGACGCAAGACTTCTAAGTCTGTAACCCATAGTATAGCCTTCTCGACGAGTGGAGATGCTTCCGAAAGGGCGGGAGTGTAGGCGCTCGGAAAATCGTGTTTGCGAAGCCAGGTAGTGATCGAGCTTGGACCTTTGTACAGGCTAATACCGTGCTATCGACATATATTTGTTATACCCATCTCCTTGGTTAATGCCGGGACGGCGCCATCGCTTCATCGTCAGATTATGCCCAGTTCGCCAGCGAATTGCACACTTCCAATAAGCGCGGCCAGCCAGCCGCCGAAGACGCTGACAAAATTCACCTTTTTCTGACGTCTGACGGAAATCTTTAGGAACCGCGAAAGGAACTCCAGATAGGTGCTCAGCAACAAGGCGCCGAGCCAGATGAGGGTAGGAACAAAGCTGGAAACGGCGATTAAGAATTTTCCAGGAATGCTCTCCGACTGCTGCTCGCCGCCGACCACCGAGGAATAAGGGTGGAAGGTGTTGTCCCAGGTCATGATGTCGCCCAGTTTGCCGAAGACGGCCAGTAGTTCCTGGTGGACTTGAAACAGGAACGCCAAGTTGGTTGTAAACACCACCGCAGCGGCGATCAGCGAGGCGACAGCGGCGTCCTTCAGGATGCCCGCCCACAGCAACAGAAGCGATACGTGGCGTCCGGCCTCGAAGCGTTCCTTCACGTGCCGCGAAAGTCTGGAGATGATCCGAAGTGTTATCCGCAAGCTGATGTAGTCGCCGAAAATATTCGGCCAAAGCCAAATTTGTAAGGCGATCACTAGCCCCGACGTCGTGCGGGCGGGAAACATACCTTCCGGCTGATACATGATGGCGGCGGTCGGTAGGATGACCCAATAGGCCAGCGCGATGACTAAAACCCCCTGGGTGTTCCAACGGCCGCCGCCGAGGATTTTCTTGATAATCCGCAGGGGTCCGTTCAGGAGTTGGAGAATGAAACCGTTGAGTTGTTTGTTCGCCGTTGGATAGGTCTCTGCCTTCAGGGCACCAAACAGACTGGCCGTCATGGCGATCAGCACGATCAGGCAGATGAGGAACACCACCCATTTGATAACAATTCCCAATTCCATGGACCTCACCCTATCCGGCGGAATGCATGGCTTGCCATCCCCATCAACTCGAATTTCCCATTTGGACTCCGCTCAGTAGCTTGAGGTTGACTCGAAGTCGTCCGACATACAAGGGGCTCCCCTCCCGGGGTCATTAACTTGCCGCTCCCACGCGATGAAGGTCCAATTAGCGGCAGTGGTGGACGAAACTGATTCTTGGGTCGTTTTCCGGACGCGCAGTCTCGTCGTTGCCGCGCATACCGGGGCCGGCGTCTCGGTCTGAGCCGGTTGACGGGGCGCCGGGTATTGGCGATCAATATAATGAAGACCGCGTCCTCGGCTATCTGGAAGGTGACCAGGAGTCCGTAGCAGACAACCTTTGCGCCGATCTTGATGAGCCCTTCCTGCAAGGTTGTTGTGGACTCTCGTTCCACTGCATCAGGTGGCGTAAAAAGCGTCCAAGCAAGAACATCGTTCTCCCCTATACGCTCTTCCTTTCCGTGGTCGCGACCACGGGTTCGCAGCCTAATCGGCGGTCCTTGGACTCGAGTCTATCAAAAAATAGGGGAGGAGAGTAGTGGGGCAGGCGGTGGCCGGGCGCTATTCGGTCTTTTTCTCTTTCTCGCCCGCTTCTTCGTCGCCGGTGCCTGATTCTTCTTCAGTCTCGGTGGGGGCCCCGTCTTCGGCCTTCTTGGTCTCTTCTGTCTCCTCGCTCTCCTTGACATCCGTCTTGGCGGGAGCGGCTCGGGTGCTTTCTTCCTCGTCGGCGTGGATGAGGGCCTTGCCGGTCCGGGCCTGGATCTCGGCTTCTTCTTGGGTGCGGGCGACATTGGTGATGATGTCGACCGAGACTTCCGGATGCAAATCGATGCGTACCGGATGAATACCGATAAGCTTGATCGGCCGTTGCAGGCGGACCTGCTGACGGGTGACGATACACCCGGCCTCGCACACCGCATCGGCAATGTCGCGGGCATTGGCCGAACCATAAAGCTGGCCTGCCTCGCCGGCCTGACGTACCAGGACGATCGAAAGGCCTTCGATCTTCTTCGCCACCGCTTCGGCCTCTTTGCGGCCTTCCAGATTGTCGGCCTCCAACTGGGTCCGTTGTTGTTCGAAGGTGCGGCGGTTTTCCTCCGTCGCCCTGAGCGCCTTGCCTCGAGGCAATAAGTAGTTGCGCGCGAAACCCGGCTTGACGCTGACCACGTCGCCCATCTGACCCAGGTTTTCGATGCGTTCCAACAGGATGATCTCCATCACTCGTCCCCTTGTCTCTTGTTCGGCCCGGCAAATCTGTAACGAAGTCCGACCCATTGTTCGATCATGCCGATGCCGGCGGCGGCGCCGGCTGCCCAATTGGAAAAGATCAGCATGAAATAGATTACCACTAACAGCGACCCCGAGAACGAAACGCGGCTAACCAACGTGTGCACGACGGCCATTCCCAGGAAGAAAAAGGGCACCGCTGAAATAAGAGCGAGGTTGCGACCCGTATACTGCCATTCCCCCAGTCCCAACAGAGCCATTGCCGCCGATGCGACCAGCAGCCACGACATCCAATCGGGTAACACAAGGTCGGCGAGCCTGGGGCTCGGCCTCAAATTTCGTCCGGCGCGTACCAAGATGCCCTGTGCCAAGGCTCCGTTTACCGCCGTCATCAGAATCCACGACGCGCCGACCATGCCCGGGAACAGCGGAATCATATGCGCCACCAACTCACCGCGCTTCGCACTTGAGACATGCGGCAGCATGGTCGCCAGGACTTGATCGAGAAATTCGGAGATGGCCGCTACAACCCCGCTTCCGGCGCTCCATGCCAGGAAAGCAGCTGCCGTGAACAGGCCGGCGGCCAAGGCGGTAAGCCAGCAGAGCGTGAAGCCGGCCGGGTACCAGGCCCGGGTCCCGTCGGAAAGGGTACGTTGGGATAACATCGTGCGCACCACCACCAAGGCGGGCACGGCGTTGACCAGGGCGTAGAGGCCGGCTGTCACCATGCCGCCCAAGGCAATGGTGGCAAGAAAGCCGGCGCCACCGGCCACGGTGCCGGCAGAAACGCCGAACCCCAGCCCGACCAAGAGCACGGGCAAGGGCGCCAGATAGGCAAGAAACAGCGCCCCTGGCGTTCCGGTCAGGAAGGCCAGCGCCACGACGGCGCTCAAGCCGCCGCCGAGAAGGGCGATCAGCATATGTTTGGACAAACCGTTCTCCCGGTCCATACCCGGAGTCCGCCACGCATCCGCGACGGCGCGCCGGGTGCGCACTATTTCAGCACGTAGGGCATCAGCGCCAAGTAGCGGGCGCGCTTGATAGCCCGCGCCAATTCGTGTTGCTTCTTGCTCGACACAGCCGTGATGCGGCTGGGCACAATCTTGCCGCGTTCGGACGTGAAGCGTTGCAGCAACCTTACGTCTTTGTAGTCGATTTTTGGGGCGTCTTTCCCGGAAAACGGACAGGACTTCCGGCGCCGGAAGAACGACCGCTTCGCGCCGCCCTGTGGGGCTCTCATGTCTCGCCTCCATCCGTCGTCTTGGTGGTGTCGGTGTCGTCGCCGGTGCTGGTCTTCGCCGGCTCGGCATCTTTGTCTGTATCGGTTTTTGCCGCTACGGCGTCTGTATCGGTTTTTGCCGCTACGGCATCTGTATCGGCTTTTGCCGCTACAGCACCTGAATCGGCTTTTTCCGCTACGGCATCTGTACCGGTATCGGCCTGCGGTGCATCTTCACGATTGTGTCGACCGTGGCCGCCGTCGCGTCTTGGTCGGTCATCGCGGCCCGGTCGGTTATCGCGTCCCGGCCGATCGTCGCGTCCCGGTCCGCGCTGCATCATCACCGAGGGGCCTTCCTCGATTTCGTCCACCTTAACGGTCAGGTAGCGTAGCACGTCTTCGTTGAGACGCATGCGGCGCTCCATCTCCAAGATGGCGGACGATGGACCGTCGATACCGTAGAGGACGTAATGGCCCTTGCGGTTCTTGCGGATCTTGTAGGCCAGGGACCGCAGTCCCCAGTATTCCATCTTGACGACCTTGGCGCCTTGTTCTTCGATCAGCTTGGTGAGTTCCTCGGTCAGGGAATCGACCTGCGGCGCGGAGATATCTTGGCGTGCAATGAACACGCTCTCGTAGAGGGGCATCTTGGTCTCCCTTAGGCTTTTCTCAACCCGCCGGCACGACCAACCGCTGGTCGCCTCATCGCGGGCATAGCCAGGCATGGCCCGGCAAGGAGTTATGAGGGGGCGCACTATACACATATAGGATCGTCCCGCAAGCGCGCTTGCCCGGCACGGTTCATGACGTTATCACTTTCAGCTGGCTCGCTAAGCGGAAGCAAAAGGCGAAATATGGTTCGAGCATTCGTATTTCCGGGGCAAGGCGCACAGGCAGTGGGCATGGGCAAAGAACTGGCCCAGGCCTTCCGCGACGCGCGCGATGTGTTCGAAGAAGTGGACGAGGCGTTGAAACAAAACCTGATGCGCCTGATGTTCGAAGGTCCTGAAGACGAATTGACACTGACCGAGAACGCCCAGCCGGCTCTCATGGCCATGAGCCTGGCGGTGATGCGTGTCTTGGCGCGCCAGGGCAATGTCGAGGTGGCCGAAGCCTGCCAATTCGTCGCCGGCCATTCGCTCGGCGAATATTCGGCTTTGGCCGCCGCCGGCGGACTCGCCGTCGGCGAAGCCGCGGTACTGCTCAAGCGCCGCGGGCTGGCGATGCAGGACACCGTGCCCGTGGGCGAGGGGGCCATGGCGGCGCTTTTGGGGTTAGACGTGGACGAAGTCGGCGCCGTCGTCGCGGAGGCCGCCCAAGGCGATGTCTGCGAGACCGCCAACGACAATGCGCCGGGACAGGTGGTGGTGAGCGGCAGCCGGACCGCCGTCGAACGGGCCGTTGCCCTGGCCGGAGAGCGAGGTGCCAGGAAATGTGTCATGTTGCCCGTCAGCGCTCCATTCCATTGCGCCTTGATGGCTCCGGCAGCCGAAGTCATGGAAGATGCCTTATCCGACGCCGCTCTTCAAACACCGTTGGTGCCCCTAATTTCCAACGTAAGCGCCGAGGCGGTGAGCGATGCGGACGCAATCCGCCGTCTTCTGGTTGAACAGGTGACCGCCATGGTGCGTTGGCGCGAAAGCGTCCTTTACATGAAGGAAAGCGGTGTCGAGGAATTGGTGGAAATCGGTGTTGGGGCCGTGCTGACGGGGCTGGCACGGCGTATCGACCGCGACCTTTCGCGCTTTACCGTTGGAACGCCTGACGGGATCGAATCCTTTCTCGATACTCTTCGATGAGACAGTTCGAATCTTTGCAAACTTATGGAGGTCCTCATGTTCGATCTCAGCGGTAAGTCGGCCCTCGTAACCGGCGCATCGGGTGGTATCGGTGGCGCCGCGGCAAGGGCTCTCAAAGCTCGGGGTGCGGTTGTGGCACTTTCCGACGTTCGGCCTGAGGGGCTCGAACAGCTCGCCCAGGAGTTGGGCGACGGGGCCCACGCGATCCCCTGCGATCTAGGCGATGGCGCCGCGATTGAGGCCCTGGCCAAGGACGCCGAGGCTGCCCTCGGCGGAATCGATATTCTGATCAACAATGCCGGGTTGACGCGCGATAATCTGATGCTGCGCATGAAGGACGAGGAATGGCAACAGATCCTCGACATCAATCTTACGGCTGCCTTCCGCCTCACCCGAGCCTGCCTGCGCCCCATGATGAAGCGGCGCTGGGGTCGGGTTATCGGCTTGGCCTCGGTCGTCGGAGTCACCGGCAACGCGGGGCAAGCCAATTACGGTGCCTCCAAGGCGGCGCTAATAGGCATGACCAAGTCCCTTGCCCGCGAGGTTGCGTCGCGGAACATTACCGCCAACTGTGTCGCCCCGGGTTTCATCGCCACGCCCATGACCGACGGCCTCAACGATGACGTCAAGGCGCGCCTGCTCGCGGATATTCCGGGTGGGCGTCTCGGCACGGCGCAAGAAATCGCCGCCAGCATCGTCTTCCTGGCCAGCGACGAGGCGGCCTATATCACCGGTCAGACCCTTCACGTAAACGGTGGCATGGCCATGATTTAGGGGTTTAGCCTAGCGTTTTATCAATACTTAGATAGGCTGCTAGGCAAGGTCGAAAAAGTGTGTTACGAAGCGAGTCCTTTGGCGACGTTGCCAGGGGTTGGGGGGGCGCGGAAGCGTAATCCCCGGTGTATTGAATTCCATAGGGTAATTGGCCAAGGAAATAGACTAATGAGTGATGTCGCCGAGCGCGTAAAAAAAATTGTCGTCGAGCATCTCGGCGTGGAAGAGGCGAAGGTTGTGGAAACCGCTAGCTTCATCGACGACCTGGGGGCCGACAGCTTGGATACGGTGGAGCTGGTCATGGCTTTTGAAGAGGAATTTGGCTGCGAAATTCCCGACGACGCGGCCGAGAAGATCTTGACCATCAAGGACGCCATCACCTTCATCGATTCCCAAAATTCCTAGGACTCCCGTCAACAAGCGGCGGAGCGCCCCGCCGGCCTGGTAATTAGGCCGGTTTCTCCGCCCACAGTGAATCACGGGATACAATGAGACGTGTGGTCGTTACCGGTATTGGCCTCCTCACGCCACTCGGTTGTGGGGTAAAGAGCAACCACGAGAGGTTGTTCAACGGCGAGTCTGGAATCGGCGCCATCCAGTCCTTTGACGTTTCCGACTTGCCGTCCAAGATCGCCGGCATGGTGCCGCTGGGCGCCGGTGACGACGGCCTGTTCGATGTCGACGCCTGGGTTTCCCCCCGGGACCAGCGGCGCATGGATACCTTTATAATCTACGGCCTGGCGGCCGCAATTCAGGCGGTAGAGGATTCGGGCTGGAAACCGGACGACGAGGAATCCCTCGAAAGGACGGGAGTGCTAGTCGGCTCGGGTATCGGCGGCCTGCCCGAAATCGCTTCCGGTGCGTTGAAGGTAGAAGGCGGGAAGGTACGCCGCCTGAGCCCTTTCTTCATCCCGGCCAGCCTCATCAATCTGGTCTCGGGGCACGTTTCCATCCGCTATGGCTTCAAGGGTCCCAATCTTTCGGTGGTGACGGCATGTTCGACCGGGTCCCATGCCATCGGCGACGCGGCGCGCCTAATTATGTGGGAGGATGCCGACGTGATGGTCGCCGGCGGTGCCGAGGCGGCGGTCTGTCGTACCGGGGTTGCAGGATTTTCGCAGGCGCGGGCGTTATCGACCCATTTCAACGATACCCCGGAGAAGGCGTCCCGTCCGTGGGACCGCGACCGCGACGGTTTCGTTATCGGTGAGGGCGCCGGGGTTGTGGTGCTGGAGGAGCGCGAGCACGCCCGCAAGCGAGGCGCCAAGATCTACGCCGAAGTAGTGGGGTACGGAATGTCGGGTGATGCCCATCATATTACCGCCCCGGCGGAGGATGGCGGTGGCGCATATAGGTGCATGCGCGCCGCACTCAACCGGGCAAAAATGAACCCCGAGGACATTGACTATATCAACGCCCACGGCACCTCGACCCCGCTCGGCGATGAAATCGAGCTGGCAACGGTGAAGCGTCTGTTTGGGGCGGAATCCTCCAATCTCAGTATGTCATCGACCAAATCGGCAATTGGCCATCTCCTTGGTGCTTCGGGCGCTGTTGAGGCTATTTACGGCATCCTCGCCATTAACAATGGAATTGTGCCGCCTACACTCAACCTGGATAATCCGTCGGCCGACCACGGCATTGATCTGGTGGCGCACACCGCCCGCGAGCGCAAGGTGGAAACGGTGCTTTCTAACTCGTTTGGCTTCGGCGGCACCAATGCCACGTTGATCCTCAAGGCGGCGGCCTGAACGGTCCCCATGGCGCGTCTGGCGCTCCGCATCGTCTATTGTCTTCTCGCCCTCGCTGTTCTTTGCGGCGGGATCCTCACTTGGGGTGTCGCGGAATACGCCCGTCCCGGTCCGCTGGGTGCCGCGACAACCGTAGTCGTCCCGCGCGGAACGGGCTTAGAGGCCATCGCTTTGGAATTAACGCGGGCCGGCGTTCTTTCCGATCCCCTGGTCTTTCGGTTGGGGGCACGGATCACCGGCGCCGATAAGCGGTTGCGGGCCGGCGAATACACTTTTCAGGCCAACATCAGCCCGCGCCAGACGGTGGCGCTGCTTGAAAGCGGCAAGACCGTGGTCCGCCGTTTAACCGTGGTGGAGGGTTTGACGACAGCCGAAATCATCGCCCAGTTGAGAGCCACAGACGGATTGGAAGGAAATCTTGGTCTCCTCCCGACGGAAGGGGCGTTGCTGCCAGAGACCTACCACTTTTCCTTTGGCGATACGCGCCAGGCCATCGTTGGGCGTATGGCCGAGGCGATGCGCATAGCCCTTAGTGATGCGTGGGCGGCGCGTAATCGGGAACTCCCGCTGGAAACACCTGAGAGCGCGCTCATCCTCGCTTCGATCATTGAAAAGGAAACGGCGGTACCTCAAGAGCGTGCCCGCATCGCCGGCGTCTTCATCAATCGATTGCGAAAGGGGATGAAGCTACAGTCCGACCCGACAGTCGTCTATGGGCTGACCGGGGGCAAAGGACCCCTGGGTCGACCACTGACCCGTGCCGATCTCAGAGCGCCGTCACCCTATAATACCTATTTGATCGCCGGTCTGCCGCCGTCTCCCATCAGCAACCCAGGCCTGGCCTCCATTGCCGCCGCGCTCGACCCGGCTCGCACAGATGAGCTCTACTTCGTTGCCGATGGTTCGGGCGGTCACGTTTTTGCCCGCACCCTAAGCGAGCACAACCGCAACGTCGCCCGCTGGCGCAAGTGGCGGTCGGAGCAACGCCAAGGCAATAAATAGACACGGCTTCTTGGTATTGACCGTTCATTCCTTGCGCGGTGCCCGGACCAGCAGGGGGTCCGTCCACGCCGGGGGCAAGGCACCGAATAACCAAGCCAGGAAGACCATCGGCCAGGGAAAAGCAATGCGCGCCTGGTTGCGTGCCAGGCCGCGTTTGACGATTGCAGCGGCGCGCTCTGCAGGCATGATGAGAGGCATGGGAAATTTGTTGATCGCCGTCATGCGGCTATCGAAAAATCCCGGACAGATCACCGAGACCCGGACACCGTCTTCGGCCAGCCGGCCACGCAGTCCCTCGCCGTAGCTCTTCACTGCGGCCTTGCTGGCGGCATAGGCCGGTGAGCCGGGCAGGCCGCGAAATGCTGCCACCGAGCTGACGAGCGCGATCTGGCCGTTCCGGCGCGTCTGCATGCGGGCGACGATGGGATGGACCGTGTTCAAAACGCCCGTCACGTTGACGGTAAAAATGGTTCGCGCCTGGGCTTCTGGATCATCGGTTCCCCCGGTGCCCGCCGAGATGCCCGCATTGGCGATGACCAGATCGAGGGGCCGGGCGTCATCAGCGGCCTTGATCCACCGGCCCATGGCGCTGGTTTCGGCCACATCAAGGACGATGGCGGTCGCCTCGGCGCCCAGGGCATGGCAGGCCTTGGCCGCCGCTTCCAGGCGCGGGGCGTCGCGGCCAGAGAGTGCCAAGGTAACGCCGGGACCGGCATAAGCTTTGGCCAGGGCCTCACCCAGCCCGCTTGAGGCGCCGGTGATGAGGATGGAACGGGGCGGATCGTATCGTCGGGCCATGGGCCCTCTTATACGCCGCGCCGGCCGTATCTGGAAACAGTCGCGCTTGTTGCAGTGCTCTGCCGGCGATATAAGTGTTCGGTCCGATCCCGACGCCTAGAGGTTAACGTGCCCATCTCTTCAATGACCGGTTTTGCCCGCTTCCAGGGTCGCGAATCCGAAGCTTCGTGGACCTGGGAGGTCAAGAGCGTCAACGGTCGCGGGTTGGATATTCGCTGCCGGGTGCCACAGGGGCTGGAGAGCTTGGACGTGGCAGTCCGAGATCGAGTGGCCAAGCGCCTGCGGCGCGGCAACCTTCAAATCGGCCTTACCGTGACTCGTGAGCGGGTGCAAGGCGGCTATCGCGTCAACCGCGAGGTCCTCGACCACCTGCTTTCGCTTGTGCCCGAGGTGAGCCAGCGCCTGCCCGACGTGGCACCGCCGCGCGTCGACGGACTCTTGGCCCTGCGCGGCGTCATAGAACAGGTGGAAGCCGAAGAAGACGAAGACATGAGCCGCGCCTTTGAAACAGCCATACTGGCCGGATTCGACGCGGCGCTGGCCGAACTGGCCGCCGTGCGCGACGCCGAGGGGGGGCGCTTGGCGGTGGTGCTTGCGGATCAATTGACCGCGATCGACGGCTTGTGCGAAAAGGCCGCCGCCTTGGCCGCCACACAACCCGATGCCATCCGCGATCGGATGCGCGAACAGGTAGCGGCGCTTCTTGATGCGGCGCCGGAACTACCCGAAGAGCGATTGGTCCAGGAAGCGGCCTTGTTGGCGGCCAAGGCCGACGTGCGCGAGGAATTGGATCGGCTGTGGGCTCATATGGCGGCGGCGCGTGATCTGATGACCCAGGATGGCGCCATTGGCCGCAAGCTCGATTTTCTGTGCCAGGAGTTGAACCGCGAGGTCAACACGCTGTGCTCCAAATCGTCCGACATGGAGCTGACGAACATCGGCCTCGACCTCAAGACAGCCGTCGAACAAATGCGCGAGCAGGTCCAAAACATTGAGTAACGGTGCAGGCAAAGGGTCACATGTTTCACCGTCCACGATCTCGCGGCGTGGGCTTATGCTGGTCCTGTCCTCGCCTTCGGGAGCGGGCAAGACGACCGTCGCCCGCCGTCTACTGGATGGCGACGATAATCTCATCATGTCGGTTTCGGTGACCACCCGGCCCGCTAGGAGTGAAGAGAAAGAAGGACGGGACTACAGTTTCACCGATGAAGAGACCTTCCACCAAATGGTAGCCGAGGGCGCGCTTCTCGAACATGCCCGCGTCTTCGACCACTACTACGGGACGCCCCGGGGGCCCGTTGGAGAGGCGCTTTCCGCAGGGCGCGACGTGCTCTTTGACATCGATTGGCAGGGCACACAGCAGGTGATGGAGAATGCGCCCGAGGACTTGGTTACGGTCTTTATTCTGCCGCCGAGCACGGTCGAGTTGGAAAAGCGGCTCAAGGGCCGTGCGCAAGATAGCGACGAGGTGGTCCGAAGACGTATGTCCAAGGCGGCGGACGAGATGAGCCATTACACCGACTACAATTATATCATCGTCAACCGCGAGATCGACGAGAGCGTTGCTTCGGTGCAGGCGATCCTCGTTGCCGAGCGGCGGCGCCGCGAGCGTTTGGTCGGCCTTCACGATTTCGTCGAGCGTATGCGCGAGGGGCGCTAACCAGCCACGGCGAGCGCCCGGGCCAGGACGCAGAATTCCTCAACGCTTAGTTCCTCGGCGCGTGCCGTCGGATCCAAACCCAGCATTTGCGGGTCGAGATCCAGTGATTTCAGGCTTGAACGCAGCATCTTGCGTCTTTGGCCAAAGGCGGCGGCGGTCACCCGTTCCAGATCCGCCATATTCGCCGCGGCCAGGGGTTGGCGCCTGGGAGTCAGGGTTACCACGCTCGAGGCCACCTTGGGTGGCGGCGTGAAGGCGCGCCGGTCGACGTTGAATTCCCGGCGCACTTCGCACAGCCACTGGACCATGACCGATAGCCGGCCATAGTCTTTGCTTCCGGGCCGGCCGAGGAGACGATCGGCAACCTCCTTTTGAAACATCAAGGTCAGGCCCGCGTAGTCCGCCGCCCCGCCAAGCCAGGACAACAGCAGTGGCACACCGATATTGTATGGCAAGTTGGCGATGATGCGCCTGGGCGGTGCTGCCAGGTCCACTGGATCGATGGTCTTGGCATCGCCCTCCACGATCCTCAGACGCCCGGGATATATAGCCGCCAGTTCGGCCAGCGCGGCGATGCATCGCGGGTCCCGTTCAATTGCCACCACCTGAGCGGCGCCGGCGTCCAAGAGGGCGCGGGTCAGTCCGCCAGGCCCCGGCCCCACTTCGATGACATTGGTTGTTGCGAGATCGCCGGCGGCACGGGCGATGCGGGCCGTCAGGTTGAGGTCGAGGAGGAAATGTTGGCCCAGCTTGCGCCGCGCCGTCAGGCCGTGCCGTGCAATCACCTGGCGCAGCGGCGGCAGGTCCGATGCCGATCCTTGCTCGCTAGGCACTCAGCCCTCTTCAGCCGGCCGCTTCGGCGCGTCGCTGAGCCATGTCCGCCGCCATCCTCAAGGCGGCGACGAGACTTGCCTCGTTGGCTTTCCCAGTGCCCGCGATGTCGAGAGCCGTGCCATGGTCGGGTGACGTGCGCACGAAAGGCAATCCCAGGGTGACGTTGACGGCGCCATCGAAGTCGAGGGTCTTGATGGGGATCAACGCTTGATCGTGGTACATGCAAAGGACCACGTCGTAGCCCTTGCGGGCGGCGGCATGAAAAAGGGTGTCGGGGGGTAGCGGGCCACGAGCCTCGATTCCCGCCTGGCGCACCCTTTCGACCGCCGGCGCGATGATGTCGGCTTCTTCAATGCCCATGGCGCCGCCCTCGCCGGCGTGAGGGTTTAGCCCGGCAATCGCCAGGCGGGGCCGGGCAATGGCGAAGTCGCGGCGCAGTGCCGCCGCGGTTATCTGGGCTGTCTGGACAATGATATCCGCGTTAAGGTTGGCGATCGCCTGACTTAGGCTTACATGGACGGTCACCGGCACGACGCGGAGCAGGGGACTGACCAGCATCATCACCGGCAAGGTGTTGGCCTCTGCCAGATGGGCCAGGAATTCCGTGTGGCCGGGAAAGCCGAACCCGGCCTGATATAGATATGCCTTGTGGATGGGATTGGTGACGACCGCGCTGGCACGACCGGCGTCAACCAGGGCGACGGCTGTTTCGATGGCGGCGATGACGGCGGGGCCGTTGGCGGGGTCGGGTTTGCCCGGAACCGGATTGGTAGCCAGAGAATGTGCCAAGACGGGCAAAGCGGTGGGAAAAACCGCCGCTGCCTGTTCAGGGCCATCGATTGTGACCAAGGGAACAGCAAGTCCGGTGCTTTCGCCAAGTCGCTCAAGCCGTGCCGGATCGTCGATGGCGAAAAAGACGGGTCCGCTGTCGGTGCGTCGGTGCCAGGCTTTGAGAGTGATCTCGCCACCGATGCCGGCCGGCTCGCCCGGGGTCAAGGCAATGGGGAGCTGTTCGAAGTCTGCCGTCGCGGTGGCAGAGGTCATTTTCGGATATCCACGAAGGCATCGCGCCTGAGATCACGGAGATACTGACGGGCCGCCAGTGCCATGCGTTGGTTCGTCAGCATTCTGCGGACGCTTGTGCGGTCCGCGGTCGGGGCCTTGTCTCCCTCGCGCCCGCAGACCATGAGAACTAAAATGCCGCCGCTGATCGGTTGCGGAGCACTGGCCTTGCCGATCTCCAATTCGCTGACAACGTCACGCAGTTGTGCCGGCATGCTGCTCAAGCGGACGTTCCCGAGATCACCGGAGAGCGGGGTCCCCAATTCCTTGGCCAACCTGTCAATCTCTTGGCATGAGGTTGCCGATTCAGCCATCGTTCCGGCCAGCTTCGTCTGTCCCGCCCGTTCTGCGGCGTCCGCGTTCGAGGGGATGGGCACGAACAGTTGGCGCAGTGCCACGGTTATGTTTTTCTGCGCCATAGTGGCGGCCGTCCGCCTGTCACGCAGATAGAAAATCTGATAGCCGCCGATCATGGGTACCGGCGGACTAACTTGTCCCGGCCGCAGTTTGGCCAAAGCGGTATCCAGGGACGGGCTCAGTTGTCCGGGACGCAGCCACCCCAAATCGCCGCCGACGGCGGCAGTGGCACTCTGCGAGAAATTGCGCGCCAAGGCCTCGAAGCGGGCGCCTGATTTGAGTTGCTGGATTAGACGTTGGGCGAGGGTGCGAACGTTCGCTTCGGTCTTGCTATCGAAAGTGAGAACGATCTCTGAGACTAAGTGTTCGGGTTTGTCGCGGTTGGCCTCGATCTCGGCCAAGACTTCTTCAATCTCGTCTTCGCCGATCTTGATGGCTGCACCTTTCTGGCGCCTTACGACCTTGGCCCAGGCGATCTCGGCTTCGATCTGTTCAACCATCACTGATCTGTCGATGCCAATGTTCGACAGGAAGTCCTTCAATCCTCCCTTGGGCATTTTGTTCTGTTTCTCAATTGACGCCAACGCCCTTTCGATGTCTCGTTCGGTGATTTTTATGCCGACTTTCTTTGCCTCTTGGAGCTTGAGCTGGTCGTCGATCATGTCGCGTAGGACCTGTTGGGCCATTCGCTCGCGGATCTCGGGACGGTCTTCCAGTCGCGAGGTGGCCAAAACCAATGATAGGCGGGACTTTAAGTCGTAGACGGAGATAATCTCGTCGTTGACCACGGCCGCGATGCCCAACACGTTCTGTGCCCGTGCCGGAGCAACTGCCAAGATCAGCGCCAAAATGGCGATATGTGCCCAGCTTGGTCTCATTATTGTCCTGCCTGCTGACCGCGAGAGCGAATGTGGGCCGCGGTTCTTCATCTATTTTACGTTCACATGGGGTTGTCCGGCAATTCACCCGTCTCTGAAACACCTCAACGGACTGAAGTTGCGACTTCGCCCAAAGTCTTAAACGTAACCCGAAAGATGACGGCGTCGGTGGGTGTTAAGTCGCGATCGCGGAAAAAAGTACGAGTCAGTTCGGACGTGAAAACCAGGCATTCGTCCTCGTAGGTCAGTCCCATGCCCGCCGAGAGCATAGCTCCGTCGCCTGTCAAATCCCGGATACCCGAAATTTTGGTCCGCCAGTATCGCGATAGCTGCGCGTCGAGAGCCACGGTGAGTTCTTCACGCGGTGCGAATTCGCTGTTCTCTTGAGCTGAGAAAAATACGTAATCGGCGCTGAGGCGCAAGGAACTCGTTCCCGCGCTCAAATCGACCTCGTTGCGCCGGGCGGCCAGATTATTTTTGTCCCACCGGGCCCGGTAAACGAGGTCAAGATAATCGGCCGGACGCACCCGGACTCTGGCGACGATATCCGAGAATTGGTCTTCCAACCCTGAACCACTGACGAATGTATCATCCTTTTTGGCTCTCAAGCTCTGTCCGACGAGGACGGTGGTGGCGCCGACACCGCGACCAAATACGCCCCACTTCAGCCCATAATTGATACGCGGTCCGCCTTCTACACGGTCCAATCCCGTGAACCGATTGCTGCTGAAAAGGTTGGTGTCGTCGAATTCGAAATCCAGGCTGTCTTCATTGGGAATAGTGTCTGGGTTACCGCCATAAGGGCTGACTACCGCCGAGACGATGGGCTCAAACAGTTGGTAAACCTTTTCCTCCTTACGCACGAGGGGATAGCGCCAATCGAGGGCCAATTGGGGAAGAAGACGACCGTTGAACCCGCTGTAGGTTCCGGTCTTGCCCGAACGCGCCAATTCATCGACGTGGTAGAGGTCACCCGTCAACGTCGCCGATAGGGCATAAACATCACCCATGGGGCCGACGTAGGGGAGGCGCCAGCCACCCTTGACGGAAAGACGCCGCATGTCCGTCCCATCGGTGCGGGTCAGTGCCAAGAGATTGACGTCGAGACTGGGGCGGCCTCCCAACCGGTCCGGCTCGCCGATGTGGTTATAATCGACCATGGGCAGCGCAAACGGTGTTTCGCCCGAATCGTCGCCATCGCGCAAACCTTGGAATGCGTACCCGTTGAAGGCCATGTAATTGCGCTTGCGGAAGCCTTCGGAGTAAACGCGGGTTGTTAAGGTACTCTTGTTACCGAATCCGTAGCGCCTGAGGTAGGTATCGTGACTTGCCCCGTTTGCATCGAAGCCCCAGCGCCAGGTGTCGTCCAGGTCGAACCGACCCTTACTCTCAACGTGTCCGCGCACTTCACTCTCAGAATCTCGGGTGATGCTGGTCACCAGGTCCAGGCTGCCATTCTGTAAACGATGGCGGTACTCGCTGGCCAGCAGCGGACCTTCCTTGCTCGCATACGACGGTGACAAGGTCAGGTCGCTGAACGGATCAATGTTCCAGAAGTAAGGGGTTTGCGTCACAATACCAAGGTCCGACGACCCACCGATGCTGGGCGCCAGAAACCCGCTCCGCCGTTTGACCGTCGGGTCGGGATGGGAGAGGTAGGGCGAGTAAGCGATGGGAAGTCCAGCCAATTCCAACCATACGTCCGAGTACTCGATGGTCTGGCGCTCTTTGTCATGGAGCACCTTGGCGGCTTTGAGTTGCCACAACGGCGGCCGAGTGGGTTCTTCGGGACAAAGGTTGCACGGTGAATAAACGACGCGGCTCATCTCCAACTCGTTGCCCCCCGAGCGGCGCGCCCCGTTGGCGGCAAAGCGAGATCGATCGCTAAGAATAACCCGCAAATCCTCAATGATACCGTCCTTCAGGTTCCCGGTCAGCTCCATGTGCTGGGCGAAAACAACGTCGCCGGTGGGTTCCATCAGAGTGACATTACCCGTCGCGCTTAGAAGGTCGGAACCCTGGTTGAAGGCCATCTCATCGGCGATAAGTACGCGATCGTCGTGGGAAACTTCGACATTACCGCGCGCGGTAACGATGCCGCGTTCGGAATCGTAACTCATCTCGTCGGCTGTGAGCAGAATAGGCGGACCCGACAGGACGGGCACCTCCTGGGCGAACGTCGCCGTCGCCAGGAGGCATAGAACGCCTAGTATGATTGCCCGAACCCGGTTCATGGCCTGTCAGCCGTCCTCCAAATGCAATAACATGGCAAGGCCTAAGAGGGTCGCGACACCCGACGGAGTCCACGCCGCGAGCGTCACCGGGATACTGTCGGAAAGGCCCAGAGCAAACACGATATCCGAAAAAAAGTACAGGATAAAGCCGGTGAGCACACCACCGGCGATAATGAAGGTGGTACCACCACGGCGCGCATGACGCAATGTGAAGGTGGCCGCGATAAGAACCATGGCGCACATCAATAATGGAGTCGCCAAAAGAACATGCCAATGCAGACGATGGCGGATAGCGGAGAAACCGGCTTCCTCCAGGGTCTTGATGAACACCGGCAGTGTCCAAAAGGACATGGTTTCAGGCGGTGCGAAGCTTTCGTGAATCTTGTTGAGAGTGAGGTCCGTCTCTAACCAGTATTCCTTTTCGAATTGGGGCGCGATCTCGGGTGATATCACCCAGGCATTGCGCAGGTACCAAAAGCCGTCCTCCAGGAGCGCGTGTTCCGCGTCGATACGACCGATGAATGTGTCCGATCCTTTGTAGAGAAAGACGATCACATCGCGAAGTTCCACGTCGAATCCCTGTTGCACCATGTATTGGGAATGGACGACGGCTTGCCCGGCTTCGCTCGATTGGCGCAACCACAATCCGTTTTCTGAGAGGGCAAGAAGGCTTTTGCGGCCTTTAAGCACGGTGGCTTCAAGATTCTCGTAACGCGACAGCATGGCCGATGCCAGAGGATTGGTCACGGTCACCCTGATAACACCAAGGATAAACGCCAAGAGAAGGACCGGCAAAAGAAACTGCCACGCCGACACGCCGGCTCCTCGGGTAACCACCAGTTCATGACTGCGGGTCAGCCGCCAGAAAACCATCATGGCGCCCAGGAGTGCCGCGAAGGGAAAGGACTGCTGGCTCATGTAGGGCAGCTTCATGAGCGCCAATTCGATCACCGTCGCGAAGGTGATGTTAGGCCGGGC
>PVBE010773511.1_pt1 | contig 50046 bp, 41 predicted proteins | sample 1631181 | NCBI WGS metagenome assembly PVBE01 (sample SAMN08397723, study PRJNA350692) | Marine metagenome, whole genome shotgun sequencing project. | isolation source: water | place: Pacific Ocean | collected 2012-04
CACGGCGACTTCGGCTGGGATCCCACCGGCGCCATCCAGGACGTGGCCTGGAGCATCGACGGCCTCGCCGTGTACTCCGTGCACGTGAACGGACACGCCAACTTCACCGAGAACGGCGTGGTGCGCCGCTGCGAGCTGGCCTACGAGGAGTGCGACCACGAGGTGGGCTTCGAGGGCCCGGGCCGTGGACTGGCGGTCATGGACACGACCGCCTTCGGAGAGGAGGTCTGGGCGGTCGACGAGCTCGGCTGGGTTACGCCGCTCAAGGCCGACTACTTCGTGCCGAGCTACCTGCACTCGGGTCAGGAGCACCACCCCCCGCACCTCTACGATGGCACCGGTGGCTGCATCGAAAATAGCGGTGGTTGGAACGAGTCCATGCCCTGTACCGCGGGCCGGGTTTCGCTCACCATGTCCGGGGCGACCGCCATCTCCTGGTAGCCACACGCCCTGAGCGCGGCCGACCCTCCTGGTTGGTTAGTTCTCGGCGTCCTGGTCGCTCACCTTGTAGAGTCTGGAACAGCGCACCTCCTGCGCTCTGCCTCTAGGACTGAAGTTTGCGCTGGGGAATCGTCGTTCTCTCCTGTCCGCTGCCGCTCAGGGACGAGGAGCGTCACTCGCTCATGGTCGCGGCGGCGAGCGCCTACTTCGCGGAAGAGCGGGAGACCCACCTGGACTGGCCCGAGCTGCGCGGCACCCTGAAAGCCCTGCCCGAGACGGTCGCGCTGGGTGGCTTCACCGGTCAGCTCTTCGAGGCGGAGGTGCACACCCCCGCAGGCGAGGGGCAGCTTCGCTTCCTGGTCGCCGAGTCGGAGCTGGAGCTCATGCAGGGAGGGCCCGTCGCCGAGGCCTGATCAGGCCCTGTAGATCTGGGGGTGCTCCTCCGCAGCGATGCGCTCCAGGAAACGCTCGGCCTGCTCGCCGCGGATTCCCACCGCGCCGGGCACCTTGTGGCGGCGTTCGCAGACCTGGTTCAGCACCACCGCGGCCGCTGCGGAGACGTTGAGGGACTGGGTCACCCCGGTCATGGGGATCTTGACGAAGCCGTCGGCCAGGGCGCGGGCTTCGGCGCTGACCCCCGCGAGCTCGGCGCCGAAGAGCAGGGCCAGCGGCTCGTCCACGGGAAGCTCCCAGGGGGCCATGGCCTTCTCGTCCAGGTCGCAGACGTAGAGCTTGAAGCCTCTCTCCCGCAAGCCCTTCACACAGTCCGTGGTGGTCTGGTGGAGCGTCAACTCCAGCCAGCGGTCCGAGCCCTTGGCCGCCCCGGTGGAGGGTCGGAAGTGGTTGCAGACCATGTGGGCCTCGTGGACGCCAAAGGCCTCCGCGGAGCGCAGGATGGCCGACATGTTGTGGCGACGACGCACGGCCTCCGCGACGACGGCGAGTCCATTGATGCGGCGCTCCAAGAGGCCACGGGCGATTCTGAGGCGGCGAGTCACCAGCGCTTGTTATCCACCCGCGGTGCGTACCCCCACTCTCTTTGGTGACACCCTCGTCTTCGTGAGCGAGGACGACCTGTGGTCCGTTTCGCTCGCCGGAGGTCGTGCTCGGCGCCTGACCGCCGGACGCGGCGCGTCCTCCAACCCCCACTTCTCTCCGGATGGTGGCCTGCTGGCCTTTACGGGCACGGAAGATGGACAGACCGAGGTCATGGTGATGCCCTCCCAGGGAGGCCCGGCCCGTCGTCTGACCTGGCTGGGCACGATGCTCAGCGTGCAGGGGTGGCTGGGCGAGGAGGTGGTCTTCACCAGCGCGGCTCACGGACCCTTCATCAAGGACAGCCACCTGTGGGCGGTGTCGCTGGAGGGGGACCTGAGGCGCCTGCCTTGGGGCCGCGGGGTCTCGCTGGCCATCGACGGCGAGCGCATCGCCATCGGGCGCCACGGAAACGACCTGTCCTGGTGGAAGCGCTACCGCGGAGGCCGCGCTCCGGTCATCTGGGTGCTCGACGGGGAATGGAGCCGCTTGCCGGTGCAGTCCGCCTGCTGCCCCGTCTGGAGAGAGGGGCGCCTGGTCTTCCTCAGCGATCACGACGGTCACAGCCGGGTGTGGTCCTGCCTGCCGGACGGCGGGGATCTGCGCGCGGAGAGCGAGGCTGGGACCTTCTACGCCCGCGACCTGGCGGGCCACGGTGGACACCTGGTCTGGGTCGAGGGCCACCAGCTCATCGTGGACAAGCAGCCTGTCGCGGTCGAGCTTGGGGCCCCGAAGACCTGGTTGCAGCGCAAGGTCGTGGACGCCAACGGCTTCCTGGAGGACGCGGACCTGCGGGAGGACGAGCTCCTGCTCACGGTGCGCGGCAAGCCCGTGCAGCTTCACGCATGGCGCGGCGGGGCCACACGCCTTGGGCATCCGCACGGGGTGCGGCACCGCCTGGCGCGCTTCTGTGGAGACGACGTCGTCTGCATCAGCGACGAGGGTGGGGAAGAGCGCGTCCAGCTGATCGGAGGACGCCGCTTCGAGCACGACGTGGGGCGCGTGGTCGAGCTGGCGCCGGACCCGCTGGGCCGCCGGGTCGCCCTGGCCAACGAGCGCTTGCAGGTGGGCCTGCTCGACCTGCACACCGGCCAGCTTCAGTGGCTGGGCGAGGGCGACACCGCTCCAGCGAGCGGGCTGGCCTGGAGCGCCGACGGACGGCTGTTGGCCTGGAGCGAGCCCACCCTCTACTTCGGGAGCTGTGCACGCCTGCGCCTGGCGGAACCCGGCACCGGGCGGGTGGAGAGCATCACGGACGGTCGCTACCAGGACGGCTCGCCCGCCTTCGACCCCTCCGGGCGGTGGCTCTACTTCATCAGCCAGCGCGAGTTCGACCCGGTCGAGGACGCGGCCTTCTTCCAATCGGGCTTCCCTTGGGGGACACGTCCCTACGCGGTCAGTCTGCGAAAGGAGACCCGGAGTCCCTTCTCGGGAGAGCCGGTGGCTCCGACCTCGGGCGTGGACTGGGAGGGGCTCGGCGAGCGTCTGACCGTCTTCCCGGTCCACGAGAGCCGCTGGAGCTGTGTGCTGCCGACCGAGGACAAGATCTTCCTGGGCGAGAGCCGTGTCCGCGGTGGGCGCTCCGCGGGGCACTGGACCCAGTCGACCCCGCGCACCGACCTGACGCTGCATGTCTGGGACCTGGCCAGGCGGAGCATCTCCGTGGAGCACCCGGACATCACCGACGCGCATCTGAACGGACGGTGGCTGCTGATGCGGGTGGGTGCGCACCTCCGCCTGCGCAACCTGGACGGGGAACCGCTGACGGACGGCAGCGAGTACACCGCCGCCAACGGTTGGATGGATCTCAGCCGCGCCCGGGTGCCCATCGATCCGCGCCAGGAACGACGGCAGATGCTTCGCGAGACCTGGCGCCTGATGCGGGACAACTACTGGCGGAAGGAGCTCCCCCTGGACTGGGAGGCCATCTGGGAGCGCTACTCCGGCCAACTCGACGAGCTCAGCTCGCGCCGGGAATACTCGGACCTGGTCTGGCGCATGGTCGGCGAGCTGGGCACCAGCCACGCCTACGAGATGCTGGGCGACTACCCGCGCAGACCTCCCAACCACGCCCCGGGACACCTGGGCGCCGAGTTTGCCTGGTCCGAGGGCGCCTGGCGAATCACCCGCATCGTTCGCGGCGAGCCGGGAGATCCCACGCGCTGCGGACCCTTGACCGCACCGGGCCTGGACGTGCAGGTGGGGCAGGCCATCACCCAGGTCAACGGCGTGGTGCTGGGGCGAGACCTCGGTCCCCATCAGGCCTTGTCGGGGCTGGCCGGGCACGAGGTCTCACTGCTCGTCGACGAGCGCCGGATCACCGTGAAGACCCTGGCCGACCCCAGGCCTCTGCTCTACCGGGACTGGGTCTGCCGCAACCGGGAGCGCGTGGCCGAGCTCACCCAGGGTCGGGCTGGCTACCTGCACATTCCCGACATGGGGCCCAACGGCTATTCCGAGTTCTTCCGGGACATCAAGCTCGAGACCACGCGCGCCGGTCTGTTGGTGGATGTTCGCTTCAACGGGGGCGGCAACGTCAGCCAGATCCTGTTGGAGAAGCTCTCCCGTACCGTCGGGAGCTGGGGGGTGCCGCGCAACGGCAAGGCCTACAGCTGGCCAGCCCACGCACCGCTCGGACCCATGGTGTGCCTGACCAACGAGATGGCCGGCAGCGACGGCGACATCTTCAGCCACGGCTTCAAGATGCGCGGCATGGGTCCGCTCATCGGCCAGCGCACCTGGGGTGGTGTGGTGGGTATCTGGCCCCGCATGCGCCACGTCGATGGCTCGCTGACCACCCAGCCGGAGTTCGCCTGCTGGTTCCTGGACGTGGGCTTTGGCATCGAGAACCACGGCGCCGACCCGGACATCGAGGTGGACATCAGCCCGGAGGACTTCGCCCAGGGGCGCGATCCGCAGCTGGAGAAGGCGGTGGAGGTTCTGCTCCAGCGCATGGAGGGTTGGTCCATCCCCCGACCGCCGGACACCTAGCTTCGCGGGCCTCGTCGTAGACTCCGCGGGATGCGCATCGACCGAATCGACCTGTGGCACGTCGCGGTGCCCCTTCCTGCTCCCTTCCACCCCTCCTGGATCCCGGGCTTCCGCCAGGAGGAGAACCGCTTCGACCTGCTTCGGCTGACCACCGCCGGTGGCATCGAGGGCTGGTCGGCGATGCCCTCGATGGGCACGGAGCGCACCGGCTGGGGACAGCTCTTCGGGAGCTACTTTCTGGGTGAGAGGGCGGACGACCTGGAGGGCATCCGGCAGCGCATCCGCGAGATGGGCTACCTGGGCCACCGAGGCGGAGGCCTGGTCGAGCCGGCCTGCTGGGACATCATCGGCAAGGCTCGCGGCAAGCCGGTCTACGAGCTTCTCGGCGGCACCGGGGGCGAGGTCAAGGTCTACGCCTCCACCGGTGAGGTGCGCTCGGGCGAGGAACGGGTGGAGGAGATCAGCCGTCTCTTGGAGGACGGCTTCGACTGCATCAAGCTGCGGGTGCACGACGACACCCTGGAGCAGGACGTCGCCCAGATCCGAGCAGCCCGTGAGGCACACCCCGGCGTGAAGCTGGGCGTGGACGCGAACATGGGCTGGCGGGTGGCCGTCATCGCAAACTGCGCGCGCTGGGACTACGACCGCGCGCTGGCTTTCTGCCGTGCAGCGGAGGAGCTGGACTTCGCCTGGGTCGAGGAGCCACTCCCCCACGACGACTACGAGGCCCTGGCCCGACTCACGGCGGCGACCAAGATCACCATCGCCGGCGGCGAGCTCAACAACCAGGGACTTCCCGAACTCCGCCACATGATCGCGCGCCGTTGCTTCGACTGGTTCCAGCCCGATGCGGTGATGGTGGGCGGCATTGCGGAGACCGTGGCCATCGCGCGGGCGGCGGAGGCAGCGGGCCTGGCCTACTCACCGCACACCTGGACCAACGGCATCGGCTTTGCCATCAACCTGCAGATCTTCGCGGCCATCGGGAGCCGAGAGAAGCACCTGGAGTATCCCCTCGATCGGCCTGGTTGGACGGTCGAGGGACGCGACGGGCTACTGGTCGAGCCCTGGCATCACCAGGGCGGCAAGCTCACGCTCCCCACCCGACCCGGACTGGGCTTCGAGATCGACGGCGCTCAGCTGAACCGCTTCGGGCGGCGCTGTGCCACGGCGACGAAGCTTCGGGTGGCCGTGGCGACGGTCTGGGACCGAGGCATCACCCTGGCCAAGTACCTGGGCGGGGTTCGACAACAGCGGCTGGACGATCGCTCCGCCGAGCTCGATGCTCGCACCGCAAAGGGCCAGGATGTCTTCCTGGATCCCCTGGAGGCCCTGGGGCCGACGGCCGAGCAGTAGGCGCAGACGCAGGCAGTTCGGCAGGAGCACGCCGACGGACAGGGCCGGGCGGCAGCGCCTGGACTTCATGTCATGGATCCATGAACCGCCGCAGGGAAGGTCGCCGGTGAAACGTTCGGCCTGAGATGTTGGTGACTATCGACAAAATGTCCATGATGACGGTTAGTCATAGCGGTATGACAAAAGTGTTGGGTTAACTGAAGTATTGACATGCCAACCCTCGCTGCTACGGTGACGGCGTGACCCTGTTGCTGCTTTTGGCCTGTACGGGCTGCTGCCACTGACGATCGTGCCGGAGCCCGCCCGTACCGAGCGGGTGTTGGTGGGCCGGGTGGAGGTCATCACTCCTGAGATGCAGGCCGAGGCTCGTCAGATCGGGGACTCACCCGATGAACTCGAAGCCCGCTTCGGTCGCTTCGCTGAGCCGGTCGCCGCCTCACTGGCCTGGTGAGGGCGGCTTGACCTGGGACGGAGGCACCTTCGGGATGCAGTAGAGTGCTGGCCCGGACGGAGAAGCCCTCCGCCGATCGGGAGGACCGACCATGCTCTTCTTCATCGCGTTGTTGGCCTGCGGCCCCCCGGACGAGGTCCTCCCACCCGATCAGCAAGGTGGCATGGGGGGAGCGCCGTCTCCGGAAGGAGGAGCACCGGTTCCCGAGGCGCCGATCGACGCGTCCTGGAGCTCCGGAATGGCGGTCACCGTGGAGCACATCGAAGAGCTCTGCGCCGAGACGGACGCGGAGGGTCAGGGAAGCGGTCTGCTCGCCGATGGAAGCGTCGTGCTCTCGGGAAGTGCCGGGGCGACCATCGAAGGCAGCTGGACCCTGAGCGGCGGGGACACCTTGCGTGTCGACGCCCGTCAGCTCGTCACCAGCGAGGATCCCGCCACCGGCGAACGCAAGACACTCTCCGAGAACGCGCTGCAGGCCAGCTATACGGGGATTCGTGTCTTCGACGGGGAGGAAGGCACCAAGCTCCTGGCCGGCCAGCAGGACGGCCGCTGGTACGTGAGCGGCGACTGTGGAACCGGGAACTGGGAAGAGAACCAGGGCCTGGTGTGGGACCAGGACCTGGTCCAGGTCATCGACGCCGAGGGCGGGTCTGAGCTGGTGATCCAGGCCGTGACGGCGCTTCTGGATGCGGGGGAAGCGATCGTCCTGCCGGGCTTCAAGGCCAGGGAGCCCCGCGAGGGGACCGAGATCCTGACCCGGGGCTCGGGCGACTACACCGCGCTCAAGGAAGCGCTGGAGCAGGCGGGCTTCGAGCCCGTCGTCGTCACGCCCTGGGCCGAGAGCCCCGCGCCCGTCGTCATCGCGGTGGGCCCAAACACAGCGCCACCCCCTGAGGAGCAGCAGCCATGACCCGAGTCGTCTGGACCGACGAAGACGAAGCCACCCTTCACGCGGGTCGGGGCGTGGGTGTCCTGTCTCCGCCCAAGCGCCCTCCGACGGCGAACAAGCTCTTCAAGGATGCCGTTCGCGCCGCCGCGAAGCAGGAGTCCTTCTGGGCGAACGAGGACGGCCAGGTGCGGGTCGAGGGAAGCGCCGAGGACGTGGCCGTGGTCGGGAAGGTGCTCGAGTGGCTGAAGACGGGCACCGGCGCGACCCCGATCGACGCCCAGGAGCAGGGCGTCGCCTTCCACATGTTCACGATCCGGGGTTGGAAGGACAGTGACAAGCCGTCGATCACCCCGAAGATCGTCCGCTTCTGGGTTCGGGCTCGGGACCTGGCTTTCGCCATCGAGGCCTTGGGCCACGCCTTTGGCTACACCTACGGCTACAGCCAGACCAAGAAGAAGCGCGGCGGTGGCAAGACCACGGTGCCACCCACCTTCGAGCCCATCGAGCGCGGCTCGCTTCCGCTGGGCCCTCAGGAGTACCTGGACTTCAAGGAAGACGCCGTCATCGGGGCCGTGGTCGAGCTCAGGAAGCTGGCGGGTCTGGCCTCCCAGGAGGACTATGACGCGGCCGTGGAGACCGCTGCGGCGGTGCGCGAGGGGTCCGACATGAGCCTTCGCATGGCGCTGTCCTACATCTTCCCGACCCAGTCCGAGTGGGCGACGGCGGACGCCACGGAGCTGCTCGGCTCGGGCAGGAAGCTGCCGACCTGGAGCTACCTGTTGGACGGCATCGTGGATCCCGAGCTCGCGATGAAGCTGGCCCTGCGCACGAAGCGGGGTGAGGAGCGCATCATCCGCTCCGCGCTGAAGCGCTGCGGTGCCGCCGTGGTCCCCAGCCTGATCGCTCTCTACAAGAAGACAGCACGGGGCCGGCGCTCCTACAACCCGGGTGCGTGCTGGGCTGCGCTGGAGTGCCTGGGCAAGATCGGCGACGAGCGGGTCGCGGACCTGCTCACCGAGCGGCTCATCGCCCAGGACAAGTACGAGATCGAAAAGATCGATGCTTTCTTCCTGAACTTTCCCGAGCTGTCGGTGCCTCGCCTGCAGGCGCAGGAAGCGGACTGTGCCCAGCAGATGCTGGAGCGGGTCCTGCGCGCCAACCCCAACCTGGATCCCGACGCCGCCCCCCAGGCGGACACCTCAACGCTGCCCGAGGCGCTGCGCACCCCCCGCGAGCCGCTGAAGTCGCCCTGCTGGGATCCCTCCTCGCTCCCTCCGGTGCTCCTGGCCGATGGGGAGACCGCGCTTCCGCCAGAGGCCATGCAGCGCCTGGGCGAGATCCTGCGAGACGGTCAGGGTGCCCAGACCCCCGAGTTCCAGCAGGTTCTCGAGGTGGTGGATCGGGCCAGCCTGGCCCGGATGGGCTTTGCGCTCTTCAGCGCTTGGGACGCCCTGACGCGATGGAAGACGAACGAGAAGTGGGCCTGCATGCAGCTGGGAGCCACCGGTGACGACGAGGGCGCCCGAAAGCTCGCGGCGGTGGTGAAGCAGTGGTCGGGTACCCGCTACTCGCACGGCGTCATCTGCCTGAAGACCCTGCAGTCCATCGGCACGGAGACCGCGCTCGTGCAGCTGCACCAGCTCTCGCTGAAGGCCCGTTCCAAGGGCCTCCGCAAGCGGGCTGTCTCGGACCTGGCGGCTCTGGCGAGCGCCCGGGGTCTCAGCCAGTCCCAGCTCGCCGATCGCCTGGTGCCCTCCCTCGGCCTGGACGCCAAGGGCTCGATGCTCCTGGACTTTGGCGCGCGCCAGTTCACCGTGGGCTTCGACGAGAAGCTGGTCCCCTTCGTGAAAGACGCCAAGGGCAAGTCGCGCAAGAGCCTGCCAAAGGCGGCCGCGGCCGACGACGCGGAGAAGGCCCAGGCCTGTCAGCTTCGGTGGAAGCAGCTGAAGAAGGACCTTCGGAGCATCGCCAGCACCCAGATCCAGCGCCTGGAGCAGGCCATGGTCGGTGGAGGGCGCTGGAGCGCCGCCGACTTCCAGACCTACCTGCTGAAGCACCCGCTCCTGGTGCACATCGTCCGTCGCCTGGTGTGGGGGATGTACGGCGAGAAGGGCCTGGTGAAGAGCTTCCGGGTGGACGAGTCCGGCAAGTGCGTGAGCATCGCCGACGAGGCTCTGGAGCTGACGGGCACGGTGTCGGTGGTGCATCCCCTGGAGCTGGGCGCCGACCGGACCCGCTGGGCCCAGGTGCTGGGCGACTACGAGATCCTGCAGCCCTTCGACCAGCTGGGCCGACCGGTCTTCGAGCCGGGCACCCCGGCGGTGGTGCGGCTGCTGGAGGAGCTGGACGGAGCCACCGTGTCACAAGGCCTCATCCGCGGGCTCATCGACAAGGGCTGGGAGCGCGGAGCCGTGGTGGACAACGGCTACTTCTACGAGGTCCGGGCCAAGGGCACCGCGCAGACCAAGATCGCCTTTTCGGAGGGGATCAACGTCTCCGTCCACGCGTCGGATCCGGTGACCGTGAAGGCCAGCCTGGGCGGTGAGCGCTCGGTCCCCTTCAGCGAGCTGGCCCTGGACCTGTCCAAGCTGGTCTGAGGGCTGTGCCTCAGTCCCGCACGGCGATGTGCGGCAGCTCCCGGTAGCGCTGCGCCAGGTCGGCGCCGTAGCCCAGCACGAAGAGGTCGGGGATCTCGAAGCCGACAAAGTCCAGTGGGACCTCGACCAGGCGCCGGGAGGGCTTGTCCAGGACCACGGCGATGCGCAGGCTGGCGGGCTCGCGGGCCAGCACGCGCTCCCGGGCGAAGGCCAGGGTGCGGCCCGTGTCGGCGATGTCGTCGACCAGCAGGACGTGCCGGCCCTTCAGCTCCATGCTCAGGTCCATGGCCATCTTCACCGTGCCGCTGGACACCGTGCCGTCGCCGTAGGAAGACAGCGCCATGTAGTCCAGCTGCACCGCCATGCCCTCGTCGAAGAGCGCTCGGCTGAGGTCGGCCATGAAGGTGGTGGCGCCCTTGAGGGGGCCCACGATCACCAGCTCGCTCCCCGGGACCGCCGCGGCGATCTCCCGGGCGAGCTCCTGGTTGCGGCGAGCGATCTGATCTCGGGTGATGAGCACTCTCATCGCTGCACACTACGCCATGCGGGCCCCAGCCGGGATTCGGGCCTGGTTCTCCGGCGAGAAGCGCTCCGGCCGGAAGACCTCGGGGTCCTCGAAGAAGCGGGCATCGTGCTGGGTGACGTAGGGGCTGATCATCACGGTCGCGCCCTTGGGGATGAAGTAGCCCCCCAACCAGATGTCTTCCTGGGGCTCCCGCATGTAGGTCCACACGCTCGGGAGGATGCGCATCGACTCCTTGACCACCATCTCCAGGTAGGGAAGCTGGCCGAGCGCCTCCACCGTGATGGGGCCGTCGCCCACCACGCCGGTGATCTCCTCGTGGAGGCGGGTCTCGACCTCCGGGTTGCGGCTGAGCAGGTACCACATCCAGGTCAGGGCGCCGCTGGTGGTCTCGTGACCGGCGAAGAACAGGGTCATGGCCTGGTCGCGCAGCAGCTTGTCGCTCATGCCCTGGCCCTGCTCGTCCCGGGCGAAGACCAGCGTGGAGAGCAGATCGCCGCGGTCCTCTCCCGTGCTCCGTCGCTCCTGGATGATGCCCTTCACGATGGACTCGATGTCGTCGAGGGCCTTCCACTTGCGCTTGTTGGTCTGGCTGGGCCACCACTTGGGCAGGGGCAGGGGCAGGTAGAGGTGCTCGAGCAGCACCTCGTTGAGCACCAGCATGGCGCTTCCCACCGTGGCTGCGTCCCGCTGGACGTCCGCGTCGAAGAGGGTCTTGGCCACGATGCGAAGGGTCAGGGAGGTCATGTCTTCGCTGACGTCGATGGCCTGGCCCTCGCTGAGCCTCTCCATCCACTCGTGGGTGTACTGCACCATGGACGTGGCGTAGGCATCGATGCGCTTCTTGTGGAAGGCCGGCCGCATCATCCGGGACTGCTTCCGCCAGTCCTCTCCTTCCGCGGTGAGCACGCCTTCGCCCAGGAAGGGCTTCCAGAGGCGGCGGGCCAGCGCGGGCTTGTAGAAGAGGTTCTGGCGCCGCACGTTGACGTCGTGGATGTCCTCGGGGTGCGTGATCAAGAACCAGGTCATGTGGGCCATGGGCATGCGCACCACGTCGCCATGGTTCTCGTGCAGGGCGATGGCGGTCTTGAGCGGTTGGGCCTTGAAGGTCTCCGCGATGCCCACGAGGAAGCGGCCCTTGGGTCCGGGGGGGCGGCCCACGGCCAGCAGCAAGCGGGTGCTCGGGTAGCCCAGCATGAAGGTCTGGAAGGCCCAGCCGGCTGCGGAGCCCGTCATGCCCTTGCGGGTGGCGACCCGGTGGGCGTACCAGGCCTCCCACACGTGGATGGGGATGCAGGCGTAGAAGAGCCAGGCCCAGATCTCCATTCGGGGGAGGGGATGCACGTGCTCGATCCACCAGCTGTGCACGGCGGCGCTGTGGCCCTGGGCGAAGAGCAGGCCCAGTCCCCCCAGGATGAGCGGCCACCAGTACCAGGCGGCCCAGATGACCCGATCCTCGGGTCGCCAATCTCGAGGATGGGCCTTCACCAGGATCGCCTCCGTGTTGTCCCTAACCGCTCCCTGGAGGTCTCCTCGCGGAACTTCCCGAGCGCACAGGAGTCCACGTTAGGGCTATAGCAACACCACGCGTGAGGACGCCCTCCGATGCTCCTGCTCTCCGTTGTCGCCGCCCAGGGAAGGGTGGCCATTCCCGATGTTCAATCCCCCCAGCAGCTCCTCTGGGAAGGCGATCGCATCGTCATCATCGACTCGATCGGCGAAGCCGTCGTGCTGGACGAGGAGACCCTTGATGTCCAGACCCGTCTGAAGCTGTCCCGTTGGCCGGGACAGGCCGTCCTGAGTGAAGACGGTCGGCGCCTGCTGGTGCTCGGCCAGAAGACCCGGGTCTACGACCTGGAGAGCGGTGAGGTGGTCCATTCACAGAAGAGCGGACGCTACAGCGCGCCGGTGTTGGGGCTCACGGCGGACGGTGAGCAGCTCATCGACGGCTCCGAGCTCCTTCAGACGCTCCCTATGGGTGAGGAGGGCGTGGGGACGGTGATTCACCCGGACTGTTGCTGGACCCGCGTAGGCACGGTCGATGGGCAGATCTGGGCCTTGGGCTACGGCCGCATGGTGGTGGGCGATCGGGAGTTCGTCGTCTCCGAGAACGTGTGGGATGTCCAGGAGCTGGAGGGAGCCCTGGCCCTGCACTCCTGGGGCCAGACGCAGATCCTGGACGTGGAGACCGGAGAGTTGTCCTGGGATGCCCCCCTGGGCCCGGCCTCGCTCACCGGCAGCATGAGCTTCTCCCCCGATGGAGGCCACATCGCATGGGCCTCCGGCACGGGCGGTGTGCAGACCTGGGACCGCAGGATGTCCACGCCGGGACGGGGCTTTGAGATGGGCATGGGCGGCGTCGCAGCGCTGGCCTGGTCTCCCGACAGCAGTCACCTGGCCATCGCGCGCTGGGACGGTCTGCTGGAGCTTCATCCGATCGAAGGCGAGCCCATGCTGCGGGGCCGTCCGCTGACGGTCGGCTTCGTCGATGATCTGGCCGTCGCAGCCTTCGAGAGCGGCCGGGTCGTCATCTGGCGCGAAGAGGAACAGGGCTACGAGCTGGTCCGTGAACTGATGCTCCCCCTCGACGCTGGCTGGGAGTCAGACCGCACGGTGGCCCTCGCTCCCGGTGGTCTGCTGGTGGCGACGACCCACCTGGGTACGGTCGAGACCTGGGACCTGTACACCGGCTCCCCCGTTCGGGGGCCGCTGCCCGCCACGCGCAGTGACACCGACGTCGCGGTCGGCGACGACGGCAGCCTGGCGGTGCGGAGCGGGCTGTGGGTGTTCACCTTCGACGCCGAACGGCGGCCCATCGCGCGCATGCCGATCGGCCCCTCCCGCATCGCTGTAGGTCGTGGAGGAACGCGACTGGCGGTGCAGGGCAGCTCCGGCGTGGTGGTCTACGACACCATGAGCGGTCGCAGTGTGGCGACCACCTCGCACATGGAGCTGGGCACGGACCTGGTCTTCGACGGGGAGGACCTGCTCTTCGTCCAAGGGGCATCGCTGATGCGCTGGAACCTGAGCGACGAGCCCGAGGCCGTCTCCCAGGAGGAGGGAGCTTCGGTGAGCGCCGACATCTCTGGAGGACGCCTGCTGACCCAGGACTGGGCGGGTGCCTTGAAGTACGAGGCGCTGAAGGTCGAGCTGCCCCTGCTCGTCGGGGCCATCGATATCGGACTGCACCCGGACAAGCCCCTGGCCTTGCGGGCCGATGAGACCGGTCGGGTGGAGCTGGTGGACCTGGTGACCGGTGAACGGACGCGCCTTCTGGGTGGACCCTCGGGAATGGGGGCCGTCTCGGCCCTGGACGGTCACTGGGCGGTGGTCGAGGATGGCCGGGTCCGGACGGACACCGGGGAGCTGTTCGAGGCCTCGGCGCAGACCACCTCGGTGGTGATGACGCCACACGGGCCTGTGGCGGGTACGAAGGACGGCACGCTGGCGCGATGGACGGATGGCGAGCTGGTGGAGCTGTCGGTGGGCCAAGCCGCCATCACCGATCTGCAGTGGCGTTCTGACACGCTGCTGGTGCGCGACGAGTACGGCGTGGTGTCGGCGTGGAAGGGCGCGACCCTGGAGTCCCACCCCGTGCCCTACGCCCACGCGGCGGACGTGGCGCTGATGCCCGACGGGGTCCCGCTCTACAGCCAGGGCTGGCAGGGTGTGTACGCCCTGGAGGGGACGGAGTGGAAGGCTCTCAAGATGCGGCGACGGCACAAGAAGTGGATGAACGGCCTGGTCGCGGTCTGCGATGACGGCACCGTGGTCGCCGCGACGGACAGCTGGCGCAAGCCCGACCTCCTGCTCGCGGGTGAGTCCAGGCTCCGCAAGACCAGCGGTGGCCTCCCAGGACCCCAGGTCCTCACCTGCGGCACGGATGTGGCGCTGGGTACCTGGACGGGACTGGTGGCGGTCTCGGACCCCCACACCGGGGAGCGCAAGTCCGTCATTGCCGGGGACGGAACCGCCGTGAGTGGTCTGTCCTGGCTGGACGAGGACACGCTGCTGGTCGTCTGGGCCAGCGGTGCCGTCGCGGAGATCGACCTCTAGTTCGGAGAGGAGGGCTCCGGCGTCTCGCTGCCGTGGATGTCGAGATCCCGGTAGGCCATGTCCGGAGTGCGTACGCCGTACTCGCGCATGGCCAGCTTGACGCGCTCCGTCACGTCGCTGGCGAAGGCCTTCTCGAAGCGCGCGTCGAAGACGTAGGCCTTCACCCGGATCACGGTGACGAAGCGCTCCCCCATGAACTGGTCGCTGACCAACGTGACCAGGGGCTTCTCCAGGTAGACGTAGCGGCTGGTTCCGGTGGCTTCCTCGATGAGGCGCCGCGCCTTCTGGAAGTCCTCGGCGGGGGCGATGAAGAAGTCCAGCACCACCATGCAGTCCAGGTCGCCGGCGTTGGCGCTCGCGCTGGCCTCGGTGAGGAACTTGTTGTTGGGGATGGTGACCAGGTTGTCGTCCAGGGTGACCAGCCGCACGCTGCGGAGTCCGATGGACTTGATCTCCCCGTAGTAGCCGCCGAAGCCCACCCGATCGCCGACCTGGAAGGGCTCGTCGATGAGCAGGATGACTCCCGCCATCAGAGAGGCCAGCAGATCCTGGAAGGCGAAACCGAAGGCGATGCCCAGGGTCCCCGCGACGGCGAAGAGAGCCTCCTGCTCCAGCTCGAGGACGCTCGTCGCGACCACCACCCCGATGATCAGGTAGAAGGCGAATCGAGCCAGCGCAGCGATCTTCTTGAAGAGCAGGCGCCGTCCCGCGACGCGTTCCCCCAGGTCTTCCAGGAAGCCGGTGAGCAGGCGTGACAGGAAGACGCCAACGATCAGGATGGCGGTGGCGAGCGGCAGGGCCTCCAGGTCGATGAACTGGAGAATGTCCTGGGTTTCAGATTCCATGCGTCGTCCTCCAGTCCAGGAAGTGCCGGTACTGCAGGGTGCGGGTGACCGTGGCCTGCTGGCGCGCACGGACGCGGAAGCCTCGCTCGTTCCGCTCGATCAGGTCGCGAGCCCGCAGGATCTGCAGGCTCGCGCGGACGGCGCCGGGCCGCATGTTGTTGACCTGGACCAGCTCCTTTTCGGTGAGCCCTCCCTGCATGCGCAGGGCCGCCAGCGTGAAGAGCTCCGCCTCCCCCAGATCCTCGATGCGCCCCTCGCTCAGGGCGGGAGCCATACGGACGTAGAGCATCTTCTTGGCAGGGTCTGCGTGAACGCAGTCCCGCCAGAGCTCCGCTGCGATGGAGGGGTTGCCGTAGCTGGCCTCGCGCAGCACCCGGTAGAAGGCGGTGGTCGAGTGTTCCAGCTCACCCAGGGCGTCTCCGCTCAGAGTGCCTCGCCGCACGAGCCGCAGGTAGTCCAGCGTGTAGCCAGCCTCTTCCGTGCGCCTGACCAGCAGCTCGCGCAGAGCGCCCTCGGGCATGGGAGGCAGCTCCAGGCGGTGCTGGAAGATGTGCACCTTCAACAGGCCACCCAGCCGGCTGAGGTAGTACCAGGCCGGCAGGTGGAAGGTGACGACCCAGAAGTGCCTGTCGTGGGTGCGCCCCAGGATCTCCAGCAGGGTGGAGACTCCTTCCAGGCCGCCCACCCGCCGCAGGAAGGAAAGGTGGGCTTCCTCGACCACGATGAAGCCACTTGGGCGAGCGTCGAGGGCTGCCTCCAGGGCGTCCACGTTGTCGATCTCCCCCAAGCCCAGGTTCTTGGAGAGGGTCCGGCACAGGGAGGCTGCGTCCAAGCAGCGCTCGTTCAAGCGGAAGCGGGCCACCATGTGTCCCTCTTCCGCCAGCTCGGCGCAGGTGCGGTTCAGCCAGGTCGAGCGACCAGCGCCTCGGTCTGCAGCCAGGGCCACCGTCCCGTGACGGTGCTCCTTCTCCCATCGCCGGACAGCTGACCAGAACTGCTCGTCCATCTCCGTGCGACGCACGAAGCCTTCTCCGCAGCCCTTGGCGCGCAAGGCCTCGTCGAGCTCCTTCGGCAAGGGAGCGAGGAAGCCCGCGTCTTCGGTCTCCGCATCCGATGAGGAGAGGCTGTAGCGGTAGAAGATGTTGAGCAGTCGAGCCAGCGCGCTGCCCGCACGGGCCTGACCCTGCACGAAGCGCCAGGCCCAGGCCGCCCCGAGCACGACGAAGCCGATCATGGCGCGGTAGAAGCGGGTCAGCCGCGGCCGTCGGGGCTCACTGGCCAGGTAGGCCCGCAGGGAGTTGTCCGTTCCCTCCCGCCTCACCCGTGCGCGCAGCACCGGTTCCCATTCGTGGAGCAGCCGGAGAGCGAGGACCACCAGGACGAGGTTGAACAGCACGATCAGCAACTGGTGCAGCGCGTCGGCGAAGAGGATCGCCAGCAGAGCGCGTCCGAGGAACTGCCGCACGATGGCCCACAGCAGCAGCCAGCGCACGGTCTTTCGGCCCAGGTCCCAGGCGTCAGGAGACAGCACCACGAGAGCGAGACGACCGGCTCCCCGACCGACGAGCAGGTCGTAGAGGCCGAGCAGCAGGCGGTAGACGGCGACCTGCAGCCAGACGAGCAGGACCAGCCCCACCTCGGGGACGACCTCCATGGCCGGACCGACCAGCAAGACCACCGCCAGACCGTCGACCAGGGCGACCACGACCGGTTCCGCCGGCGCCGCCAGGGCGGTGAGTTCTCGCCGGTAGGCTGCGGGTCTCTGCTCCGCTATCCGCGCGATGATTGAACGTACGGGCAGGGAGGCGCGGGGGCGTGCGAAGCGCCACGCCAACAGCCCGACGATGACCCAGAAGGCCCCCGCCAGGAAGCCGGTGATCGCCGACAGGTCCATCAGCTTCTGGGGCAGCGTGAGGACCGTGTTCACCCGCTCGCGACTCAGGGACCAGAGGTTGTCCGCGAGCAGGCTGAGCTCGTAGAGAGCGTCGCCGAGCACGTCGTCTTCGAGCACCACCTCGCGCGGAACCTCCGGGCGAAGCCGTCGTCGTTCGGTCTTGGCCTCGTGCAGCAGCACGAGCATCGCCGCGCGGTGGGACTCCTCTTCGTCCACCCGGTCCTGGGCGTTCAGCACCAGGGCATCCAGAGCGCCCTCATGGCGCCCGAGGGCGTCCAGCACCTCCGCATCGCCCTCGGCCTTGCGTTGGTCTCGGCTCAGGTGAAGCCGAAGCGGTTCGAACTCCTCCGTCAGCGCGGCCGCCGCCGCCTCGGCCACATCCTGGTCCCCTTCCGCCTGCTCCACCAACCCGCGCAGGGTCACGATGAAGCTGCGCAGCTCTCGGTAGGTCGACTCTGCACGCTCGTCGCGGTCACCGGCCAGGCTCTTGCGCGCCTTGACAATGGCCTGGGACTGCTCCGCCAGATCGTCCAGCGCTTTCGTCTTCTCCTCCCGCGCCTCCGCCAGCTCGTTCTTTCGTTCCTGGTGGTCCTGTACTGCGGTGGCCGCCCGCTGCTCGGCCTCGGCAGCCGCAGCGAGTTGCTGCAGTCGCCGCCGCTCGTCCAGATCCTGGGCTTGAGCGACCGCCTCCTCGGCCTCCAGGCGGCGCAGTTCGGCTTCCTCGACGGTGGTGTCGATCAGCGTCTCCGCTTCTTCCAGTTCGCGGGCTTCGACGAGCGCGTCCAGGTGCTCCACTTCGGCGCTGAGCCAGTCCTGAAGGGCGGGGTGGGCCGTCTCCAGCCAGAGGCGGCGCGCCGCGGCGAGCTCGCGGGCTGCCTCGGCGCTCTCGGGGGCCGCGCTCTGCGGTGCCTCCCATGCCTGGAGCTCGGCGAGTGCCTCGGGTGAGATCCCCGCGATCAGCTCCAGTCGCCTCGCGGCGTGCTCGTCCACGCAGGGCTCTGCATCGACCGCGTCTCCGCGGGCCGCGAAGAGCAGGGCGCGGCGGACGGTGTCGTCCAGCTTCTGGATGCGCTCGTCCACCACCGCGATGTCCAGCGCCTGGGCGGGATCCTCCTCCCAGGCCAGGGTGGCGGCTTCTCGATCGGCGGCGAGCTCGGCGCGGTAGGTGAGCAGCGCGGGTGCGGACAGGCGGGGATGCACCTCGACCAGCGCACGCAGGCGGAGAAGCAGCTCGCGCTCCGCGTCGTCGGCCGCTTGTTCGGCGGTGAGTACCCCCTTGAGTTCTTCGGGGCCTCCCACCATTCGCTCTGCGGCGCGAGCGGCGCCCTGGGCGTCGAGTCGAGCCAGTTGACCTGCCATCCACGCCGGGTCGTTGAGCGGGGCGTCGGCCCATTCTGGCCAGGCTTCTTCCAGCAGGAGTTCACCCGCCAGGAAGGCCTCAGCATCCGCCAGCCGGGCCTGCGCGGTCCCCTCTCGTGCCAGCAGGGCCGGGATGTCCTGCTGTCTCTCGACCGCCGCTTCGATGTCCGGAGCCTGAGCGAGCGCTAGCCCCAACAGCCACAGCACGGCTCTACTCTACTATTCCGGGGCCCCACAGTGGCTCAGGGGCAGGGACTGTTAGGGCTCTCACATGGCACATCCCTGGCACGATCTCCCCAACGATTCGAGTCACGCCCCGGAGTGGTTCAACGTCGTCATCGAGATCCCGAGGGGCTCCAAGGTCGAGTACGAACTCGACAAGCCGACGGGCCTGTTGCGGGAGGACCGGGTGCTCTACAGTTCGGTGGTGTATCCGGCGAACTACGGCTTCCTGCCCCGTTCCTACTGCGGCGATGGAGACCCGCTTGACGTGCTGGTGCTGGGCCACGAGCCCGTCCAGCCCAAGTCCATCATTCACGTGCGGGCCATCGGCGTGATGCGCATGACGGACGAGGGGGAGACGGACGACAAGATCATCGCTGTGCAGGTGCACGACCCCGGTTTCAACGGCTACCGCGACATCGCGGAGCTTCCGGCGCACGTGTTCCAGGAGATGCAGCGCTTCTTCGAGGACTGCACGGCTGTGGAAGAGAAGGAGGTCGTGGTCGAGAACTGGGGCAACGCCGCCAAGGCCCTCGAGTGCGTGAACGAGAGCTTCGAACTCTACCGTCGGGAGGAGAGCCGCCTCCGCGGGTGGTAGCCATGACCGAGGCCTACGACATCCTGCTGCTGGAGCTCTTCCAGCTGGGCGGCAACACCGTCACGCTGGGCACCCTGTTGCTCACCATCGTGGTGGTCGTCCTCACCTTCTGGGTCAGCCGCCTCGCGCAAAAAGCCAGCGACAGGGCCTTCGCACACCGGGGCGTGGAGGATGTCGGGACCCTGGGCGTCACCAAGCGCCTCATCCACTACTTCGTCCTGCTGGTGGGCCTGGGCATCGCCTTGGAGACCCTGGGCTTCAAGCTGAGCAGCCTCTTCGCGGCAGGGGCGGTGTTCGCGGTGGGCGTCGGCTTCGCGATGCAGAACATCGTGGAGAACTTCGTCAGCGGGATCATCGTGTTGATCGAGCGCTCCATCAAGCCGGGGGACGTGCTCCTGCTCGACGGGACACTCTGCCGGGTCGAGAACATGAACATGCGCAACACCATCGTGCGCACCCGCGATGACGAGATGCGGGTGGTTCCCAACTCGCTGCTGGCCCAGAGCACGGTCACCAACATCACCTTGAATCGGCCCACCTACCGCATCCGCACGAAGGTGGGGCTGCACTACGACTCGGACATGGAGCGGGTCCGTCAGGTGCTCAGCGCCTGCACCGAGTCCCTGCCTTCGGTGCTCAGCCCCCGGGTGAACCTGGTGGAGTTCGGCAGCAGCAGCGTGGACTGGGAAGTGAGCATCTGGACCGACGATCCGTGGAGACGCGAGATCCTCAAGAGCAACCTGAACGAGGCCATCTGGTTTGCCCTGAAGAAGGCCGAGCTCACCATCGCCTACCCCCAGATGGACCTGAACGTGAAGGAGATCCCGCGCGACGGGTCCTGACCATCGCCGCTGCGCTCCTCGCGGCGTGGTGGTGTCCCTCCCTGTGGGCGGGGCGCTACGCGGATGCCTGGCTCGAGAATGACCCGGCGGTCGTTCAGCCCCTCTCCGACGGCCTCTACGAGACCATCCAGCGACCCCTCTCCCCCGAGGAGTACGGCACGGGCAACGAGCGCTTCGACAGCGAGTGGCACTGGGGAACCTACGTCATGGCGTCGCTGGCCTTTGCCCAACTGGGCCAGCTTGATCGCGCCGAGCTGGCGCTGGAGCACATGTTGGATCCGGAGACGCGACGCTTCGACACCGACGCCTTCGGAATCGATGTCGAGAAGGACCCAAAGGGCGACCACGCGGCGCTGTTGGGCTACGGAAACCTGGCGCTGGGGGTCTACCGCGAGGCCGGAGGTCAGCGCTTTCACGCGCTGAACGACCGCTGGACGGAGCGGCTGGCGGCGGCTCTGCAGGCCCGTCCCTTGCTCTACACCTACCCGGGTGAGCGCTACCCCGTGGACAACGCGGCGGCGGTGGCCAGCATCGTCGTGCACGCTCGCGCGACCGGACAGGCGCGTCCCGCCTGGGTCGACGCATGGCTCAGCGCCTTCGCGAGCCGCTGGGTCCAGGACGGGCTGCTCATCCAGTCCGCCCAGGGACCCGGGCTGCTGCGCGGCAGCGGCACCACCCTGGGAAGCTACTTCCTGTCCCACGCGGACACGCCCCTGGCGGAGGAGCTGGCGCGGGGGGCGCTCGATCAGCTCTACGAGACCACCTGGCGTTTCGGTGCGCTCAAGGAGTACCCGGAGGGGGTCCAGGGCGATGGAGACATCGACAGCGGGCCCCTCATCCTGGGCTACAGCATCAGCGCGACGGGCTTCGGCCTGAGCTGTGCGCGCCTCTCCGGTGATGCTCGGCGCTTCCGCGGACTCTTCAGCACGGCCTGGCTCTTCGGAGCACCCACGCTGGACCGACGTGCGCTCGTGTCCGGCGGGCCACTGGGCAACGCGATCCTCCTCGCGATGATGACGGGGCCGACATGAAGGGGTGGCTTGGACTCGGTGCGATCGGGCTGCTGGTCCTGGTGCAGATCGCTCTGATCGAACACCTGGCGTCAGGGGACAGCGCCGCGGTGCTGTTGGCGGCGTGGGAGCCGGTGCTCGCGCTGCAGTTCCTGCTGGTGATGGGACTGCGCGTGGGGCTGTATCTGTTGGTGCCGCCAGCGCTGGTGCTCCTGCTCGCCCAGCGCTTCTCTTTGTTCTCGTCGTAGCCGACCGGCCCTCCGCCGGAATAGACAACCGGGTCCACTGGAGGCCCTGTGTACAGCCCGGTCCCGAAGATCCCGAACTTCCCGGAGCTGGAGCGCCGCTGGCTTCAGTACTGGTCCACGATCGATGCCTTTGGTCAGGTGTGCGCCAAGAACGACGGCAAGGCCAAGTGGTCCTTCCTGGACGGGCCCATCACCGCCAACAACCCCATGGGTGTTCACCACGCCTGGGGCCGCTCCTACAAGGACATGTTTCAGCGCTACCACGCGATGAACGGCAAGGAGCTTCGCTACCAGAACGGCTTTGATTGCCAGGGCCTGTGGGTCGAGGTCGAGGTCGAGAAGGAGCTGGGCTTCGAGACCAAGGCGGACATCGCCTCCTTTGGAATCGACCGCTTCGTGCGTGCGTGCAAGGAGCGGGTGCTCACCTACGCTGCCCGGCAGACCGAGCAGTCCATTCGTCTGGGCTACTGGACGGGTTGGGATGACCCCGCGACGCTCCTGAAGCTGCGGGATGCGCTGCACGATGGCGCTGAAGAGGTCACGGTCACCGCGGCCAGCGGACGCGAGAGCACCGGGACACCCGAGCGCCTCATCGGGGAGCTGGGCAGCGCGGAGAACGGTGGCAGCTACTTCACCTTCTCGACAGAGAACAACTACACGATCTGGAACTTCCTCAAGAAGTGCCACGACGAGGGCTTCATCTACCGGGGCAACGACGTGATGCCCTGGTGCTGCCGTTGCGGCACGGGGCTCTCCCAGATGGAGGTCGCCGAGGGTCGCAAGATCACGAAGCACACCAGCGTCTTCGTGCGCTTCCCGCTCGTGGACCGGGAAAAGACCGCGCTGCTGGTGTGGACGACGACCCCGTGGACGCTCACGAGCAACGTGGCGGCGGCCGTGAACCCGGAGATGACCTACCTCGAGGTCCGCCACGGGGACTGGACCTACTTCCTGGGCAAGGGCAACTTCGAGAACGTGCGGGTGCAGAACCTCGAAGCGGCGGGTCACAAGGAGACCCACAAGCTGCACACCGTGCAGAACATCTTGAAGGGCTCCGGCACCCTCGAGGTCCTTCGGGAGCTCCCTGGATCGGAGCTCCTGGGACTTCAGTATCGAGGCCCCTTCGATCACCTCTCCGCCCAACAGGAACTGGGGGGCCAGTCACCCTTCCCGGCCACCTCGGGTCTGGACAAGACCGCCGTCCAGTGCCATCGCGTCATCGCCTGGGACCTGGTCAGCGAAGGGGAGGGTACCGGCATCGTCCACATCGCGCCGGGCTGCGGTGCCGAGGACGGCCGGCTGGGCAAGGAACACGACATCGTCGCCATCGCCCCTCTGGGCGAGGACGGCCGCTACACCGAGGGCTTTGGGGAGCTCACCGGTCGCAGTGTTCACACGGTGAGCGACGAGATCGTCGCCGACCTGAAGAGCCGCGGCATCCTGGTCGCCAAGGAGAGCTACCCCCACGTCTACCCGCACTGCTGGCGCTGCAAGGAGGAGCTGGTCTTCCGCCTGGTCGACGAGTGGTTCATTCGCATGGACTGGCGGGAGCGGATCAAGAAGGTGGTCCCCGACATCCGCTGGATTCCCTCCGATGGCGAGGCCCGGGAGCTCGACTGGCTCAAGAACATGGGCGACTGGATGATCTCCAAGAAGCGCTTCTGGGGCCTGGCGCTTCCGATCTGGCGGTGCACGGAGTGCGACTGGTTCGATGTCATCGGTGGTGAGGCGGAGCTGGGAGAGCGCGCCATCGCCGGCTGGGACGAGTTCGAGGGCCACACCCCTCACCGGCCCTGGGTGGACGCGGTCCACATTCGCTGCGGTGACTGCGGTTCGGTCGCCAAGCGGGTCGAGGACGTGGGCAATCCCTGGCTCGATGCGGGCATCGTCCCCTTCTCCACGCTGCACTGGGCCAAGGACCCGGACTACTGGGAGCAGTGGTTCCCCGCCGACTTCGTGGTCGAGTGCTTCCCCGGCCAGTTCCGGAACTGGTTCTACGCCCTGCTGTCCATGAGCGCGATGATGTCGGGGCGGGCCCCCTTCAAGGTGCTCCTGGGCCACGCCCTGGTGCGTGACAGCCAGGGCGAGGAGATGCACAAGAGCGCGGGCAACGCCATCGCCTTCGACGAGGCGGCGGATGCCTTCGGCGCCGAGGTCATGCGCTATCTCTACGCGGGTCAGAACCCGACGCAGAACCTCAACTTCCCCGCCCTGGCCAAGCCGGGCGAGCCGCCCACTCGGGGCAGCATCGACTCCGAGATCCGGAAGAAGCTCCTCACCTGGTGGAACTGCTACAGCTTCTTCGTGACCTACGCCCGGGTCGACGGCTGGAAGCCCGGCGCCCACCCGGAGATCCCTCTGGCCCAGCGCCACGAGCTCGATCGCTGGGTGCTCAGCCGCCTCCAGGATCTGATCGGCAGCGCCCACCAGGCCTTCGGCGATTTCTCTCTCTACCGATTCATCAACCGCTTCGAGCAGTTCTCGGATTCCTTCTCCAACTGGTACCTCCGACGATCCCGCCGCCGCTTCTGGCGACAGGAATCCGATCTCGACAAGGAAGCCGCCTACCAGACCCTCTACGAAGTGCTGACCACACTCACCAGCCTGATGGCCCCGGTCATGCCCTTCCTCGCCGAGGAGATGTACGAGAACCTGGTTCGCAGCGTCGATCCGACGGCCGCAGCCACGGTGCACCTGCTCGACTACCCCACCGTGGACGAAGGGCGAATCGACGCGGAACTTGAGCCCCAGACCGCCTGCGTCATCCGCACCAAGAACCTGGGACTTCGTCTTCGCAACCTGTCTCGGGTCAAGATTCGCCAGCCCCTCGGTGAGCTCATCGTGCGGCCGGCCAACCAGGCGGAGGCCGCCGTCCTCCGCGACGAACACTTCGCTGCCCAGGTGCTCGAGGAGTGCAACATCAAGGCGCTCCGGCTCATCGCCGACGAGTCTGAGCTGGCGAGTCTGCGCATCAAGCCCAACTTCAAGGCGCTCGGCCCGCGCTACGGCAAACACATGAAGGCCATCGCCGCCCACATCAACCAGTCAGAGCCCGAGGCCATCACCGCGGGGATCGCGGGTGGCGGCTACCGCTTCACGGCAGGGGACGGGAGCCTCATCTCCCTGGAGAAGGGCGACGTCCTCGAGGCCTACGAAGGACCGGAACACCTGACCTTCGGTACGGAGGATGGCGCCTTTGCGGCCCTGGACACGCGGATCACCCCGGAGCTCGAGGCCGAGGGCATCGCCCGCGACTTCAACCGCCTGGCTCAGGACCAGCGCAAGGCCCAGGATCTGTTGGTCAGCGACCGCATCACGGTGAGCTTCCTGGCCTCCGACCGCATCGCTGCTGCGATCGCGGGCCACGGGCAGATGCTCTCCGAGTCCCTGCTGGCGGACCGTATCGAGCGGGTGGAGGCCCTCGAAGACGGGGCCGACGGGAAGATCGGTGGCGAGAAGGTGCAGGTGCACGTCGCGCGGAGCTAGGCTCCGCTAGAGCTTGGCGGCGATCTGCTCCTCGGTCATCTTCGTGACCGCGACGAGCACCTCAGCACCGGGCCCGATCAGGGTCATGGTCGGCAGGGCGGGCGTGCCGCGCTCCGAGTACAGCTCCGTGACGGCCCAGTCCGGGTCGGAGAGCACGGGGAAGGTCTGGCCGTACTCATCGGCCCACTCCTTCAGGTCCTCCTGCGAAGGGGTCTGTGAGTCGCCGTTTTCGACGATCAGGGTGATGACCATCAGACCCTGGTCCTTGTAGTCCTGGTAGAGCGTCTCCATGTCTTGAGCCTCAAGACGGCAACCGCTTCACCAGAAGGCCGAGGAGACCACCAGCACCGTCCGGTCACAGAAGCTGTGCAGCCTCACGGTGTCGCCGAACTGGTCCATCAGGGCCCAGTCCTGGGAGATGTCGCCGACCTCGTTGCTTCCCGTGGGGGTGATCTCGTCTCGGCAATCGGCGATGGGCCAGCCTCCCGTGTAGGGATGGTCTTCGGCGTCGAGTGGATCGGTGTTGCCAGAGAACTCTTCACCGTCCGTGTGGCCATCGCCGTCGCTGTCTTCCACCGTGGGATCGGTGCCGAGCTCGAGCTCCTCACACTCGCTCAGCCCGTCGCCGTCGCTGTCCGTGGATTCGCATCCCGTATCGACGAGGAGGTCGTCCTTTGGAGCCTCGCCGGCGCATGCGGTCAGCAGCAGAAGCCCGCTGCCCAGGAGGATGAACTGCTTTGCCATGGCCGGCTCCGATGAGGAGAAAATAGCTACCACGCTGGAGGAGAGGCTCACCGGGTCTTCAGGCAGTAGTCGCCGCTGGTGGTGTAGCCGCTGGGGCAGCTGCCGAACTTGGGCATCGCGTGTCGGCTGGAGTCGCTCGTAGCCAGGCAGTAGTCGCCGCTGGTGGTGTAGCCGCTGGGACAGCTCCCCATCTTCTCCACGGCGAAGCGTGAGCTGCTGCTCGTCGGTCTGCAGGCATCCCCGCTGGTGGTGTAGCCGCTGGGGCAGCTGCCTTTCTTGGGCAGAGCGATGGCCACGAGGGCCTCGACGTCCGTGCTCTCGGACGAGGTGGCCAGGCAGTAGTCGCCGCTGGTGGTGTAGCCGCTGGGGCAGCTGCCGGCCTTCTGCATCGCGTGTCGGCTGGAGTCGCTCGTGGCCAGGCAGTAGTCGCCGCTGGTGGTGTAGCCGCTGGGGCAGCTGCCGACCTTCGCCAAGGCGAAGCGTGAGCTGCTGCTCGTGGGGCGACAGTAGTCGCCGCTGGTGGTGTAGCCGCTGGGGCAGCTGCCGACCTTGTGGACGGCCACCGCGGTCGGCGAGGCGAGGCTGAGGGGGAGCAGCAGGGTGAGCACGGGCACTCCGAGGATGAACGATGCTACTCGAACACTTCCAGGAGGAGCGCGACGGCCCGGTCGTCATCGTGCTTGATCCGGCCTCCCAGGGCGTCGGACAGGACCTCCTCGTAGGACCAACGCTCCCGCTCGACCTGGTTCAGGTCCACGCTGGCGGCGTTGCCGTCCAGCGCCTCGTTCACCGCGGCCTGGGCGTGGCCCAGCCAGGCGCCCGTGGCGTGGTCCTCCAGCGCCTGGATGCGACGGTAGCGCGCGCTGAACGAGCCCAGGTGCTCGGATGGGCTTCGCTCGAGCCACCAGTCGGGGCCCGTGGCCGCCTCGTACAGCGCATCGTGGCTCTGTTCGGTGACGTGCTCCAGATCGTCGGGAAGGGTGACCGGTCCCTCAAGGTCCACCAGCGCCATCACCCCCAGGTCCGCGTGGCGATGGATGGCTCCCGCGGCCAAGGTGAGCCCATAGCTGCGGCTGCGAAGCACGACGCGTTGGGGATCCACGTCATCGCGAGCGGCCACCCAGCTGAGCAGAGCAGCCAGCGCGTCCTGTTGCGCTGGACCTCCGTGGTCCTCCTCGCCCTCACTCAGCCCGCGGCCGGGGGGATCGAAGGCCACGACGACCAGGCCCGCTCCCGCCAGCTCCTCGCTGACCTCTTCGTCGAGCTCGGGGAGGCCCTCATCGAAGCCGGGCGGTACCAGAACCAGGGCGGGCCAGCAGCCTTCCGTCCGAGGCCGGAGCACCGCCACGTTGAAGCCGTTGAGCGTGAACTCCTCTCGGGAGACCTCCACACTGCTCAGCACGGGTTCGTGTTCGCTCGTGCAGCCGGTCTCCGGCCACCCCACCTCGACGGTGATGGCTTCCGTACAAGCGAGCAGGAACAGCATGGATGAAGGATAATCAAGCCCATGCGCCGATACACACTGGTCTTTCTGCCCTTCCTTCTCGCTTGTGGTGACAAGGATGACCCGGGAACGGAGTACACGGACGCGGATGGCGATGGCTACTACGCCGAAAGGGACGACTGTGACGACGACAACGCCTCGGTCTCTCCCGACGCGGAAGAGCAGTGCAACGGGGTGGACGACAACTGTGACGGCTCCATCGACGAGGGCGTGCTGTCCACCTTCTACGGCGACGGTGACGGCGACGGCTACGGCGATGCGGCGACCCCCGTGGAGGGCTGCGAGCTGAGCTCCGGTGTGGTCGACGACGGCACGGACTGTGATGACGAGGACGCCGACGTGAACCCGGGCGCGACCGAGGTCTGCGACGAGCTCGACAACGACTGCGACGATCTGGTGGACGACGACGACGACAGCCTGGACACGAGCACCGCCACCAGCTGGTACACGGACCTGGACAGCGACCAGTACGGCGATGACGATTCGGTCGTGCTGGCCTGTGAACAGCCGGTCGGCACGGTGGCTGTCGGGGGGGACTGTGACGACGTGCGCAACGGGGTGAACCCGGACGCCGAGGAGATCTGTGACGGCCTGGACACCGACTGTGACGGCGATCTGTCGGCGGACGAAGAGGACGCGGACGAGGACGGTCAGCGCGGCTGCGAGGGGGACTGCGACGACGCTGAAAAGACGGTCTACGACGGAGCGGAGGAGCTCTGCGATGGCCTGGACAATGACTGCAGCGGGGCACCCCAGGACAGCGAAGCCGACGACGACGGCGACATGTACGTGGAGTGCGTCATCGATGAGGATGGCTGGGACGGCCAGCCCGTCGACGGTGGCGATGACTGCGACGACGAGGACAAGGACGCCTACCCGGGAGCGCCGGAGTACTGCGACGGGCACGACGACGACTGCGACGGGGACGATGACGAGGACGACAGCGTCGATGTGAAGACCTGGTACGCCGACAGCGACGGCGATGGCTTCGGGGAAGCGACCGACAGCGACATCGACTGCTACCAGCCCTCCGGCTACGTCGCCGACCACACCGACTGCGATGACACCGACGGTGACGTCAACCCCGATGCCGATGAGATCTGCGACGGCGTCGACAACGACTGCGACAACACGACCAGCGAAGACGGCATGGTCACCTTCACCGACGCCAACGGCACCTCCTCGGACGTCAGCTCGGACTACGGCACCAGCTCGGTCAGCAGCGTCACCCTGAGCAGCGACGGGGACCTCGTCTTCTGCGACGGGACCTACTACGCCCTCATCGACGTGAAGGCCGACGTCACCCTGAGTGGTCAGTCCGGGACGAACACGGACGTGATCCTGGACGGCGACGACTCGGGAGCGATCCTGAGCGTGGAGCAGGATGGCTTGACGGTGGTGGTCGAGGACCTGACGCTGACGGGCGGCTCGGACGCCTACGGTGGGGCCTTGTTCTGCTACAGCAGCAGTTCGGTCAGCCTGGACGGAGTGCTCCTGGAGGACAACTACGCCTCCAATACCGGAGGCGCCATCTACAGCTCGGGATGTACGGTGGAGCTTGAGGACTGCGAGCTGGCCGACAACGAAGCCGGGAGCAACGGCGGTGCTGCGGCCGTGATGGACGGCGGCCTGGGCCTGACCGACAGCGATGTGTACGACAACGTGGCACCCTACTTTGGCGGGGCGGTGTTGGTTTACGGGGGGTCTATAGGAAGCGCTTCGCTCAGCCTGGACGGCACGATGGTCTCGGACAACGACGGGTCCTTGGGCACAATCGCCCTGTTGGGCGATGGCGGGGCGGTGAGCCTGGAGTGCGTCGGCAGCAGCACGACCAGTGAAGGGCTGACCTCCAACAGCGACGACCTGGGAGCTCTCTACCTGGCGGACGAATACGCGGAGGCCTCGATCGACACCTGCGACTTCGGCACCAGCTCGAGCAGTGACGACAACGATCCCGCCGACGTCTACACGATGCTGGGCAACAGCTTGAGCCTGGACAACGACGAGAGCATCGAGTGCGCGGACGGTGTCTGCGCCCTGGGTACCTTCACGGCCGGGGGGACGACCTTCAGCTATGGCGGGGCCAGCCAGCTCAGGGGTGTGGTGGTCGAGGCGACCGCGACGGGCTTCATCACCAGCCTGGGCTTCAACGTGAGCGGGGGCTGTGACGTAGACCTCTACCTCGCCTCCTCGGACAGCCTTTCGGGGCCCTGGAGCGAGGACTACTCGACGACGGTCAGCAATGCCTCCAGTGGGTGGAACGACGTCAGCACCGACCTCCTGGTCACCTCCGGCCGCTACTACGCGGCGGTCTACGGCTGGCAGGCCTGTTCGATGACCTACTACGACGGCGTCTCGGGCAGCGACATGGGCTTCGGCACCTACTACGGCATCACGGGCAGTTCGACCTACGGGGGATCCCTCCCCAACCTGACGGTGTCCCTCTCCAACAACGCCTACCCGGTGCGCTTCGACGTCAGTCTGTAGCGGGACTCAGACCGCCACTCGGCGGATAGCCGGGCGCATCCGGAATCTGGTCATCCAGGTTCACCTTCCGGTCGCGCACCAGCTCCCAGCCGTCGCCACTCCGCAGAAGGCGCAACTCGCCCAGACGCTGGGTCTCGTAGGAGCTGCGAACCCAGATGGTCTGCCCCACCAGGACGGGCTCGAAGAAGCCCTGGTGGTGCGCGGTGTCCACGACGACGTCCAGCTCGGGGAAGGCCTCGGCGATGGCTCTGGCCTCCTCGCGGGCCTCGAAGGCCAGGAGGACGTGCAGGTCCGCGTCGGTGTTCTCCAGCACCTCCAGCCCGCCGATGGGAGCGCTGACTTCTGGGTGGAGGATGGGGCCCCGAGCGGTGATTCCGACGATCGCTACCCGCACTCCGGCGAGCTCCACGGTGCGCACGGAGGGGAGCCCCTCGATGTTCGCGCTGACGGCCCACCCCGGGGTGCTCGGTAGCGGCCACTCCTTGTAGCTGACGTTCGCGGCGTCGGGAGCCAGCTGGTCCAGCACATCGAGCATGATCGCGTTGGCTGCGCGCACCGGTTCCGGATCGACGAGACCGCGCTCGTTCTCCAACCAGTAGCCCCCCAGCACCAGGATCGTGGGGTCGAGTGCCCTCACCGCCCCGGCGTAGCTCGCCGTACGAGCCAGCCCGCCGCGCGGATTGGTCGGACAGCCGCAGGGGCCCACACGGCCGCGTTGCTCCCCGCCGTAGAGGAGCACCAGGTCCGCCTCGTCGGTGCTCAGGCGTTCTTCCAGCGAGCCGCCGGTCACCAGCTCCGCAAGCCCCTGAGGGGAGTGGTGCACCGTCGCCACCGGCGAGGGCTTTGGTGCACAGGCGAGCATCCAGGTCAGCACCTCGCTACCCTAGCACCGTGGCGCGACGTGTTGCCTGGGTCCTGTTGGCGATCGGTCTCGCCCTGCATTCGGCTTGGCTTGCCGACGGCTGGAAGAAGGTCACCACCGGCCAGCATGCCCGCGACTTCGCGTCCTACCACTACGCCGTGCACGCCGCGGCGTCGGGCATGGACCCCTATGACAAGAAGGTCCTGGGGCAGCTCGCGCGTGAGGAGGGTACGCGACGATCGGTCCACCCCTTCTTCTACCCGCCCCCCTTTCTGCTGGGCATGTCCTGGGTTCTTCCGCTCTCCCTGGAGCAGGCCTACCGCGCCTGGTTCTGGCTGGACTCCCTCTTCCTGCTGGCTGTCTGTCTGGCGCTCTGGCGATGGAGACCCTCCACCGGCACCCTGCTCGGACTGGCCGCCGCCCTGGCCTTCCTCTCGCCCATTCCCAACAACCACGTGATGGGCCAGGCGAACCTGCCAACCCTCGCCCTGATGGTGTGGGGGGCTCTGCTTGCCCGGGATCGACCCTGGCTCGGGGGCTCCCTGGTGGGCGCTGCCTGCATGCTGAAGATGAGTCCCGCCCTGCTGGTGGCCTGGTGGCTGCTTCGTCGAGACTGGCGTCCTGTCGTCGCGGCCTGTGCCTGCGCCGCGGTGCTGTCGGTGGGGGCGCTGCCGCTCGGGGGCCTGGAGGTCACCAGGAGCTTCTACCTGGAGGTGCTGCCGGGCTTTGGCAGTGGGGACTACAACGGGCTGACGGTGCCTGTGCAGCTCTTCGGGAACCACTCCATTCCCAACCTCTGGGGCCAGGTCTGGCCCGCTGCGGACGGGCTCTCCGCTGGGGCGCAGACCGCAGGCACAATCTCCTCGGTGCTGCTGCTGGGCCTGATGGCCTGGCTGCTCCGGCCGAACCTGGCCGCCCTGGGTGCTCTCTGTGTCGTGATGATCATCACGCCCGTCTATGCCTACGAGCACCATGTCACCTTTGCGCTCGTCAGCATCGTGGCGGTGGCGGACGGACTCTGGCAGCGGCGTCTGCACCCGGCCTGGCTGGGCCTGGTGCTGCCCGCCTTCGTGGTGATGTGCTGGCCGATTCCCTCCTGGAAGGGTCTGGGTGAAGGGATCTGGCTCATGCAGGAGGCAAAGTTCTTTGCTCTGGCCGTGTTTGGCACGGCCTGTGTGGTCGCCAGCCGGCGTGGTGCATAGAAGACGGTCCTCATGCTTCAGCTTGCCGGTGTCGCTGTCTCTGCCACCTCCATCGGTGGGATGGAGACCTGCATCCAGCTTCCTGGATTGAAGTGCGCCTTCGACATCGGCCGCTGTCCACCGAGTGCGATCAGCCGCGATCACATCCTCATCACCCACGGACACGTCGATCACATTGGTGGCATCTGCTACCACTGCGCCACCCGTGGCATGACCGGACTCAAGCCGCCGACCTACCTGGTCGGCCACGAGAACGAGAGTGCGGTGAACGCGCTGTTCAACGCCTACCGACGTCTGGACCGGAGCCGGATGGCGCACAACCTGGTGCCCATCGGGCCGGGGGAGGAGTACAGGCTGCCCTCGGGGATGTTGGTTCGGCCTTTCCGTTCGCTTCACCGTGTGCCCTGCCAGGGCTACAGCCTGTGGAGCACCAAGCAGAAGCTGAAGCAGGAGTACAAGGGTCGGCCGGGGCACGAGATCCGCGACCTGAGGCTGAGTGGGGTGGAGGTGACCGACACCGTGGAGCACCCGGTGGTGGCCTTCACGGGCGACACCCTGGTGGACGTGGTGGAGAAGGAAGAGGTGGTCCGCAAGGCTCGGGTGCTCATCATGGAGGTCACCTTCGTCGACGATGCCGTGACCGTCGAGCAGTGTCGCAGCAAGGGTCACGTCCACCTGGACGAGATCGCGGAACGGGCCGACCTGTTCGAGAACGAGGCCATCCTGTTCACCCACTTCTCGGCCCGCTACCGAGCTCGAGACATCCTGCAGGCCCTGGACCGACGGCTTCCCAAGCACCTTCGGGAGCGGGTCACCCCCCTGTTGGACGGCCACCGCTGACGGGTCTCAGAGGCCCGAGCAGCGATCCTCCACGCCGTCGTCGTAGCAGACCAGGGCGATCTCCAGATCCAGCGACTCGGCGCTCGCCAGACTGAAGCTCACCGGGTCGCTCAGGTTCCAGCCGCGATCCGCGGTCTCGATATCCTGGACCGTCCGCAGAATGACGGTCCAGTCGCCGGGGTTTACCCGCTCCACGGCGATGGGCTGGTTGTCGCAGGGAAAGGCCAGGTCGCTGTACTCGACCTCGCTCTCGATCTCGACCCACACCGACTCGGCCCAGGCGCCTCCACAGTTCTCCGGGTAGCTGTCGAAGCCTTCCCAGATGTAGCTGATCAGCAGGTTTCCCGGCTCACTGGGCTCGGTTTCGCCGGTGCAGGCGACGAGCAGCAGGAGCAGCGAAGGAGCGAGGTGTTTCATCTGGGCAGTGTACCCACTGCGAGGGGACCCGGCGGACCGTGCCTACAACCAGATGAGACCGGAGATCACCACCGTGTTGGGGTCCGGTGCGGAGTCTTCGTCCGGGTAGAATCCTTCGCAGGCCGACGGGCGAACGGGCTCATGGTCCTGGTACCCGCAGGACGCCGTGGTGGAGATGGTCGAGGATGACGGCGACACCGCGCTCTACTACGGAACGAGCGGGCTCGGCGCCTGGACCGGCGTGACCCTGGCCTTCCTCGGAGGCAACGGATCCGGGACCTGCTACGACGCCGGCGCCTACCAGGGTCTCCGCTTCTCCATCAAGGGCAAGGTCACCAGCTCCGACTCCCTGAACAACCGCGTGATCGTCTCTCTGGTCACCGCCGAGACCCAGGCCAAGACCTACGGCGGCGACCTCGACGGGCAGGGTGGGCACTTCCACGCCATCGTGTCTCTCACCGAGGACTGGCAGACGGTCGAGCTCCGCTTTGACCAGCTGAGCTCACCGACCTGGGGAGACAGCCTGGGGCTTCCGTCCCTGGCCACCGGGAAGCTGCAGGCCATCGACTGGGGCGTGACCAACGCTGCCAGCTCGTCCGACATCTAGATCGACGACATCGAGCTGTTCTGAGTTCCTCGCCCGTCTCTTATTGGGCGGGCGTTGGCGAGTAGACCCGCTCGGCGTAGTCCCCGACCATTCGGTGCGTGTTGAAGACCGGAACGCAGTGGGCCAGGGAGCGACGCACCCGGTCCATCCAGGCCGCGCTGCCCCACTCGGGGAGCACCTGCTGCTCGAGCACCCGGTAGAGGTCCAGAGCATCGACCCGGTCCTGTTCTTCGGTGGAGGCGTAGTCCCGGGCCTCTCCGATGGCCCAGCCGTTCGTGCCGTCGTAGGCCTCGGGCCACCAGCCATCCAGGACCGAGCAGTTCAGCCCGCCGTTCAGAGCCACCTTCTGGCCGCTGGTGCCGCTGGCCTCCCTGGGGCGACGGGGGGTGTTCAGCCACAGGTCGGAGCCCTGGGTGAGCAGGCGACCCAGCGCGATGTCGTAGTCGGGCAGGAAGACCACCCGTCCCCGGAAGGTCCGGGTGCGCGTCCAGCGCAGCACCTCGGCGATGAGGGCCTGTCCTTTCACGTCTCGTGGGTGGGCCTTGCCGCTGAACACGACGCGCAAGCCCGCATCGCAGAGGGCTTCCAGCCGCTCGGGATCGGAGAAGAGCAGGGTCGCTCGCTTGTAGGGTGCGAAGCGACGCGCGAAGCCGAGTACGGGCCCGGCGGGCTCCACGCCGGCGCCTTCGGCCAATCGGCTCCGTAGAGTCGCGCGCACCCCCTGCAGTTCCGCGTCCTCCAGGCCCTGGCAGGCCTCCCAGAAGGAGCGGTTGTGGAGCTGCTTGCGCCAGCCCGGCAGTCGCCGATCCAGCAAGGCCTGCATCTCGGGCGCCATCCAGAAGAAGGGGTGCACGCCGTTGGTCACGTGGCCGATGCCGCGCCCTGGGAACATCTCGCGGCTCACCTGGCCGTGCAGTGCGCTCACCCCGTTTGCGGTGCGGGAGCAGTTCAGCGCCAGGATGGTCATGTTCAGCGCTTCGTCCAGGTTCGTGGGCTCCCGACGCCCACGGTCCATCAGCACGCCATCCCCCCAGCCCACGCTCTCGCGCCAGCTGCGAAGCGTGGGGCCCACCAGGTCCCAGCCGAAGCGATCGTGGCCCGCGGGTACGGGCGTGTGGGTGGTGAAGACCGTCATCGCCCGCACCTCGTCCTCCGCCTTCGCCATGTCCTGACCGGAAGCGACGCGCTGGCGGACCAGCTCCATCGGTGCGAAGGCGCAGTGGCCTTCGTTCATGTGCAGGACCCTGGGCTGGATGCCCAGCTCCTGGAGCGCCCGGATGCCTCCGATGCCCAGGACCAGCTCCTGTTGAATGCGCAGACGCTCGTCACCCCCGTAGAGCTGTCCCGTGATCTGGCGCTGTTGCTCGGTGTTGCCCTCGTGGTCGGTGTCCAGCAACAGGATGCGGCAGCGTCCCACCTCCAGCTGCCAGATCCGTGCAGAGCAGCCGTCCATCAGCTCGACCAGACCCACTTGCCTCAGTGGAAGTCTTGAGAAGATGGCCTTGGGGTAGGCGGCGACCTGCCTCCCGTCATCGATGAGCTGCCGGAAGTAGCCACTCCTGTAGAGCAGGCCCACACCGACCAGGTCGATGCCCAGGTCCGAAGCGCTGCGGACGTGGTCACCGGCCAGCACCCCCAGGCCCCCACTGTAGATGTGCAGGCTCTCGTGCACACCGAACTCCATGCTCAGGTAGGCCACACAGCCCAGCTCCGGGCAGTGTTGATTGGCCCAGGTGTCCTCTTTGGCCAGGTAGGCGTCAAAGCGGGCAACGATGGCCTCCACCCCTTGCAGGAAAGCCTCTTCGTCGGGGAGCTCGATCTCCTGCAGCAGGGCGACAGGGTTGTGGTCGAGTTCTTCCCAGAGCGCGGGGTCCAGGGACTCGAAGAGTGCCGTCGCCTCGGCATCCCAGGACCACCACAGGTTCCGAGCCAGGCCTTCGAGCAGTGAACGGGCGCGAGTGGGGAGTCTGGTCACCGAGACAACAGACCGGTCAGGCTGTGCACAGGCACACGCGGGGTATGGTCTGGACGGAGCGGCCGTGGTCCGACAAGCCCTCACGCTGGCGAACTGCGCCGTACTGCTGGCCGGTGTGGTGGTGGTCGCCGTCCTGTCGCCGTCCTCCGGTCCGGACTGCGTAGCCTGGAACTGCTGCGACCAGGCGCTCTTCGGTGAGGCCGCGCAGGCGGCGGATCCCTACAGCGTTCGCGGCGTTCATGGACTGGAGCTGCCGTGGGCCTACCCGCCCTGGGCAACGCCGATTCTGTGGATCTACCGCCTGCCCCACGCTGGCGCCGTGTTGGCGGCCTTCAGCACAGGCCTTCTTCTCTGGGCGGGCACCCGGGCCGACCGATTCACGACGGCGCTGATCGCCGCGATGGGTGGCTGGACCTTCTTCAACGCTCTGCTCGGTCAGACGGGCCTGCTCATCGGCGCGGGGGCGCTCATGGTGGCTGCGGCCCGGAGGGACCGCGACATGGTGCTGGGGGCAGTGGGCTGGGCCCTGGTGATGCTCAAGCCTCAATACGGGCTCATCCTGGCTTTCGCTCTGCCCTGGCGCTCCCTGGCGCTGGGCACGCTGCTCCTGCTGGGCGCCTCACTGCCGAACCCGGACCTGCTCGGCTGGGTGGACGCGGTGCTCGCTCCGCATCCGGAGTTGGATGCCAGCTACATGGTCAACCACGCCGTGCTGCTGCCCACCACGGCCTATAGGTGGCCGATCTTCGGGGTGGGGCTCGTGCTCGCGCCCTTGCTCCGTCGACGCCTTGGCGCGCTGGTCGCGCTCGCGCTCTTCGTCTCGCCGCACGCCCATCCCTACGATCTCGCCCTCTGGGCGGTGGTCGCGCTCGACCGGCCGCGCTTGTTGCTCGGTCTGGGGGGCCTGGTCCACCTGTGCCTGTTCACGGGGCTGCGCTTTGTGTTGCCCATGGCGGACATCGCGCTGTTCGCGCTGGCCCTTCGGAGCGAGGGGCCCGAAGGCTGAGCCTCAACTCCAGGCCAGGTCCAGCTCCACCGGTGCATGGTCGCTGGGGCGCTCCCGCTCCCGCTCGTCGATGGCGATGGTCGCCCCCTGCACCAGCTTTTGAAGGGCCTCGGTCACCAGCCAGTGATCGATGCGAAGGCCGTGGCCCAGGTCGAAGGACCGCCTCTGGTAGTCCCAGAAGCTGAAGGCCCCCTCGGCCAGGTAGGGCTTCACCGCATCGACCAGGCCCAGATCCAGCAGGGCTCGGAAGCGCTTGCGCTCCTCGTCCGTGGCCGTGCAGCGTCCGCGCCAGAACTCCGGATCCCACAGGTCCTGGTCCTCCAGCGCGATGTTCAGATCGCCGGTCACCAGCAGCGCGTCGCTCCAGCCTTCGCGCACCCAGGCGATCAGCGCGTCGTAGAAGGAGAGCTTGTACTGGTAGTAGGCGTGGTCGACGGCGCGTCCCTGGGGGCAGTACAGGTTGACGATGCGCAGGTCCGCGATGGTCGCGGCGATGCTGCGCGACTGGCCGTCCTCTGCCGGGAAGAGCCCGCGGGTCACGTCCCGCATCGGGTGTTTGCTGGCGATGGCCACGCCGTTGTAGGCCTTCTGCCCGTAGACCTCCAGGTGGTAGCCGCGGGAGAGGAAGATCGAGCGGTCTACCGCCGCGTCCTCCTGCTTGAGCTCCTGCAGGCAGAGCACCGTCGGTGAGACCCGATCCAGGTAGGCCGCGACGTGTTCCGCGCGGGCCTTGAGGCTGTTGACGTTCCAGGTGACCAGCTTCATGCCGAGTGCTCCGGGTTGTGCCGGTTGGCACACCGTCTCCTAACGGACCGTTGGGATAGACTGCCCGCGGAGTCTCGTTTGCTGCAGCAAGGCGACGAAATCGACATCTGGGTGGTCGAGAAGCCGCTGGGACAAGGTGGCATGGGCTCGGTCTACCGCTGTCGAAATCGTTCGGCGCAGCGCATTCTGGCTGCGATCAAGGTGCTGGATCCAAACCTGAAGCGCGTCGCCTCCGCCAAGGCACGTTTCATCCGCGAGGCGGAGATTCTCTTCTCGCTGGACCATCCGAACATCGTCAAGGTGAGGAACGTCCGCATGGACGCGGAGCCTCCCTATCTGGAGATGGAGTTCATCGAGGGTCGCTCTCTGGACAAGGTGGTTCTGGGTGGCCGGATGCCTCTGGAGAAAGCACTTCCGCTCATGCGCCAGGGGCTGGAGGCGCTCTCCTACCTGCACCAGCGCGGCGTTCGTCACCGCGACATCAAGCCGGGAAACCTGCTGGTGCAGTCCGACGGCCAACTCAAGCTGGTCGACTTCGGCATTGCCACCGAACAGCAGGCGGCCACGATCACCGAGTCCGGTCAGGCCTTCGGTTCTGTCAGCTATGCCCCTCCCGAGTGGGTGGAGCCGGATGGCTTGGACGCGGTGGCGTGGGACGTGTACGGCATGGGTGTCACCTTCTTCGAGCTGCTCACGGGGGGCTTTGCCTTTCCCGTGGGGGGCCTCGGCACGAGCCGCCAGAAAGCGCTCCAGGTGATGATCGCCAAGCAGGACCACGCTCCTCTGGACCCGGGGCCCGAGATCCCCGTGGATCTGAGGGAGCTGATTCGGAACATGACCCGTTCGCGCCTCGAGGAGCGGATCTCGACGGTCGAAGAGGCGCTCCGGCTCTTCGACGAGGTCGACCTGGAGCACATCGATCCAGACTTCGACTTTGGCGATGTGGTGATCGGTCCCACAGCCCCGACCTGGTACCCCGGCATGGACACGGGAGAGACCATGGTCCCGCTGGCTGGCGCCGTGGATCTGGAAGCGCTCGATCAGGCCAGGTCCAGAGAGCCCCAGCCGGTGGAGTCACCAGAGCAGGGGTCTCCAGACACTGCGGGCGACGCGGTCCCAGCCACCGAGGGCGAGCCCGTTCCGAGGGACGAGCAGATGGTCGCGCCCGTGGTGGTCGGTGGTCTGGCGGTACTGGTCCTCGGTGGCATCGCCGCCTGGTGGGCAACCCGTCCCGAGCCGGAAGTCGAAGCTCCTCCTCCGGTGACCAGCACCGAGGTCATCATCGTCGTGACGAGCCTGCCCACAGAGGTGCCCTTGGAGTTGAGCGTGGATGGAGAACCGGGGAGCCGGGACGGGCTCACCTTCACCTACATCCTGGCTCCAGGTGAGCACCAGCTGCTGGCGATCATCGGCGAGGACTGCTTTTCGGAGGTGGTCGAGGGAGGCTCGCCTTTCAGGAGCACGCGGCCCATGGCGGTGTGGTGCCACCGCACCGAGGAGACCCTCGACGTCGAGGGCGAGACCACCACGGTGGCTCTGGATCTCGCTCCTCCAACTCCCACGCCGCTCAAGGTTCTCGTCCCGGGGGTGGAGGGGGGCATGGCCCGGGTGGGGGACAGCCTGGTCGAGATCATCGATGGCGAAGCGGTGTTCGAGGACCTGCTGCCCGGTCGTCATGAGCTCGAGGTTGGGGCCGGGACCTGTACCGAGGAGCATCGCGGCTGCTGGCCGGAGTGCCCGAAGGGCTGCGCCAGCGAGGTGGTCTCGGTCCGCCTGCCGTGGGAAGGCGAGCTGGAGTTCGAGGCCGGCATCGAGCTGGAAGAAGCCCGTGTCCCCACGCCACCGCCTCAATCAGGGGGCGTGGCGAAGCCGGTGACCAACGCTCAGTTCGGCACCTGGCTGGCGGGGCACCCCGAGTGGCTCCCGGACGCCGCACTGGAGGCGGGCACGGCCGAGGGCTCCTACTTGAAGGGATGGGAGGGTGCCGATCCTCCAGCAGGCAAGGAGGGTCGGGCGGTGGTGAACGTGTCGTGGGCCTCCGCCAACGCCTACTGTGCCAGCCGGGGTGGCCTGGCCAACATCGATGCGTCGCCACAGACCTGGACCGAGGGCCTCTCCAGTCCGTGGCACGAGTTCCGCGAGGCCGATGGCAAGCCGGCCTGGCGGCGTAGCGACGGCAACGCCAGCACGGCTGTTCGGTACTCGGAGACCGGCACCTTCATCGGCTTTCGCTGCCGACGCTGAGCGCCCATGTACCAACACGACCCGGACCGGGCCCCGGACTCGGACTTCGTCTCAGGCTGCCTCGCGCACCTGGTGTGCGGCAACTCGGGGAGGATGCTCGACCACCGACGGACGCCGGTGTGCGTCGTCGGGGTTCATCCGGATCAGGCGCTCTTCGAGCTGGAGGTCATGGCCTTCGAGGACAAGGGTGCTCGGTGGCGCATCCCCATGGAGATGGTGGAACGGTTCCAGTTCGTACGGGACTCGACCCTGGCTGAGGCGGTGCCCTTCGAGGCCGCGGTCGCCCGGTGCGACCAGGCTCTCGTCATCGAGGCGGATCCCTCCGAGCGCGATCGGACCGAGGCCGCTATCGGCGCTCTACAGGTCGAAGCCGCCGCCTGGCTCGACAGCCAGTCCGCCCACTTCGCCCAGGCCGATGGCATCGATCTCAGCCGGCCGAGTGGCGAGCCCTTGCTGTACCGCGACCTGAGCCGCTGGATCGCAGCGAACGAGTCCACCCTCCTCGAGACGGCCTTCTCCACGGCCTGGGTGAGCAATCCGTGGCCTCTGGGCCCGGTGTTCGGGCACCGAATTGTCCTGGCCGAGATGGGGCTGTGCTCCTTCGTCGGCAAGGTGGTCCGCGAGCCGGACCTGTTCAGCGGTGTGGCCAGTCGCGAGGCTCGAGCGCAGCACATCAAGGCGCGTCTGGCCTTCCTGCGGGCGGTGTTCGCACGCGCCGGGTACGACGAGGTCGTGCTCTACAGGGGAATGAGCTACCACGGAGCGCTTCGCCCCCCCACCGAGGGCCGCCTGGTCTCGTCGACCTTTCGTCGGGACCTGGCCAATGCCTTCTTCGACGCACTTCCGGAGGGGAGTGGGGTCCTCTACCGCCAGGTGGTCCCGGTGCGTCGTCTGTTCATGACCTTCGTCGAGACCGAGGCGATGAACCGCCAGTTCCTGGAGTCCGAGGCGCTCCTGCTCGGCGAGTCGGACAACCTCGCGTTCTGATGGTCGGGCAACGATAAATGGTGGATATTCCTCCAGAAGATGGAGAGTCTAGTGGGTCCGTGGATCCGGCTCACCACGAAGATACGCCAGCACCGCCGCCGAACCCGCATCAACCACATCTGGCGGCGGGTCCTCCATCGGATTGTGGCTCACGTCCAACGTCTCCAAAGGAAGCCGGCCAAGCGCTGCTGGCAGCCAGTGCATCTCGTTGCCGGACAGGTCTAAGTCCGTGAGCGCGGTCAGCCTGAGGATCGGGTCGGGAACATCCACCAGTTCGCAGTACCTCATCTCCAAGCTGGTCAGCGAGGTGAGCCGGTCGAAACCGTCGGGTAGCACCAGGTACTGGTTACCGCTGAGGCTCAGAGACTCGAGGGCCGTCGAAGCGGTGCGACGGCAGAAGAGGCTGCGTCTCCGCTACGAGCGACTCTACGACGGCGAAGTCGTCCGCTACGAAGTGTCCCCAGTCGGGTTGATGCGGTATCGGGACCAGCTGCTGGTCGTCGCGTGGCGCCATCGCGACCGGGTGGTCCGGAGCTTCGATGTAGAGGGGTTGCTGGACGTTGCCCCAGTCGACGGGGCCGGCGCCCTCCTTGGTGCTACTCCCCCGGTCGGTCCACGAGATAGAGCGCCCCATCGGAGGACTGCTTCACGTCAGCCAGATAGGCGCCCACCAGGAGCTCCAGTTGACCATCGCCGTCGAGGTCGCAGGCGCCGAGGGATGCCCCGGCGTAGTCGTTGTCGGCGTCGCCTAGGAGCACCATGTTGCTCTTAGACGCCAGCATCAGGGTGCTTGGGGTGATGGGGCCGTGGACGAGGTACACCACCCCGGCGTTGTTGACGCCCTGGCGGTCGCGACCCTTCGCGCCGATCGCCACGTCCACCGCCTGGTCGCCGGTCAAGTCGACCGCGAGCAGGGCGCTCCCGGTCTTGTCATCGGCCTCGTCACCGAAGAAGGTGGCGTCGGCCTGCTTGGTCTGGAGATTAGCGCTGAAGGGAGAGAGAAACAGGTAGGCGGCGCCGGTGTCCGTGCCCTCCGCGTCGCTGCCTTCGGCGCCCACCAGGAGGTCTGCGGTACCGTCTCCGTCTGTGTCCGTGACGGTCAGCGCGTTGCCGGTCAGGTGCCTGGCATCGCCCTGGATCAGGGTGACGGCGGCGTCTTGCACCTCGGCCCCGTCGGTGGGCGTGTCCAGGACGGCGACCAACCCCAAGTTGGTGCCGCTCGTGTCGTCGAAGGGCATCCCCACGATGATCTCGTCCAGACCGTCTCCGCTCAGATCGCCGGTGGCGAGCACCGTTGGGTTCGAGGCGCTGCTCAGGGTCAGGAGGGGGGCGGTCATGGTGGTTTCGTCGAGCGCCCAGAGGGTGGTCTTGCTGGTGAACACCGCCTCGTCTGAGCTGTCCCCGTCGAGCTCGGCTGTGGCCACGGCCTGCCCACGCTTCGAGCCGCTATCGCCCTCGAGCAGGGGCGCGTTCAGGGTTCCGGTACCGGTCATGGGCCCGTCGAGGAAGCCTACAGCACCCGCGTTGTTGTCGTAGTACTTCATGCCCAGCAACAGCCCCAGGGTGCCGCTGCCGCTGAAGTCACCGATGGCGATGGCGCCTCCGAGGTTGCTCCCCACCGCGCCCACCCGCTTGGCGAGGGTTGCGTTCTCGATGTCGCTCAGCCCGGAGGCTGGGCCGGCCAACAGATAGATGACCCCCTCGTTGTCGCCCACCCAGGGAGCACCCACGATGATCTCGGAGCTTCCGCTGGCGTCCAGGTCACCGGTGGCGATGGTGTGACCCAGAGAGTCGCCGGAGGTGCTCCCATACCAGATGGCGTCCGCATCCCCGAGGAGGAGTTCGCCGCTGAAAGCGCAGCCTCCGCTCGTACAGTCGTCGTCCACTCCGTTTCCGCAGATCTCCTCGGCGGCCGGGTTGACCTCGGCGTCGATGTCATCGCAGTCGTCGTCGTTGTCGACGTAGCCGGAGGGCTGATGGCAGGCCATCGTGGTGTAGGCCGTGTCGCCGTAGCTGTCGCTGTCGTAGTCCAGGTACCAGATGCTGGCGTCCTCTGCGTCCTCGTCGGTGTCCCCGTCGCAGTCGTTGTCGTGGCCATCGCAGATCTCGGTGGCTTCCGGGTAGACCTCTGCTCGTGTGTCATCGCAGTCGCTGTTGTTCGAGGCGACCCCCGGCCCATCGGGGTCACAGTTCGGTGAGCTGGAGGCGTCCTCGTCCCCGTAGCCGTCGCCGTCGAAGTCCACCCAGCAGGCTTGAGGGCCCAGCACCTCGGCTCGTGTGTCGTCGCAGTCGCTGTTGTCCTCGGTGTAGCCATCGGGCGCGCTGCAGGCGCTGTAGGGCTTGTCTGGATCGCCCAGGTGGTCCCCGTCCTCGTCCGGATACCACACGGTCGTCACGCCCTCGTCGGTCAGCCCGTCACAGTCGTTGTCCACGCCATCCCCGCAGAGCTCGCTCGCGTCCGGTTGGATCGTCGCGTCACCGTCGTCACAGTCCTCGCCGCCCAGTTCGATCGGAAGGAATCCGTCGTCGTCGCGGTCCAGCCGCTCTTCAGCTTCCCGATCGCTGATCCAGACGCAGGCGGTGAGGAGAGCGATCACAGGCCGGCTCCCCCAAACATCAGGTAGACGGCGCCGGTGTAGTTCTCCGGGCCGGTGGCGCCCAGGACCGCGTCGGGGTGACCGTTGCCGCTCAGGTCAGCAGCGGCCACGCTGAAGCTCACGAAGTCGTTGGTGTTCGCGCCCGACAAGGTGACTTCGGCGTCGGCGGGCAGCTCCAGCGAGCTGCTGAGCGGCCCATAGATGATGTAGGCGCTCCCCGTGCCGTCAGCGCCAGGAGCGCCGATGAGCAGGTCCGCGCGGTCATCGCCGTCCAGGTCCTCCAGGGTGTGGCTCTGACCCACGTACCCACTGTCCTCGCTCCCGCGCACGATGAAGTCCGCATACTTCAACGCCACCGCTCCCTCGAGCGCGTTGGCGTTGAGCATCAGGTAGAAGGTGCCGGTCTGGTGCTGGGTGCTGCCGCCGTCGTTGCGGTCGGTCCCGTAGGCGCCGATTCCCAGGTCCTCCGCGCCGTCGCCGTCTGTGTCGCCAGCCGAAATGCGGTGCCCCGCCTTGTCCAACGTGGCTTCGCCGAAGAGCCGGGCGTCGGCGTCGGCGAGGGCACCTCCCGACACGGGGCCGTTGAGGTAGTACACCGCCCCGGCGCCGGTCCCGTTGGCGTCCTGTTCTCGGGCGCCGATGAGCAGGTCGTCGGTACCATCGCCGTTCAGGTCGGTCGCCAGCAGCCCCTCCCCCGCGAGGTCAGCCGCGAACTCGCCCGTGATCGCGTGATCCCCCGAACTGCTCAACACCAGCAGCGCGCCCCCGGTGTTGTCGTCCCAGCCGGTGCAGCCGATCGCCAGATCGTCCACCGTGTCCCCGTCGAAATCACCGACGGTCACGGCGGTCCCCATCTGGTCGTTGTTGGTGTCGCCGCCGCGGTGGGGGACCGCCCCGACCACCTGGACACCGCTGGATTGCGTGCTCACCGTCCAGACGCCGCCGCGGCGGCTGTCCCAGTACGGGGCGCCCACGATGAGCTCGTTCACACTGTCGCCGTCGAGATCACCTGCGGTGAGGGAGAAGCCAAACCAGGAGTCGTCGCTGAATCCGATGGCCTCCAGCTCGGCGTCGCCAAGCGCCAGATCTGCGGTGATGGGGCCGAGGACGAGGTAGCTCCGGCCATGGCCTGATTGGTTCTGCGGCGCCCCCACGAGGAGATCGGGCTGGCCGTCGTCGTTCACGTCATGGGTGGCGAGCGACCAGCCGACGCGGTCCCCGGTCTCCTCACCGCTGATGGCGGCGCCGTCCGTCACGCTCATCGTCCCCCACAGACCGCACCCGACCCCCGTTCCGTCACAGTCGTTGTCCAGGCCGTCTCCGCAGATCTCGTCGGCATCCGGGTGGGCCGTGCTCTCTTGATCGTCGCAGTCCTCACCGCCGTGTTGGTCGCTGTCGTAGCCGTCCCGATCGGCGTCGTTGTCCGACAAGCCATCGCAGTCCTGATCGACGCCGTCGTACCAGATCTCCACTGCGTCTGGATGGATGGAGTCGTCGTCGTCGTCGCAGTCGTCTCCGCCGTACACGCCGTCCCAGAGCGGGGCGGCCAGCGTACACACTACGTAGTGGTCAGCGTCCAGATCGCTCTCGTCCAGGCTGATCAGCTCATCACAGTCGTTGTCCAACCCGTCACAGATCTCGGCGGCGTCGGGGTTCACCTCGCTCCGGGTGTCGTCGCAGTCATCCCCACGATCGATCCTGCCCTCCGGGGCTTCACAGTGGTTCTCCACGCTGTCGTCGTCACCGTAGCCATCCCCATCCGCATCCCGGTACCAGGGGGTGGGAGGAGAGTCCTCGTCGGCCAGACCATCGCAGTCGTTGTCCAATCCGTCACAGATCTCATCCGCCCCGCTGTACACCTCGGGGTTGTCGTCGTCGCAGTCCGTGCCGCCAAAAATCTCGGCGATCTGGCCGTCCTGATCCACATCCAGACGCCTGTCGTCGTCGTCCTCACCGATGAAAAGGCAGCTCATGAGAAAGCTCGGGATCATCGATGCGGAACCTCGCTCAACGCTATCATGCGGTCGAGATGGTTCTCCTCGCCCTACCCGCGGTCGCCGCTGAGTGTGCGCCGACGGACGTGAGCGAACTGGAGGAGACCCTCGATGAGGTCGAGGGTGCCTACGCCGAGATGGACGTCGCGGCGTTCCAGGCGGCCTTGGAGGAGGCGAACCTGGTCATGGCCTGTCTGACCGAGGTTGTCTCGCCCAGCGTGGCTGCGCGCTATCACCGGCTGCGGGGGCTGGCCGAGTTTGGCCAGGGGGACATCGTCGCTGCCGAGCGTTCGTTTTCGACCGCTCGCGCCCTGGAGCCGGCGTACCGCTTCCCCAGTGAGCTCGTGCCAGAGGGGCACGCAGCCCAGGCTCTCCTCTCGGGAGCGCCGTTGATCGCGACGGAGGCGCTGTTGCCCGCCACGACGGGGAGTTTCTTTTTCGATGGGGTCGAGGGTTTTGAGCGGCCAGGTGGGCCCACGATCCATCAGCGCGTCACCTCGGACGGGAGCCTGGACCTCTCGGTGTATCTGACCCCGGACCAGCCTCTACCGGTCTATGAGTCGGTGCGACCGGTCAGTCGCTCGCTGGTGGCCATGGCGGGGGTCGCTGCGCTCGGCGCTGGGGTCAGCCACGGTCTCGCTCTTCAGAGCCACAAGCAATGGGAGGATCCGGCAGCGAGCTCCAGTCTCGCGGAACTGGACGGCTACCGAGCACAGACCAACCGGCGGGAGGCCGTGGCCGTCGGGTTGGGGGTTGTCGCCCTTGGAAGTGGCGGTGGTGCTCTCCTCGTCGGACGGTGGTGAGGGGTGCTGCGTCCCGGCACCCGCGCAGAACGCTACATCGTGGAACGGCCGCTGGGAGAGGGCGGCATGGCCTCCGTGTACCGGGTTCGGCACAGCCAACTGGGGAGCATGCACGCCCTGAAGATCTTGAAGCTTCGAGGAGAGGGCATCCGGCGTCGCTTGCTTCGAGAGGGGCGTGTGCAGGCCATGTTGAATCATCCCAACCTCGTCTCCGTCACGGACGTCGTGGAGGTGGATGGCTCGCCTGCGTTGGTGATGGAGTACATCGACGGGCCGTCGCTCGACGACTTTCTGGGTCGGTATCGGCTGACGCTCCCGCAGGCGAATGAGCTCGCAGTGGGGATTCTGCGTGGCGTGAGCGAGGCTCACAAACACGGCCTGGTCCACCGGGATCTGAAGCCCGGCAACATCCTGTTGCAGCCCGTCGATGACGATCTCATCCCGAAGGTGGCGGACTTCGGGCTGGCCAAGGTGCTCGCAGAGGCCTTTGGCCCGAGCGGAGGGAGTACACGAAGCGGGACGACCATGGGCACCCCGGGGTACATGCCGCCGGAACAGATCCGGGACTCCAAGGTGGTGGACGCTCGGGCCGATGTGTTCGCTCTGGGCGCCATCCTCTTCGAGATGGTCTGTGATAGGAAGGCCTTCGCCGGCCCGGACATCGTCGAGGTCTATCGAAAGGTGACCGAGGGCGTCTACACCGATCCCCGCGAGCTCTGTCCAGAGCTCTCCGTCGAGCACGAGGCCGCCATCCGTCGCGCCTTGTTGATCGAGCCCACCGAGCGGTTCGCGTCCGCGGTCGAACTGTTGGCTGCGTGGAAGGTCACGACGGAGGTTGATCGCTGGGAGAAGTCCATCCTGCGCGGTGAACGCTCGGAGAGGGAAGGTGGGTCCACTTCCACCTTCAATGGCTTTGACGTCGAGAGCGTCCGGCGGTCCAGGACGACCTCACCGATGCCATGGGAGGCAGAGGTTGCCGACCCCGTAGCGGTGAGCGGCGTTCCGGGAGCAAGCTCATACGCAACGCCCGCCAAGACGCAGAGCCCGCGGATCAAGGCTGCGCTCGGTGTCGTGGTCGCGGGCGTGCTCGGCGGTGTGATCGCCAGCCACCTCGCGACCCCGGAGCCGCCGGTGATCGAAGCCGCGGTGGTTGGGCCGGTCGTGGGTACGCCCGGTGTGGTCGAGCCCGTGAACGAGCCGGTTGAGCCGGTCGCGCCAGAGCCTGTCTCCCAGCCCTCCGCCCTCGCTGTCCCCAGGCCGCCCGCTGCGACCGGGTCTACGTCGCCTGTCGGCGAGGTCCAGGAGCCGGACCTCAGTGTTCCTCCCGGATCGGAGGTCGAAGAAGAGCCCGCGGCGACCGCGAGCACCGAGGTTGAAGAGGTGGTCACGGTCCCCTCCCAATCAGCGGGGGTGACGGTGAGCGGTGACGCGCGGAGTGTGTGGGTCGAGTCCGACGAAGGCCGCTGGCGCGCGCCCGTCGAGCTTCCAGCGGGGAGCTACACCCTGAAGGCCTTCTTCAGTGACGACGAGGTGGCTCTCACGATGGGACGCTTGGAGCTTGAGGCGGGGGACTCGGTGGAGGTCCACTGCAAGGCTGCGTTTCGGCGATGCGAGTTCTGAGGGCTCAGGGCAGCCTGGAGCGGAAGTCCGGGCGACCTGTCTTCTGGGAGGCCTGACGGGGTTGACCACGCTCAAGCTCATCGACACCTCAGTCACGGACCTGAGCCCCCTCTCCGGCCTGACAGGGCTGACCACGCTCTATCTCGGCAACACTCCGGTTACGGACCTGAGTCCTCTCGCGGAGCTGACAGGGCTGACCTGGCTCATGCTCAACGACACGCAGGTCACTGACCTGAACCCTCTCGCCGGGCTGACAGGGCTAACCACGCTCCACCTCTCCCTCACCAAAGTCAGTGACCTGAGCCCCCTCTCAGCGCTGACAGGGCTGACCAGGCTTTTCCTCTCCCACACCCCGGTCACTGAGCTGAGCCCTCTCGCCGGGCTGACAGGACTGACCTACCTCGACCTCACGTGGACCTCAGCCGACCCAGCTGCCGTCTATGCACTGAGACAGGCGCTCCCAAACTGCTACATCAACTTCTGACACAACGAAGGGGAGGACAGTCGGCGGATGCAGCAGCCTCTTCAGGTGATCCACGCTCCTTGCCCGCAGTGCAACGGGCCCGCGGTCTTCCGCTGGGTCGGCGGTCGCTGGCTGGGTGCGTTCGTCAGGCCCACTCGACCCCCCGGTGGGGCCCTGGTGAGGTCTGGCCTGCTAGGTGTCTGCTTCGGCCTCGCTTCCCGTCTCTTCACCCTGCTGTACGACAGTCTCTTCCTTCAGCCGCTGCATCAGTTCATTCTTTAGCTTGTCATAGGTTGCTCTGGTCGCGGATGTCAGGCGGACCGCCTCTTCCGCTGGCTTGGCAATCGTGGCCAGCTCGGCGACTTGCTGGAGCCGCAACAGGTCCTCGTTCGTCGCCACCACGAGCCCCTGGAACTCCTTCGTCTGCAGCGTGACCAAGGCCGCCCTCAGCTCGTGGAGCAGCGCGGCGCGATCTCGTCCCACCTGTTCTTGTTCATTGGGTTCCGGGTCGAACAGGCCATGGAGACCCCGCAAGGCCTCGAGGAGGGCTCGACCGCGCTCATTCTCGATTTCGTCGCCAATCCCTGAGGCGCCGGGCCACGTGAAGTGGTCGACGACGTCCTCAACCCCGGTTGCAACCGCACTGGCGAGCATCCCCTGATCTGTATCGCCCAGTGCTCGACTGGCTCCGGCCACGGTGTCGATCCACCGAGCCAGGTGGGCGGTCTGAGGCCCTCGTGCCGCTTCGGAGTCGTAGCCACACTCTCGGCAGCGGTACTCGTACTCGGCCTCCAGCTGTTCCAGGCTCGCCGAACCACAGATCAGACAGGACTCATCGATCTCGCCGGCGTAGAGACGACTCCGGTTCCGCCTTGTCTTGAGCAGACGCCAGACACCCACGGCGACGAGCAAGCTGAAGATGAGCGCGGGGGGAACGCCTGACTCCGTGACGATCCCGGCCACGACTCCGACCCAGAGGACGAAGAGAACGCCGGCCATTCGGACCCAGAGCATCGTTCAAGCCTTTGGCGGGGGAGGTATAGGTGCCAACTAACACTTGAGCTGCGCCATGACCGGGAACGAGAGGAGGACAGTCGGCGGATGCAGCAGCCTCTTCAGGTGGTCCACGCTCCTTGCCCGCAGTGCAACGGGCCTGGGATCATCCAGGATGTGGATAGGATTCTCCGATGGACTTTCTTGTGTCCCCGTTCGGCGTCAACTGGGACGCCTTCTACGTGGTCCCGTAGGCCAAGCGACGTGGCCCCCGACCTCGTGAGCGTTCTCCGTGAACTACTCGACGCCCATCGGGCCGAAGCCGTCGTGGATCTCGGGCGCGTCCGGCGGCTCCACCGGACCCTCGAACGCTACCGAAGCCAAGAGCCCCGTGACCAACTCCTCGCCCTCGTCGAGGCCGCCGCCGCCGAGTGCGTCGACGGGTACGCGTCGATGGTGCTCGACCAGGTGGAGCGGGTCGTCCGGGATCACCCCGGCGAAACCGTCGACGCCCTCGTCCTCCGAGTGACCGGTGACTACTGGTTCCGCCGACTGAACCGCGCGTTGCGACGGACGCAGGCGATGTTCGGAGCGGAGTTGCCCATGGTCCAGGTACGGGCCCACACTCGAGCCGGACGGCATGTGAGCTTCCACCACCGACTCGTCGGGTACGGGCACCTTGCTGGGCTCCCCACAGCAGGCCGACCCGAGCAGGTCGGAGAGGTCCTCGTCCGGCTCGTGGACGCGGACGCTACCTGTCAGCGCAGGTGACGGCGGTGAGGAGGCGGCCAAGCGGCCTATCCGGCTCGGACTCGAACAGTGCTCCGAAGACGTCCCGGAGCAGGGAAGCGTAGCGGACCCGGAGGTCGGCGAGCCCTTCGCCGGGGGCGATCCACTCCTCGGTGGACCCGAATACGATGCGGACGCCCCAACTGTCCCACGGCTGCACGCGGGCGGCGGGGTAGTCGCTATCGAGTAGGGCCGCGACCCTGCGGACGACGGCCTCGTACCCCGCCCGCATCTCTGCTACGGCCTGGGTGGCGGCGGGCACCACGGCGTCTTCGGGGATGTCCCACGGCCCTGCGGAAAGGAC
>PVBE010244130.1_pt1 | contig 50036 bp, 42 predicted proteins | sample 1631181 | NCBI WGS metagenome assembly PVBE01 (sample SAMN08397723, study PRJNA350692) | Marine metagenome, whole genome shotgun sequencing project. | isolation source: water | place: Pacific Ocean | collected 2012-04
AGAACTTTTGGATGGCTACATTGGAATCGTGGAATCAAAACTTGCTGGGCAAAGACAAAGGAATCGTTTTTAGCATTTGTTCAATTTGCCTGTTCTATTCACGTTTTTAGAGCTGTTGGAATTTTCGTATAAGCTCTTAATCCTGTTGATATCTTAAACTCTAAAAACCTTATTAAGAATTTTAAAGAACATTAGCAAAAAAGTCAATTATTGTGTAAGCTTTAAGGCCAGATGAGAAAGGCAAACAATGAGAAAAAAGAAACTAATATTATTAACATTATTATTCTCATGCTTTTATATACCTGAAGGCAGAAACGAATTGCCATTAGTAATGGCTAGCGTAGCAGCTGAAAGCATACAAGTTGCACTAACAGCTGCAAGTGTTTACTTCTTTACAACGCAAGTTAAAAATCGAGAAGACTTATTTAAACTTGCAGAATTACAGCATCAAAAAACAGAACTGCAAACTCAACTTCAAGCAAAATTAGATACAGTAGAAAATAGCCTTACATCAGAAGAAAAAAAACGCTTTCATCAATGGGGAGTCAGACCACTTGTTACATGGCAAGTAGCTCAACTTACCTCAACACAAAAAACTACAGAACAGGATAACCCTGTTACAGTACCGCAACGAACCGCTGTAACCCAAGTACCATCCGATTGGTCCGGTTGGATAGATACAGGAAGTTCTAACGCAAGCATGTTTAATCGCCTCATGAAGGCTATCAAAATAACCCCTCGACATGAACTCAATGAAAGAGAACAACACTATCTTCAGTATGAACGAGAGCGTATACGAAGAGCTATTAGACAAGAATTAATCGATACCGCATGGCGTGATACGGCCGTTGCGCAACATTTTAACCAACAGCCTCTTTATATACAATATAAAAATTATATACAACAGGTTATGAATGATTATGTAGCAATACTAAAAGAACCATATGCAACTAAACGAATCCTTGCAATAAATGCATTTACAAACAAGCACATCAACCGTTGGACTGCAAACAATACATATGAATATGACAACCCAGAACATTTAACCAAAGCAGTAAGACGGGTTTTACAAGCTGATAAATGTCAATATATAACTGCCCTAGGCATCACAGATTTATTAACATATGATGCCAAACGATTCCTTATTGAAGCATCAGTAGCTACATGTGTTGATGGATCCGGCAGAATAGTGTCTGCACATCGTGGTCTTAAGCAAACAGAGCAAGAATCTCTTGTTGCAGCATTCGATTATTTCATCGACCATTTATGCAACGATCCAGATCTTGAACGTGTACCCGGTATGCAATATGATACAAAACAATTACAAAAATACGTTCTAAATCAACTACCACAAAATTATCAAGCAATATACAAAGATCATATCAGTAAAAAATCAGAATGGGATGCAAAGTCATGGCATAGAAAAGCCCTTGCCACACTATCAGGGTCTAACCATATTATGCGTGCAAAAACCATTGATCTTCAAAAGGTCTATGAACATCCCTACAACATTATACTTCTTAAAAGCTTTGATGCTGTTGATCAAGGACAACTCTCAATTGCCTTTGATACCATCAATGCCAGCTCACTTTCTCAACAAGAAAAAGTGAAAATTGAAAAAATGTGCACTGACTATGCACGTTTATGTATTCAAGAAATGTTCAGTGATAAAATTCCACTGACAATGGATAAATCTATACCAGCACATGTATCAGCAGATCCACAATGGAACAAGCTCCCGCTTGAAGCTCAACTTGCGTATGCGTATAACAAAGAAATGATCAATCTTTTTATGGAACGCCATAAACAGCGACTATCCCTACAAAAACTATTCTCAATCAAAAATTCAGATCAAGAAGCAATACAATTCATATACAACGCTATGGACCAAAAAAACAACACGGAACGAATCAGCCCATTTTTAAATTTACTCTCCAATACCTCACCGGATGCAGAAAAACTACGTGAAACTTTCTTTGATAGTAATGGCATTTGTCACATCTTTAAATCCTCTGAATTTGCCAAAACATATATCGCACCCCAAAATCACAAATGCGATCTTGCAGCGCTTGCGAACCGCCTCTTATCATATACCTCTCAAGATGTAGATATTTGCGCTATACAACAACAAGGTCTTTTGCACGTATCGACAGCAAGTGCCACTTCCAACACATCAGAATATATTACACATACTACTAGTGCCACTATGTGTCTCGAAGCACTGCGCGGAAATAAAAACTTTGAAGTGCCAGCATCATTTAACGATTGTGTACATACTTTATCTGGCGTAGCAAGTGAACAAGATGCAATAGCTCGACTTATACCTCTTTCTCGCAAAGCTACCAATAATCACCATTTAAAACTAAGAACTAAAGAACTACATGACCAAGTAACAACACTAAGCAGGATGAACCTTTCTCTTCCTCAAACATTGGCCGTTAACCGTGCGCATGGTTACATTCAAAGACTTGAAACAAGCGTGCAGCAAGACTTCAAAACACAAGAATATATAGCCGCAATAGTACAAGGCTTATTTGGCGATGAAAAATATAAAGAACTTATAACAGATAAGTTTGCAACTGATAGCGAATTTGAACAGGCCTATGATGATATCATACTAAAACAAGCCGATGGTGGATCAGATTTTGAAGTACTCGTTGGTGGTGAAATGCAACCACCAAGTCAGCAACCAAAAGATCCCGATAAGGAAACACAAGAAAAGAAAAAAAAGGCTCAAGAAGTACAAAAATGCAATGACCACAAGCATTGTGAAGCCTGGATGAAAAAAATTAAAAAAGTAAAAAAAACAGTGAATTGGTGGAATAATCTTGAATTTGTTAAGGATAATAATCTACAAATAACTGAAAACACTTTATACCACATAGATCATGGACATATGAAAGGCAATAAGCCAGTTGGTAAGCATTGTATTCTTTATGAAAATTGTTGTGGATTAAGGTCAAAAAAAGTTGGATCTACAAATAAATACGGCGTTTGGAAATCTAAAAATATCAATATCAACATCCCAAAAAGTGAAATTGAAAATCCTAAAACTATGCTTCCCGATGGATGGGACTCATGTAAATTTTTTGAAAAAATTGGTGATTCACTTGAAAAAGGACGTCATATCAAAATGGATCGAGGAAAAATACCCAATTCATCATGCTATAAAGTAAGACTAGAAAATGGTATGGAAGCAATAATACAAAAAACAAATAATGAAATTAGTTCATTTCCCATATTTTAACGAAAATCAATTATGAATAAATATTACTTCTTTGCAAACCAACATGATAATAATTTACAAGGTATGAAAAATTTATATTCAAAAATTAAAAATGGAACATTTCCGATTAAAGAGCTTAACCTCATTTTGGACATTCCATTCATATCTCCAACTAGAGATTCAAAAAAGGTTCTGCTTGAAAACTGCGAAACATTTTTATATGAAGATTCTTTTGCGCATCCAAACTGGGTAACTGCTCCCAGAAAAGCATGGACATCACTCATTAATCAACTAGAAGCCCTAGGCCATCAACCTATTATAAATTTAACATTTGATGGTAAACAATTTACATTGAATGATATCGTTGATGATAAAAAATTAAAGAAAATCAAGCTAATTACTTTCTGGATATACCACAAAGTAGAAGATAAATACTTTACAGTTGCTAGTGAAGCAAATGAAGATTCTCTTAATACATTAGAATGGGTCATGAGAGTAAGTGATCTTTGTGATTATAGCAAAGAACAATTTTTGAAAATTGATAGAGTCGGTGATGGCGCCTCAAGTGGTATACATATAGATGATCTCAAACAAAATATTATTGTTTCTGTTGAATCATGCGAAGCATGTGGAGCAGATGTCAATGAAGATAACGAAGCTATCTATCCCCTTGATGCCTTTTGGAATCTATGGATTAAATATAAAAAAGAAGTCCTAGATAAAAAGGAAAATGTGTCACTATACCAAATTGCTTGGAACGGAAAAGAATTTAATCTGTATGTCGAATATAAATCTTAAAGGGGACGCGATATACATCCCCTTTAAGTCGATTAGTTCTTAAATATTTCCTTGATTGAAGCCAGGGATCCAACAAGTGAACTTGCTTCGTATGGCACTACAATCATCTTATTATCCTTGCCTTTAGTCATCTCTGGCAAAGTTTTGATGTAGTTGAGTGCTGTAAGGTAGGCCATTGGATCGCCTTTACCGCCACCTGCTTTGTTAATACGAGCAATAGCTTCTGCTTCAGCATCAGCCATCTTGAGTCGTGCTTGTGCAAGACCTTCGGCATTGAGGATCTCAGCTTCTGCCTTACCTTTAGCACGAAGCACTTGAGACTCTTGCTCACCTTCAGACTCAAGAATTGCAGCTCGTTTTTTACCTTCTGACTCAAGAATGAGAGCTCGACGATCACGCTCTGCACGCATTTGCTTTTCCATGGCACTACGGATCTCGAATGGTGGATTAACCTCTTGAAGCTCAACACGATTGACCTTAACGCCCCACTTATCGGTAGCCTCATCAAGAATAAGACGCAGTTTCTCGTTAATCTGATCACGAGAAACGAGAGTTTCATCAAGGTCCATAGACCCAATTACATTCCGTAAAGTCGTCTGTGTAAGCTTTTCGATAGCTTCTGGAAGGTTACTCACCTCATAGACTGCAGCCTTAGGGTCTGTAATTTGATAATACAAGAGCGCATTGATTTCCATGGTAACGTTATCTCTAGTAATCACGTTTTGCTTTGGAAAGTCATATACAGACTCTCTCAAGTCAATACGGCTTAAACTCTTAATAATACGGTAATACTTACCTGAACCACCCTGTTCTACATAGCTCCAGGTTACAACGTGTGGTGAATCCATGAATGGAATCGTTACATGCAGGCCTGGTCCTAGAATTCTACTGAATCTACCAAGGCGTTCAATTACCATAGTTTCTGCTTGTTGAATAAGACGAATAGAGCTTAATAGGAAAATAAAGAAGAAAAACCCTATAACGCCTGCAAGGATGTAAAATCCTTGTATCATTGTGAAATCGATCATTGTAATATCCTTATGATTAAATGATATCTATTAAATTTACGTAATATTGCTTCGCACTACTCTTATAGCGATAGATTTAATAAACTACTCATATCATAAAGACCTCGAATCGTCCAAGCTGGTGGAATTTTGTTGTTTTTTCAGCTCTTTTACTAGGACATGGCATCCTTTGATACCAACAACCTCTACTTGAGCATCTTTTTGGAGTTCAACACCGTCAACAGTACGTGCTGTCCATACATCTCCATCAATCTTTAAGATCCCTACTCTAGAACGTAATGATACAGAGGAAATAAATCCCACTTTACCCTTGAGGGCATCCATATTCGTTTCTGTAGCTGGGCTGAATTGAGCTTGTTTTTTCTTAAGCCACTGGTATAGGACCAGGAATGATCCAAAACTGGACATCAGAAAAACAGAGATTTGTACGCTTAAACCAAACTTAAGACTCAGGAATGCAGTTATTAGAGCCCCAAGAATAGGCCAGGAGAGAGCATTTCGATAGCACTCAACATGATGGCCACAATCAACCAGGTATAAATAGGTGTAATCATGGCTGGCTCCTTTGACTAAAAGGTTAAACACAGCGTATTTCAAGCTATTGTCATCTTAAATTACTTTTAGTCAGAAATCAAGCCATATAGAAAAAGATTTATTAAAAAAAGAAAACCCCCCAGGAGAATTTCCCAGGGGGTAATTTTTAGTTATTCGTTGTTAGGATCAATAGGGGGATCATGACAATGTATACTACTAAAACACTCATGCTTACGTTTATATCGATTACAGCCACTCAACTTAACGGAGGCCCTCCACCAAGACCACCTGCTCAATATGAATCATGGCAACAAGCCCGACCGTCTGTGGACAAGGATACCTACAAAAAAGGAAGAGAGGATAGACTTAGTACGGTTTCCCTTAGTGAAGATAAAAAAAGAAAGGAATGGTGGCGTAAACTCTGCTGCTGTGCCCCTAACCCTCAACGCCGAGAATCTACTGAGGGTTTGCTGGAAATTCTCAATCCTTTACATAACACCTATGCCGATGAACCACCCGAAATATTAAGTCATACCGAGTTGCAAGCAATGAAACTAGAAGACCTTAAGGCTATAGCAAAACAATATTATATAGGATGTAATCTTTAAGGCCTTGATGAAAGTGGCGAGAAAAAGACCTTAATTTGGTATCTGGAGTCATATTATGCTGACAATCCATCGACCGATCCTAATGCCATCTGGGGTACACAATTAAAAAAAGAAAAAAATAACATTTTACAGGATGGAGGCTTTTGACAATCACCCTTCTATAAAGCATTCTTAAAGGTAATATAAACCTTTAGGAAGATACTTGTTATGGTTATCAACTTTCATACTTTGCTATTTATCCAATTGCTATTATTCATGGCCAATATGCCATTGATTAAGCAAGTTGAACCACCAACGATTACAGTTATCGTACACGGAAGCAAAGCACCAAGCACAATCGCTAAATTGTTATGCATTACACACAAGTTTCGCTATACACCTATGGGTATCTATAACGCTCAATATCTTGATTCTACTTATAGCCTTCACAAAATGGTTACCACCCTTGGTGGAGCTGATCCACACCAATTCCCACTACGGAATGTGTACCTTTTTGGATGGAACGGTCAAATAGATACTGCTGAACGACGCAAAGCTGCTGAGGCCCTATATGAAGAGCTTGTGGAACTTTCTAAACGATATCCACAGGATATGAAGCTACAAGTTATAACACACAGCCATGGCGGGAACGTCGTCCTCAACTTGCCTGTTATCCAAAAAGATAAGCCTGTTAAAGTTATTATTGATAAGTTGGTACTCTTGGCATGCCCAGTACAACAGAAAACGGCACCCAACCTTACAGACCCAATGTTCAAAAAAATCATTAGTTGTATCTCTAAGGCTGATGTAATTCAACTTCTTGACCTACAGGGCCTACATAGAGAAAATAAGCACCAACGCCGATGTGGTTCACTCTTTTCTAAGCGTCGGTTCGAACCTCAAGATAACCTTGTACAAGTTCGTATACAGTCAGGAATGCGTGACATAGGACATATCGAGTTTATAAGAAAACACTTCATCAAAAAACTACCTCAAGTCCTCAACGTTATTGATGAGCGCTGGAACGAGTTTCATGAACAACATCCGGATAACAACAAGATCAATATTAAAGATCTAAAATAATTACCAATCAATCATCTCGTCAAACATGTCCTCTGCAACATTGATCGTAGATATCCCAGACTCTAAAACATACGGGTATACTAGCTTACCGTTCTCATCCTTAGACGGTGAGGCAAGCCGCATGTTAACACAGTTACACGTCTCTGTAAGATCGGTTAACTCATTAAAGTGCGTTGCACAAATAGTCATGCAGTACTCAGTACCAAAAAGGCGCTTTAACATCCGTTCTGCCAACCTTCGTCCTTTATCGGATGCTGTTCCAGTAAAGAGTTCATCAATAACCAAGAAAACTGGAGCATTGCTTCCATCACGTGAGGTGGCAATGATATCCTTGGCTCGATCAATCTCTGCTGCAAAGTGCGACTTCCCGTCAGCAAGATCATCAATCAACTGCATTGAACTGTAGATCCTTCCAAACGGTTTTATTTTAAAGCCCCGTGCTGCCGCGATACCAAACGTTTGTGATAACATGATATTGAATAACAGTGCCTTCATTAACGTTGATTTACCGCCAGCATTCGAGCCGGTGAGCACAACGTTTCTATTGCTTGCAGAAGAACCCAACTCGATGCTGTTAGTTACAACCGCTGAAGGATCTATGAACGGATTCCAAAAACTTTGTGCCGAAAGGTAAGCCCCTTTATCTGAGTCGTCATATGATACATACATGAACGCTGATGAAGTATCTTTATGCTTTTTAATAAGCTTAGCCATGCTCATGTCAGTATCAATCTCACCAATCCACTCAAACAGCTTTGCAAATTCGTCCTTATGTTTACTAATAAGCCGATACGCTTTCAGTACTCGACCAACGCCAGCAAAACGTGATGGATAGTTGAACGTTGAAGTATTAAGCAGTGTATAAAGTTCATATAACTCTGAGGACATTGCAGGAAACGGATAATCATCTCCAACAAGGTTGTGAAGCTCCTGCACTTGTTGGCAGAACTTGGCAAACCCGTGGACCTTTTGATGGACCATAAGAAGGAAGTTACTTTTTCCAACAACAGCACTGATCGTTTTTTGCCAGCCGTAAAGGTTGATCGCGTTGAGTGTTAAAGTTAGCGGAAATTCAAACAAGGATACCGCCTTAGCGCTTATTGGATCAGAATCTTTATCTAACTGCAATAGCCCCAATAGCTGTCCACCTCGCATTGCTGGGTTGCGTAAAATATGATCTAAATGTTCCTCTCCCGGTTGATACATATTCTTCCAAGCCCATACACCCTGCTTTACCTTAGACAATCTACACGCTCCCAATAATGTATTCAGCTGAAACGCGCACGCGTTCTTAATTATCTGAACGTATGACATCGATGAATCGCTACACAGCTTTGCATAAAGATCTGGTAAAGAGCATGCAACGGCATTACCAAACAAATGCACTATAGCTAAAGATTGAAAGAATCGCGTTCGTATCTCTAAGTTAATTTCACTATTGTTAAGAAAGTCTGGTAGCCATGCAAAATAAAGCGCATCGATCGATTCTTGCATCTCCTTATCAGCGTCTTTCCAATATCCATATATCGTCGGTTCAATAAGCCCAATACGTTGTAATGCAATATCAACCTGGCTTGTCGGTAACAGCTCATGCTCAAACCTTCTAATACGGCCCTGCCGCTCTTGAAGCTCAGTAATATCAGTAATCGGGTTTGCCAACTTATGCGCAAGACATCCCTGACCAAACGTTGTTACTGTCTTATCAATTCTATTAAATAGGCTGAGTTTTGGATGGTTGATAGCACCGCAATAAAGTTGAAGATCATCAATGCTTTGTAATGACAAGATCCCCTTGTAAAAAGGAAGTAATGATGAGTACAAAGTAAATAGCTGCTTACGCTGAAGCCACGGATTGTGCATACCATCAAGTTTCTTTTCTCTATGGTCAGCATGCTGTTCAACCTTCTCCTGATCACTACTAAACGATTGTAGCAAGCGATCAAAGACATGATGATTCTCTAAACCGTATACATGTGCAGTAAGCAATAGTAAAAAAAACGAAACTTTTTTCATACCAACCTATGTAAAAATTGTACGTTATATAGCGTAAGATCTTACATAGATAATCATAAGAAAGTAAATAGGTATCTAGTCTTTAGTATGTTGTTGGCTTAAGATCTTCATTTGAATAAAAATTTTCACTTTGTTTCCATAGAAAGCATCAACCAACTTTAATTTAGCATTAATATAAATAGGTGCTGAATACTTAGTCCATTATATTATACTGAAAACGTACTTTACCAGCCAATGGCCTCATCAAACATATCTTCTGCAACATTGGTTACAGAAACACCATACTCAAGAACGTATGGATATGAAAGCTTGCCAGCGTTTGTTTTAAACGGTGCAGCAACACGCATATTAATGCACTTTCCAGTGCGAGACAGATCAGTAAGTTCGTTAAAGTGGGTTGCACATAATGTCAGACACTGATCACTATCAAACAATCGAGTCAGCATTTTTCCAGCAAGCCTTCTACCCTTTTCTGAAGATGTTCCAGTAAAGAGTTCATCAATAACAAGGAAAGTTGGACCATTACTATCTTGTAATGTTCCAACAATATCTTTTGCACGATCAATCTCTGCTGCAAAGCGAGACTTACCGCCGGCAAGATCATCAACAAGCTGCATAGAACTGTATATTTTACTAAACGGTTTAATCGTAAAGTTTTTAGCTGCAGCAACGCCAAACGTTTGTGCCAAAATAGTATTAAACAGAAGCGCTTTCATCAAGGTAGACTTACCACCAGCATTCGATCCGGTTAGAATAACATTCATATCCTTTGTCGTTTGACCAAGGCTGATATTATTAGTAACTACCGTTGCAGAATCTATAAATGGATTCCAAAAATCTTGTGCTGCTAGACAAACTTTCTTATCAGATTCGTCATATGAAACATAAGTAAATGATGCTGATAAATCTTTATGCTCTTCCATGAGTTTTACCATGCTCATGTCTGCATCAATAGCACCGACCCATGCAAACAGTGATGCACACTGGTCTTTATGTTTACTTATAAGGCGATGTGCTTTAAGGACTCTACCTGCTAAAGCCCAGCGAGATGGGCAATCAAAGGTTCCCGTAGTGAGCAACTCATATAATTCTTTCATTTCTGGAGATAGTTCAGGGAATGGATACGCATCACCTACAAGCACTTTCAATTGTTCAACCTGTCTACAGAATGTTGCAAAGCCATTTACTTTTGCATGAATCGACAGCAACAGATCACTTGATGCAACAATTTCCTTACAAGACTTATGTAAGGAATAAATCTTTATCGCATTAAAGAGCAATGTTACGGGATACTCAAATAATGAAATCTGTTTAATAGCAAACAAAAAATCTTCATCTAAAGGTATACCACCAAATAGGTAACCTTCAGTTCCAGGAGCATGTAAACGATGCATGAAATGCATTTCCTTTGAAGCCCGCACATGCGCCCATGCCCATGCAAATTGTTTCAACTTACAAAACCTTAAGGCACCAAACGTAATACCAATTTGTGTAAAGGTAGACTTACTAAATATTTGTTTATAGGAAAGATTCGACCAACCAACGCTCTTTGAAAGCAGGTCTGGAATAGCACCAAAAAGTACATCTGATGCCAACTGAGGAAGAATCAACATTTGAAACAAGCGCGTTCTAACTTCTAAGCTAACCGAACTTTTATTCAGTGAGTCTGGCAACCATGTAAAGTATAGATTATCAATAGACTGCTGTACTTTACTATCAAGAATACCCCAATGACCATACACAGAAGGTTCAATCTCTGCAATAGCAACCAGTGCCGCCTCAACCGATTCACGAAGTTTAATATTCTGCTCAAACCGTTGCAAGCGATTTTGCCCTTTTTGAAGCACAAAAATATCTGTTATTGGATTAGATAACTTATGCGCCAAGTATCCTTGACCAAAACTAGTAACCGTACGATCAATTTTGCTAAAAAGACTCAAGTGGGGATGATTAATAGAACCACAATACAATTGTAAGTCATCAACACTTTGTAGCGATAGGACTCCATCTAATGCAGGAAGAATATCAGTATATAGCTGAAACAATTGCTCACGCTGTAGCCATGGATTATCCATACCATCACTAACCTTTGCTTCCTTACCTTCATCGCTCTCTTTTTTAGATACCTGATCATTACTAAATGATTGCAACAATCGATCAAAAACCTGACGATTATCAAGACCGTATGAACTGAAAACTATACACGTTAAAATGAATAATAATTTTTTCACTGTTTTTGACCCCTTTTTGCACCAACAAACCTACACTATTACTTTAGAATAGACCTTATAGATGTTTATGCAAATGGTCCACTTGCTGTAAAAACAACCTAAAACAAGGAATAGGAGCACCTACTCGTAGTGATGCAAAATATGACTAATGGTATAATTCTGCGAATTCTAATTCATAAACTGATATAGTCACTATACTCAAGTGTGCTCAATTCATACATCTGTAACTTAAAAATATGTACCTTACTCAGTGTTTAAGCTTAACTCAAGACAGTTCAACATAAAGCCCAAATTCTTTACCATCCCAAGCAATCTGCCAAAACTCTTCTTTCTTTCCCTTGCCAGGGATAGTTACTTGATTATGAAAGCGGACACTAAGGTCCCAAAATGCCTTTAAAGGATACTCACTCCTATTAATCATATGCTCTTCATCAGAAAAGCTTTCATATATTATGACTTTATCACCTTCTATTTCCAAATGAGTAGTGTCATAGCCATACCCAAAACTATCGTCGCTAAAGTCCTTAAAGCCAGCATCAACCCAAGCCATGGACATTGTAATCGCATCGTAAAAAGGGGAAAGGGTATCGTAATTATAATTGATTGTTGTAAGCCATGGACCCATTTTAGCATGAGTTAACAATTGTATATCCAAGCAGTCTTGAATTACTTGATCTTTATTTTTCACATCTAAATAAAAATGATAACCATCAAAAAATAATTGCGTCAGCTTATTTATTTTGTTTTGCAAAATATCTTTAAATAATTGTTGAAATTGACAATTCCAACCTGTTGGAGCTTGTCCAATAGTCATTCCACCATTAGGTTTTATTTTGTATGTAATTTCTTTAACATTTTTTTCTCGTGCTTCATTTTCAGCATCTTTTAATAATAATTCTAACTTACCGACTTCAAGAACTTTATTAAGATTAATAACAAGTTCTCTTATAGTAGAATCATTACATTTGCCACTTTGTTCATCATAAAAAAAATATTTTTTCTTCATATTATATTGTCTCAGCCAATTTTAATTTATTGTTTATATTGAGGGAAAAAGGTAATGCCATTTGGAGATGTTATTAATTCAACTTTTATACCATTTTCAAGTACTATCAAAAACCGATCTACAACAGGATTCTTTTTATCTAACTCTTCCATATTTCTTTTTTCCATTATCTTGATCATTTCATTCATAACTTTATTAACGGGCCATTCTTTAGGGAAGAAAGTTTTTGGCTCTGGTTTATGAAAATCAAAATGGTCTGGCTTGCCTCCATACACCCCTTGATCACCAATAGGATTTATATTCAATATCTTAATAAACTTTCCATTATGTACAGGAGATATATGTCCTCCTTCAAACTTACCTCGTTTAACGGAATACTCTCCACGTTCAACATGCTCAATATCCTTGTACGTTATCCTAGTTTTTCGAACTTTTATGTCTAATCGTTTAAGTTCTTTTTCAAAAGCGTTGCTCATCCGTTCTGCTACAACTTGGGTCTTATGATCCCATTGAGTTGCAACACCTGCATACTCTAAGTCCAATTGCTGTAAAGGCTTTTGTGGTTCTGGTGCAGGAGGATCAACCAACTGAGTTTTCTGTTCATACGTTGCTGGTGCCACTCCAAAATTAGGACTTTTTACAACCCCTTTAACTCGTTCTTCAGGCTTAGCTACCTCTGGTGCTTTTACTTTTTCTTCTTCGCACTCACTAGGTTTAGTTTCTGGCTCTACAACCTCTTCTGGCTTAGTCTTTGGTTTATTAACACCTGGATTTACATTTTCTTTATCAGCATCATATATCTCTTCTTCACCCTCTTCCACCTCAAGTCTTGGCTTTTTAACCTTACCCGGTTGAATGCGCGGCTTTGCAACTTTATCTGGTTTTATATCAGTCCCTGGCTCTGCTACCTCAGGCTTATCCTCGTGAGGTGGATACAATCCTGGTAACTTATCAATTGAATCACCTTTTGGAGGACTAATAACAATACCACCCGGTAACTTAATCGGCTTACCACCAACCCCGGGCAAATACTTACCACTACCAATAGACTTACCGTTAGTATCTGTTGCCTTAAATTTTCCACGTAAAGGTGAATCAATGCCCAGCATTGCAAACCTAAGCTGTCGCTCTTCTTCTTTTGAACACTGATCAAGTGATTGTCGATGTGATTCAAGAGCAGCATCTTCAGAAAGAAAATCAACATCTAAAAATTCTTTATACGCATCAGTAACGGTAAGACCTTTATAAATCGCTTGTGCTGTCTCAAGATATACCTCAGCATCATCGCTAGAAGCAGCATTTGCTCTTTCTACGTATCGCAATGCACGATTAACATGCTGCGCGTTTTCCACATCAGTACGAACTGCCAATAAACGACTTCCTGTTAACACAATCGCTTCTTGTACATGTGGATGCAACTGTGTATTAAGTTCTATGTTTGTATACGAATACTTTCTATCATCACATAGCGGCTTCCAAAATATGCCACGTCCAAATATATCCGCATATACCTTATCAGCGGCACTAACTTCACTTTCTTTAAAACCTGTTGGGTTAAAATGAATATGAAGTGTATCAAGTGCGCATTTAAATGTTGTGTACTCTGTTCCAATCTCATATGTATTAAGAAAATCTGATTGCCCAGAAGTTTGCGGATAGAGATATTCAGTATGCTCTGGATATAATCCTATAATGGTTTTATCAATCTCCTGCAGCTTGTAACTTGCTAATGAATGAAAATATAATGCCTCATCCGGCATACTATTTGCCATGGCAACGCATTCAAGTCCCTCATCAACCTCTTTGACTAAAGCATCAATTTGCGAAGTATTTTCAGCTACCTGCTCAAGCTTAGCAAGATCTCGTACAACGCTTGTATCTCGGAAACGTATAAGTAATTGATTGGCAAGATCTGTCGTTTGTTGTTGGAATTTTGCAGACTGTTTTGAATTAAGCTTAAATCTTTTAACCCATTCATAATCTTCAAACGCTCTTAAAATATTATTTTCTGAATATAGTGCGTGATATAGTGCAACTATCTTTGGACTTGCTTGACCAGAATGATATTCATTGAAAACCGATTGAACTAAAGCTGCATGATGCGCTTGAGGATGCAATGCCAATAAGGATAAGAACTGGTTATGGTCAACTGACTCAAGATGATAGTCTCGCGCAAGCAAATTAATTACCTGCTTACTAGTTTCAGCATCCATCTGCCTTATAGCATCATTATCAAGCGATACTCGTTTTAAAGAAAAGCGTTCTTCTCGTGCACACTGATGCATTAATCCTATGGATTCTTGTAATTTCCCTTGTTCTAATTTTATATCTTTCAATGGTTGATAATACGGATTACCATCAAGGCATTTTTCAACACTCGTAGCCAATTCAAGCCAATCAAAAAACTCATACCCTGTTGTATAATTAGCATGAACTAATGCCGCAGTACCAATATCAACAAGCTGCTTAACTTCTGCTTGCTCAGAATCAAATGAAAGAAGATGGTTAAATGAATTTACAAACTGATAAGCATGCGCACTCTTGGCTGGATCTAACTTAAAATGTCTCGCTATATAACTATTACTGTGAGAACGAAGAATACCGTTAGGCATGAAAAGATATTTTTTTATACAAACATCTTCATTGCTTTTGGAATGGAAAACCTCTAATAGACGGTCTGTTCGTTGCTTTGGAGTTTTATACAACAATTCTGTGGTAAGTTTTCTAAATATATCTCGTTCGCGTTTTGTTAGATTCTCTCCAGATGGAAATTTGTAAAAACTTGGAATATCTTTCATAAGAGCTTCATGCTGCACACGCAATGACTGCCCCATACTCTGCGCTAACTTATAATCCTGTAATATTGTAAGTTGCTCACCTGAAGTACAACTCCTCCATAATGGATTATCAATGTATGGCGCTATACCATGTACCCGCATGAGTTCAGAAATTTTTACATTATATGCTGAATGAGCCATATGATAAAGACCATAAGAAACAGGATCATTCTGTTGGCATTCTTCACGATATACATCGCACATTTTTTTTGCATCAAGTAACTGACATTGATCCAAAGCATATTTCAAATTTCTCATCTGACAATTAGCAGGATTAGTTTTAATCCTTTCAATGTGCTCATCGCTAATTTGAGGTGAAGAAAGGTATAGTAATTTGTTATCATATAAGTTATTTAAAATATATAGATCAATACCACTTTCTTCTGATGCAAGACGAGCTAGACTATGATAATCAAAGTTTTGATTTTTAAACTTGGACCACGTTTGCCCCTTAAATAGAAATTCAAACTGATCCTTATGCTCAGCCATATGATACAGACATTTTGCTAAAACAATATTCTTGTCTTCAGAACATTTTAATGTCCCAGTTCCATCAAAACACTCGGTGCCAATAGTAGCGACAACATCTCCAAATAGCTCCTGCATAACCATAGTAAATACAGGATCACTATATCGAGCAATCATTTGATCATATTCTAAAAGAAAGGTTTGGGCATCTAACTCATACCCTTTAATAAACACCTTAGGAAGATATAAGTATAGCTCTCTAATCGACTCTAATTTTTGACGAGCAAGCTCAATATGTGCAACCCCCTCTTCCTTTACTCCAGCAGCATCGATTATTGATTTTGCCGCTACAGCCCTTAAACCTCTAAAGGCCGCGTTAAGTTGGTTTTTTTGAATAGCTTCTTGCTGAATTATTTTATCAAATTGATCTGTAAAATGAGCTTGTTGTAAACGAGCAAACTTAGCCGCACAACGAGCAACCTTATTTTCTGCAAATTTTGAAAAAACCTCAGAATATATTTCTGAATTTTTTGCAGCAGCTATAATAATTTTCGCTCTAGCTGCGGCTGTTTTAGCATCTGCTCTTCCATCAAACATAGGGCCGAAAACTTTATCTGCTGCAGTTATAGCAGATTTTTTATCAAGTGTGGGCAACCTATACGCTGGCTTATGGTATTGTTCTGCAATGTGTTTATAAGACTTTAAAACTTCCTGGCGATTAACATCGTATACTATCCGCTGAACATCACGGTCTACCGGCGATGGAATAGTATACAAACGAGCCTTAGATGGATCATATACCTCTGGTTGCCGATACATTGATAACCATGCACCTAAAGTTACAGACGTACACAAACCTATCTCTTCAAGAACTAACAATGCCTCTTCTGCTGCAACCAAATGCATAGAATGATTATTACCTGATGGTATCAACGCACAAAGAAGGAAAATTAAAAAACATTTAGAAGCTTTATTAAGTCTCATCAAACATTCACTCTTTAAACTTAAAGTTTATTTTTGAGGAACAATCCTAACAATCCAATTCTCATCTATCTGAATTGGATTATTCCAACTCACCTTACCATTAACGACTTTATTCCTAAAAGTAGTTTCCCATCTACTTTTTTTATCGTCATCAATTCCTTCATTTTCTTTTTCTTTTTTTATAACAGCATCAATATTTTCTTCACTAAAAACCTCTTTCCCTGCATCATGCTTTTCTTTTAATCGCTTAGCAACCCCAACTAATACCGCTACATTACAACCGTCAGTCTTATCGGTCATGTATTCAAGTTGTTTCGGCAATGGAAGAATTGAGTTTCGTCCCAACAGCATCCCTAAAAGCATCATTCTTTTAGCTTCATCTGGATCATAATACCCTGCTGTATTCCCTTCAAACTCTTCTACAAACATATCATCCAATTTGTTTAATTTATTTGTTGTAAATATAAATTGAACACTATCACGATAATCTTCATCATTGGACATTTGTCGTAAAAAACTAACCACATATGTAGGCATTTTATGCAATTCTTCAAATAACACAATCGGAACTATTCCCGACTTTGCTTCTTCAGTTGCATTCTCTATATGTTTTCGTATTTTGTGTAAATTTTGTTCTGGCGTTGGCTGATCAATATTTTCTTTTAAAAACACATGAATAGGTGATCCTGATTCTTTTGAAATTTCTTGTGCCTGTAACGACTTTCCATTTCCAGGCGTTCCATGCAACAATAACTTTCGAAGAAAGGTATTTCTTACACCTTGATACTCTTCCTCTAGCGAATCTTCTTGGCTCTTTTTACTCTGTTCTTCCTTTTTCACATGGTTAATAAAATAGAGCATATCTCTTGTAATGCCAGCCTTTTCTTCACATTCTCCAATCATATTTTCAAATGTACAAACTCTTGAATTAAGAAGAAATGAACTAGCAAGGACAACTAAAGTTAAGAATAATTTTTTTGTGTTCATAATATGTCTTTCTTACTGCTCTTTAAAAATTTAATTGCTAAATATAAACTTACTGCTGTACTCGTTACTAGCCCTCCAGTCAAAAGCCCATTAATATAATATGCCGCTTCATTATAGCGCTGTATTTCTTCTATCTTTCCAGGCAAATAACACATGCGTGGCCAATATACATATTCATTTTCAATTTGCAGCTTCATTGAAATCCTTCTGCGAACATCCAAAGAAAACCCCCAAGAAGAATCCTCTGTAGTGTAAACTACAATACATGGACGATTTTCATAATCGATATCAAATCTTTTCCAAGTCTTACTTTGATAATCGCCACATTCTTTTAAAAGTTCCAAAACTTGCCCATCCCTATGAAAAGCAGGAGGAAACTCTAGTTTATTTTCTTCTTCCTCTGAAACCGTTCGAGAGTGATAAGCGTGAACAATAGCCGGCTTACCTGTTGCATCATATACTTCCTGAGCTCGTTTAAAAGCCACACGCTTTCTTTCTTTATCACCAGGCTCTTGCCTATAGTCAAATTCTATCACTTCGATACCACCCTCTTCACGAGCTAGCGTATGAAGAAAGTTTGAAACGTCTTTAGGATTGGAATATGTAAACATTGCACTATTATCCTTATCATCCGTCTTTAACCAACTTTTAAATCTTTTGGCTACACCATCACACTTATAATAACCCACACATTCCATGAATGGTAATGGCTTTAGTTTAAAAAACGGTACTACAGGTATTTGTATATCTGTCATAGGAACTGAGACGGTCATTGGCGATATAGTCGCTCCTACACAACTTATTGCAACTGCAATGCATAAATATTGAATAACTTTATTGTACATAAGTTTTCTGCCTATATTTTGTTATTAATTAAGTACCAAGATTAAGGTCTTTTTGAAAAATGTAAAATTTAAAATCAACTATGAGACCGTCTTATACGCACAACTCAAAACTAAGTTTTGCTTTTTTACAAACCTCATGTACTATTTTAACAATTAAGTTTAGCCAAAACAACACGGAATATGATGAAAATTAAACCCATTTTATATCTTTTTTTGGTCAGTGCGCATATCGTACTATCTGCAGCAGCAGATACGCCATATAAACTGCTAGGCCTTTACGGCACGTTTCCTAAAAATCTCCATCGAGCTATAGAAGAAATCAAACAACAAAAGGCTGTAAAGTCCCCTCCCAACTATATGCCTATTCGTGATCCTAAGGCAAAAAGATTTTATAATCGATTACTATTTTTTGGTGAAGCCGGTGTTGGTAAAAGTATGGCTGCAGAAACGGCTGCTACAACAGCTGGTGCCCATAAGCTAGTAAAAAGTGCTCCGAGCCTTGTTACTCGATACATTAATAGCGGAGCTGCATGTATAAAAAAGCTAAAAGAAGAAGCCCTCGACCTTTATGAAAAAGATAAAAAGCACGTTGTTATCATCCTCAATGAAGTTGATTCCATTATAAGAAACGACAAGGTTGATCCTGATTCCGATACATACCGAACCTATCACAATGCCTCCATAGAGCTTTGGAGTTTACTTTCAGACTTTGAGAACGATCCCCGTATTTCAATTTTCATGACAACAAATACACTAGATGATGCCGACCCTCAATTTTTACGCCGTATCAAAGGACGAGAGGTACATTTTAAAAAACCCAATGCAGTCGATCGACAAACATTTTTTGAAGGTACAACAAGAAAATTCAATATCGACTTTTTTGACCTCTTTATTCATTCACTTTCAAGATCGCCAATTCTTCACAAGGCCCTTCATGAAGAAAAACTAAGTAATGCACTTAAATTTACGGTAAAAAGAAACTGGTGGTGGTTTTTTAAAAAATATATACCAAATAAGCCACAACAAGAAGATATTCGAAACCACTGGTTGAGCGCAAATTATATTGAATATAAAAACTATGTACAAAAACAATTAAGTTCTTCAAAAATAAACAAATATCAGCAAAAGTTTGTAGATCGTCGCGGCAATAAAAGTCATCCTCAATTTGAACAAAATTGTGAAATTATTAAGCAAAAGGTTCTTAACAGCTTGGAAGAACAATTGAACCAAGCAGTCGCAAGCTCTTCTATTAAAACAAATGACCTTAAAACATTATTTAATATAGCAGCCCTCAATCAACTTGCTGCTGTAACGAAAAACTTTTCATATAGAGACTTAGATGAAGTTATCAAAAGTTTACAACGAAAAGAAGTTGAAGATTATCCAGAAATATCCGCAATTATACATGAAGTCCACAAAGATGTTTCACAAGAAACAGAAAAAAAAGTTGAAGAAGAAAAAAAAGAAAAAGAAGACGAAATCATTAAAGCAAATGATGACGAAATTCAACGACTAGAAAAAAATTTAAAATCTTCGCAAAATTGGCAGTTCTTACTTAGAGCAATAAATAAAATAATGACTCCACAACAAAGGAGATATTAAAAATGAAAAAAATTATAGCTACTATAGCCCTATTCGCATTCATTTTAACTACTCACGGTAAAATAACACAAGAATGCCGCATTAAAGGACTTTATGGCACCCTTCCCAGAGAAATCGGTAAAACTATCAAAGAAATAAAACAGCAAAGACCAGTTGCATCACCTCCTGCATATCAACCAATTCGACAACTTTGCAATAGAAGAATCTACAGCAGATTATTATTTATCGGTGACTCTGGAACTGGAAAAACAATAACAGCTGAAAAACTAGCCAAACAAGCTGGAGCTGAATGCTTAACAAGAACAGCAACTGGTCTTGTTAGCTCATATGTAAATGGGGGCGCTGAAGGAATTAATAAGCTCAAAGAGGAAGCATTAAAATTGTATGATGAAAAACATAAGCATGTCGTCATTATTATAAACGAAGTCGATGCAATCATTGGAAATGCAACCATGCAAACTGATTCCGCTTCCTATCGATCATATCATAATGCATCACAGGAACTATGGAACATGATGTCTGACTTTGAAGATGATCCTCGTATTACCATTATTATGACAACCAATACTCTCAAAAACGCTGATCAACAAGTACTAAGTAGACTTAGAGGACGCCAAATCAAATTTGAACTTCCTGGAATAGACCAAAGAACAGAGTTTATAGAAAGCACAATAAAAAAAACTGAAATAGATTTTTTTGACCTCTTTATTAAAACTTGTGCAACCTCACCAGTATTCCACAAAGGCCATGAAACCGAAAAACTCAAAGAAGCATGTAACTTCATAGAAAAAAAAGGCTGGATCAAAAATAACAATTCTCCTAACAACATTGAATATCAAAAAAATATGGCTGATAACTGGATGCTGTCGAACCTTGCTGATTACATAACTTTCTTTGGTAAAGACCTAAAAAAAGACACCTCTCAACAAGAGAAAAAAATAAAAACACTACAAGCCAAAGGCTATTCTGAATTATTACCCCAAGACTCAACAACCCAACTCACCTCTCAACACATACAAAAATACCTATTGCACCAATTGTCACAACAATTAGGTAGCAATGATCAAAATACAGTAAAAAAATTATTCAATGCGGCAGTCATCAATAGACTTGTTGGTGCAACATTGGGAAGCAGCTATGCAGATCTACAGGTATTGTTTCAACAAATTTCTCAGGCCGATGCTAACTATGTAGCACTACGAGCACAAACAGAGGATTCCCATTATAGTTTTACTCAAAAAAACTCTGCTGAAGCAGAAAAACAAAAAGCTTCAGAAAAAGAAAAAACAAAACGACAACACCATATAGAAATGCAAAAATGGCGTATAAGTGAATTGGAAGCAGCAATCTCTGCTATATCCAATGGACAAGAATAGAAACCTTAGTATGTTGTTGGCTTAAGACCATCGATTGCATTAGGCAATAATTAAAAACTATTAAGACAGTTCAACATAAAGCCCAAATTCTTTACCATCCCAAGCAATCTGCCAAAACTCTTCTTTCTTTCCCTTGCCAGGGATAGTTACTTGATTATGAAAGCGCACACTGAGGTCCCAAAATGCCTTCAAAGGATACTCACTCCTATTAATCATATGCTCTTCATCAGAAAAGCTTTCATATATTATGACTTTATCACCTTCTACTTTCAAAAAAGTAGTGTCATGAGAATCAACACCTCTAAAAGATTCAAAACCATCGTCAATCCAATCAATCGACATTGTTATCATATCGTAAAGAGGAGAAAGGATATCATCATTATAGTTGATTGTTGTAAGCCATGGACCCATCTCAGCATGAGTTAGTAACTGTATATCCTGACAATCTTGAACTACTTGATCTTTATTTTTCACATCTAAATAAAAACGGTAACCATCAAAAAATAACTGCGTCAGCTTATTCATCTTACTTTTCAAAATATCTTTAAATAATTTTTTAAACTGGCCATTCCAACCCATTGGAGCTTCTCCAATAGTCATCTCACCATTGGGCCTAACCCTATATTCAATCTCTTTAACACTTTTTTCTTGTGCTTCATTTTCAGCATCTTGTAATAATAATTCTAACTTACCGACTTCAAGAACTTTATTAATATTAACAACAAGATCTCTCATGAAAAAAGCATTACATTTGCCACTTTGCTCATCATAAAAAAAATATTTTTTCTTCATATTATATAGTCTCAATCAACTTTAATTTATTGTTTATATTGAGTAAAAAAAGTAATACCACTTAAAAACGTCTTTAATTCAACTTTTATATCATTATCAAGTACTATCAAAATCCAAACGACAACACCATATAGAAGTGTAAAAATTGCGTATAGGTGAATTGACCGCATCCATCTCTACCATTCTATATGGTCAGACTTGAGATTCTACCTCTTGGCCATTCTAGTCTATATATACTCATCATCTTTCTAAACCCCACTTTATCCAAGATTAACTTAGAGCTTGTCCAAAAATTCCAACAGCTCTAAAGACGTGAATTGAACAAGGAAAATTGAAGAAATTAAAAAAAATCACTTTGTTTTTGCTTATATTAAACCAGCGAAATTCTTTAAATACGGTCTAAACTAAAGCCAAGTTCAACCTGAAAGCTCCTGAACATGTCCACTAGGAACAGCCAGACAAGTTTAGCCATCGAGAAATCGGTGGCTTTTTCTTTTGAAACTCTTGCTTTCCAGTCGGGCCAATTGCTATAATTAATTACAAATATAAAATATCGCAATAGTGGAGATTGTTTGTATGAAGAAGTTAGTAGTTTTAATTGGTTTTCTAGGTTTAGTTGGATCAGCTAATTCAATAGCACCTTTTCAAACAATGCCAAGGGAAGCTTTGGTAGATGTTGGGACTAGGCTTTCTGATCGGGGTTTTTTAACCTTTATTAAAGAGGTTCCAGGGCCGGATAGAAAAGAAGTTATCTGGGATTACTTTAAAAATAGTGCTAATCCAACGGCTTTGATAAAAGCATTAGAGGTTGATGGAGCTGGTAAGTTAAAAGATAAGGCTGCTCTTGTTGATATACTGTCAGCAATAAAAGCTAATAATGTTTTGAAAGTTCCTCATAAATTAAACCTTGATCGGCTGAACAAGAATAACAATACAGCATTAATGCAGATGACCAAACAAGGACACTTTAATTCTGTAAAAATACTTGTTGACGCAGGAGCTAATTTAGATCGGTTGGACAAGGATAACAATACAGCACTAATGCAGGCGGCCAAACATGGACACCTTGATTCTGTAAAAATACTTGTTGACGCAGGAGCTAATTTAGATCGTCAGGATATTGATGGTAATACAGCACTAATGCTTGCGATTGAAAATAGGCATAAAGATATAGCAGAATATTTGGTAACAGCTGGAGCAAAGGTTAATCATGCGAATAACAAAAGAGAAACAGCAATTGGACTGGCTATTAGTAAGAACTATAAAGAACTTGAGAATAAATTAAATACAGCCGGAGCTGACAGGAACTTTGTAAAGCAACAACGCATTATTGTTGTAGCAGAAACTGGCAATGTTGCTGCTGTAAGGGACCTTATATCAAGAAAGGCTGATCTTAATATACAAGATAATAATGGTAATACAGCATTGATAAAGGCAGCCGAGAACGGACACCTGGAAACTGTTAAAGAATTAATAGCCGCAAAGGCTGATCTTAATATACAAGATAATGATGGTATTACAGCATTGATACGGGCAGCCGGAAACGGACACCTAGAAACTGTTAAAGAATTACTAGATAAGGGAGCCGATCCTAATATACAAGATAATTATGGTTATACAGCATTGATGCGGGCAGCCAGGAACGGACACCTGGAAACTGTTAAAGAATTACTAGATAAGGGAGCCGATCCTAATATACAAGATAATAATGGTTATACAGCATTGATGTGGGCAGCCAGAAACGGACACCTAGAAACTGTTAAAGAATTAATAGCCGCAAAGGCTGATCCTCATATAAAATATCATGGTGGTTGGACAGCATTGATGTGGGCAGCCAAGAACGGACGCCTAGAGATTGTTCAAGAATTAATAGCTGCAAAGGCTGATCTTAATATACAATCTAATAGTGGTGGTACAGCATTGATGTGGGCAGCCAGGAACGGACACCTGGAAACGGTTAAAGAATTACTAGATAAGGGAGCCGATCCTAATATACAAGATAATGATGGTCAGACAGCACTGATACGGGCAGCCGGAAACGGAGACCTAGAAACTGTTAAAGAATTGATAGCCGCAAAGGCTGATCTTAATATACAAGATAATTATGGTTATACAGCATTGATATGGGCAGCCGAGAACGGACACCTAGAAATTGTTAAACTATTGATAGATACAGGTGCAGACCCTAATATACAAAAGCATTATGATCGTACAGCTACAGCATTGATAGGGGCAGCCAAAAACGGACACCTGGAAATTGTTCAAGAATTGTTGAACGCAGGTGCTAATCCTCATATAAAAAATATATATGGTCAGCCAGCATTGATAGGGGCAGCCAAAAACGGACACCTGGAAATTGTTCAAGAATTGTTGAACGCAGGTGCTGATCCTAATATACAAGATAATGATGGTAAAACAGCATTGGATTATGGATGGGATCATTATAATATTTATAATGTACTTTATCCCATAACCAAGGGTGCTTGGAAACGAAGATTTATGCAAAAACGATATACAATTCCAGCGGCGGCGCTTGCATATTTTGGTGCGACCAATTACCTTGCTTATAAGATGGGACATTTTGACCGAAAGACTTTGCTAGGACAAACTAGATAAAACCCTTTGAATAAGGTCTAAACTAAAGCCAAACTCAACTAGAAAGTTCCTGAACGTGTCCACTAGAAACAGCCAATAGATATTAAAAAAGAGCCATCGATTTCTCGATGGCTCTTGTACTTAAATTGCTTATTCTGGTTTATCTAATGCTTTCTTAAGTAGTTAAGTATGTCAGACAATTTTTCGCAGTAGTTTTCTTGCTTGGCCCTAAGTGCACCAATTTTATTTCGGGTGTCTTCTCTTGTTGGTTCACCTTTGATTTCAAGCGCTTCTTTTTCTGTGCTTAAACGTACCCGCTTTGAAGCAAGCAGTAGCCGAGACTAGCTAAGAAAATAGAATCAGACTTTTCGATGCTATAAAAAAACCCCACTAACTCTGTGTTGGCTTAAGACCATCAATTGCATACAATGCAGCAGACCCATCAGCATAGATACGAAGGCCAATCTTCGCCTTTGCACCTTTTACCATACAGAAGTTCTCAAAGATACGATTGTCTGCAGTCTGTGTCGGAAACCCGTACCAGAATGATATGAGATATGGCCCGGAACTTTGCTGACAACTACCACTAGCATGATAACCCCGCTCAACAAAAATAGACTGGAATGATCCTGATATTGGATAAACATTGATCTTACGCTTACCCAACTCTATTGATGCATCAAGCTTAGAGTTTGGTAATATAACTGGCTGCATCGACTCTCCAACCTGATAGATCTTAAAGTGACCCTCACTTTGATTATCAATCTCAGATAACATCAAGGGATCCAATTTTGGCCCCGATTTCACCTGCTCCGGCTGATCCAACCCTCTTGCAATGCCAATCGTACATAGACTAATCAATAATAATTTTTTCATGATACCCCCTTTAACCATGTAATACTTATTCAAAGATTAACCGATTCATACTTTTAAATTCAACCGTTGCTTGAAGAAGCTGTCAATTATGCCCTATCTGGCACGATCATCTTCTTCACAGCATCAAATATTGATACCGCATCAATCTTCTCATAGCTTACAAGTTGCTCCGAGGAGCCTGAATGTGGAAGCTTGGTAACAGCAAGACAATCGATCTTGATATCATGGTTGCGAACTGCATACGTAACAGCTTCACCCAAGCCACCTTCAAGGTAATGATCCTCAACTGTAACGACCTTACTACCAGAGCGACGAGCGCAATCAATGATTGTTTCCGCATCCAATGGCTTGATAGAATAAAGATCGATAACAATAACTTCAATATCATCCAGCTTTAATAACTCATAAGCCTTAAGCGCTTCGTATACAGTAACACCTGCACCAATGACTACAGCTTGTGGCTTGTTCCCCTCACGCAATACATGACAACCACCAATATGAAACTCTTTTGAATTATCGTAAATGATCTGCGTCTTTCCCCGTGTGGTTCGCAGGTAACTTATTCCGTCATTGTAATCGTACATAATATTAACAAGCTGGTGCGTACTCACCGCATCACATGGATACAGTACTACCGAGTTTGGTACCGCACGCATGATTGCAATATCCTCTAACGCCATCTGTGATGGCCCATCCTCACCAATTGAAACACCGGCATGTGAACCAACAAGTCGAAGTGGCAAGCGCGATATGGCTGCCATACGAATCTGGTCATAAGCACGAGTAAAGAATGCGCCAAACGTTGAAATGAATGGTATAAATCCACGAGCTGCAAAGCCCATACCCATACCTACCATGTTCTGCTCTGCAATAAAGCATTCAATAAACCGTTCCGGATATTTTTCTGCAAAGAGAGACGCATAGGTAGAATTACTAACCTCGCCATCAAGACTGACAACCTTCGGGCAGGTTGCTCCAAGCGCTTGTAATGCTTGACCAAAAGCAACACGCGTAGCAAGCATATCATCAACCTTATATCGTGGCTGTCCCAGCGACTTACATGGTTGAGAAGTAAAAAGCCCCTTCTCCTCTTGAGGCTCATTAGGCATGAACTCCTTAACCGGACCTTGTGAAGCAAAACGATTCTCCAGCTCTAAGAGCACTGGCTCTAACTGCTCTTTGGTAAACGCTTTGCCGTGATAGCCGTTCTTACCCTCAACGCTCTTAACACCGTATCCCTTGATAGTCTTGGCAATGATCATGACTGGTTTTTTAGTAATAGTTCGCGCTGTATCAAGCGCTTGTACGATCTGTGTTATCTTATGCCCGTCAATTATAATGGTATGCCAACCAAAAGCAGTAAACTTGTCCGCATATCCTTGCGCATCAGTCAACATTGTCTCCCCGCGCTGGCCAAGGGTATTACAATCAACAAAGCCAACCAGATTATCTAGCTTATAATAAGCTCCAAGCTCCGCAGCCTCCCAAACCGAACCTTCTGCAACCTCACTATCTCCCAAAAGAACATAGGTCTTATAGGAAAGATGATCCTTCTTGGCGCTCAATGCCATACCGACACCGACCGACAAACCCATACCAAGAGAACCAGTAGCAACATCAACATACTCAAATCGTGGAGTCGGATGTCCTTCAAAAATAGAGTTAAAGTCCCGCAATGAAAGAAGCTCCTCATCAGATACTACACCGACAGCCTTCCACGCTGAATATAAGGCAGGTGATGCATGCCCCTTTGAAAGAATGAAGCGATCATTATTTGGATTGTTAGGATCTTCCGGATCATAATCCATACCATAAAAAAACAAAACCGCCATGATATCCGCTGCAGATAAACTCGATGTAGGATGCCCAGACCCTGCTGCAGTCGTTGCTCTAACAGAATCACGCCGTAATGCGTACGCAACACTCTCCAAAAAAATTTTCACTTCTTTTTTCATCTACTCACCTTTCTCTCTCCAACCTTATTTATTATTCGATTCTAGTAGAAAATAAGAAAGATTCAATGTCCAAACAAAGCACGGTACTCCAAATTGCGACTAAAAGTATTGCTTTACGTTCACAAAACTATCTATTATTAAAATAGGCATAAAAAGGGGGTAGTAAAATGAAGAATAAATTCTTTTTATTCATGATGGTTATTTTTGTTACAAGTTTCGTTTCCAATATTAATGCAAGTTTTGCATATCCACCGTTACTGGGTGATTCGTTCAAGGGTTATGATCGGTTCATGAAGACTAACAGTTGTACAGATTGTTATATTCCTGGAATCTCGATCATGATTGAGACACGACCGTACTCAAACTTACGTGGAACAACAATGTTCAATTCTGAAATCGTGTTGGCAGTTCTTAATAATTCAGACATATCACATGCAAATCTAGAAAATGCTTGGATGTATGATGCGCATATCAGCATTACTGATTTCAGCTACTCTAACCTGACCAACCTAATGGCCAGTAACGCATTCTTTGTGAATGATAATTTTGATCATGCAATATTAAACAATGCACGCTTCTTTTTAGCGGAAATGTCAAAATCAAGATTCCATAACACTACTATTATTGATGCAAATTTCATCCACGCATCATTAACGCTCACAGAATTTAGCAATAGTAACCTAACTGGAAGTCGATTAAATGGTTGTGATTTTGGTGGCGCTAAAGTTCTTGACTGCAATTTAAACGATACATCTATGAAAAAGGTTAAGGCAAAACGTTCAAACTTTACAGGTTCATCATTCTTACGATCGAAACTATACAATGCAAACTTCACTCGCTCAAACCTTACAAATACCGACTTTACACGAGCTTTGATGTATAAATTTAATGGTAGACATTGTGACTTCACTAACGCAAACCTCCAACATGCCGAGCTCATTGATGCCGATCTACGCTTTAGCAATCTCAAAGGCGTAAATACCAACAATGCAAACTTTACTGGCGCAATACTTATCGGCTCAGAAAACTTTAAACCTGCTGAAGATGCAATCTTCTGTCAGACCATCATGCCTGATGGTAACATAAACAATAGTGGTTGCAGTCGCTTAGACAAATACATCTCAGATCTTGTTAAAATAGAAAACTTGGAAAGTAGCAATAAAGGACATGCATTACACATCCGTCCATACTCAACATCAGCCCGAAGTCCTTCCGAGCAGCAAGCACCTAGCGAACCTGGTGATCAAGGTTGGCCGCCATTCGTGCATAAAAAATAAAAGCGAAACATGACGTAACGTCGTACATGGAGTATACTAATATGTATGACGTTACGAAAAGATAAACTTATACACTGGTTGCTACAGTTTAGCCTCGCACAGTTAGTCGTTACTCTCATAAGCCTACCGCTATTGATAGCCTGGGGCTTACCACTTTCCTACATGACACCCATCAGCAACCTCATATTCACTCCAGTATTATCGGCCTTCATCAGCCTATCCACCATATTATTCATATGCGAACTTCTTTCCATCCCAGCAGGCTGGATCATATACCTTCTAACCAAATTAACAGACATCTGGCTCTTCATTTTAAGCTTTGGCTCCAACTCATGGCTCTTTGGCGTCACCTGTCACCACCCAATCATCCTATGGCTATGCGCTCTTGGAACCATCGCCCTTCTCTTTGCCACACAACACTACTCTCTTAAACGCAAAGTCCTATACTTTTGTATCTACCTTACTATCTGCCTAGTTTACTTTAACAAGATCGCACCGCCACGTAATGGCATACATCAAATGAACAAAAACAAGGCCTCACTGGTAATTAAACGCAAGAATGGAACTACATACCTTGAAGACCATGGCCTTTTAACACGACGTACAAATCAACGCTCCTGGGCCGTGTTCACATTCCGTCCAACCCTACTCAAGTTTGCTGGATCTCTTGCAATCGATAATATCACGAGCGATCACATCAACCCATCAACTATTAAAACGCTGATAACCCTATTCGATTACGTTATCATCAAAAACATTACACTGAATCTTACCAAAGCCAAGGCAAAACAACATAAAGAATTGCTAGAACAACTATGCAAAAAAAGTGTTACCCATAGCACTTGCATACTCTTGAACTATGATGTTCCAGTATGGTACAATCATAGAAAAATAGGGAGCTATAATGAAAAAGTTCATAGTACTGGGATTACTTATACCAATGTCAATGTGGGGAACTCCCGTGTTGATAAACTTACCAACAACACAAGACCAACTAAGAAAAATAGAAGCAAACAAAAAATTTCTCGGTAATCCAGACTTTGAATACTTACTCAAAAATGGCGAATGCCCTAAGGGTAAGAAGTGTAATTTTGATGGTATTGATCTTGAAAACATTATACTTTCACCTGGTGCCAACTTTAGAAATGTTTCATTACGCAATGCAGATTTACGGGGTTTGGTAGCTGCTGGCGTTGACTTCACTGGTGCCAAGTTTGACAACTCACTCATGAACGGTTGCTCTCTGAGCGGTGTTATCTGTAATGACACCTCATTCAAGGGAACCAAACTTTTTAGTTCTTATGCTCCAAACAGCCAGTTTAGAAACGCTGACTTTACTGATGCAAACTTACACCACATGCGCTTTTATGATGAACAAACGATTCCAGTTAATATCATCCCATCGAATCTTCAAGGCGCAACATTCAGCAATACGAATATCCAATTTGCACAATTTGCCAATGCTAATATGGCGAATGCAAAAGGTATTGGTGTTAGCATCTCAGAGCACAGTACGGCAACATTGGTATATCCAACAGCTCTCTATCAAGATCCAAACAACCAAACGAGCACTGCGGTCTTCTGCGCAACACTTATGCCAAGGTATGGAACGAAAAAGAATGTTGTAGTATCTCTAAAAGACTCATACGCTGGTGGCTCATGGTGTAACTGTAGCAGCTTTCCAAGCTATAACTTTGCAGTAGTAACCGGCCAACGTGCAAAGACGATCAAATCAACAGGATTTAGCATGAGCGGTGTTGAACCACAACATGTAACAAATATGGGTTGTACTGGTGCTTAAGTTTTAAGAAACACAAGCAAAAGTATTTTAATTGTATATCAATATCACTTTTTTAAATTTCCCCAAGCATCATCAAGCTTTTCAACAATATACTTTTGTTCTGGAGTAACACTAGTCGTCTCAAGTCCATTATATTGCAGCAAAATATAATAATCTAGTATTTCATCAACTCCCAATTTTTCATCATATAAATCCAAAAAAGCTCCTAAAAATGTTCGCGGAGACCCAGGATTATCTTCCCAAGAAACATTCGGAGAAGCCCCATGATTGAACAATACTTGAGCAATAGACACTGCAGGAAACTCTGGAGTTACTGGCAAGCTTTCAGCAATAATAGGCCGACCACCTTCATTAACGATTTCTGATACTTGAAGGTTGCTACCTTTTTTTTTCTCCTTTTCTAAAGTAGACCAAAGTTTATCTAACTGTCCCCCTCTTGCAAGAATACAAAGACCCTCATTTTTAATCCCAAAAACTTGCCCAACCAAAACAAAACTTACACACAACAACACCAAAAATCTTTTAACCACAATAACCCTTTATACAAATAAACAATTCACAATGTATATTATACACAACAAACTGAGTTAGTAAATTACAAATAAGTGTTATTGATTTTATTTTACCAATACTGCTCGCGCTGGAGCTGCATCAACATTAGATATTGAAAGTGGTAAACAAATAAGGTTATACGTTCCGGCATCCACATGCTTCAAGCGTAATCCCTCTAGATTTACAACACCCTTTTCCAGCAATACCTTATGCGTTGGATGGCCAGGCTGATTGCGCTCGATGCCAAGGTAATCAATACCAACAAGCGTAACGCCCTGCTCAATCAAGTACTCAGCTCCTGATTGTTCAAGGTAAACAAAGTTAGGATCAAATGGTGCGGTAGCATCAAGGGAACTATTATTAGTTTTAAGAAGAATGATCGATTCAGTAATATCTTGCTGCATAAGATCATCCTTCGTTATTCCGCCAGCAAGGTTCGTAAGGTCAAGGACCTGGCATCGTTGCATTACAATAGCATCGCTACTAATCGTATCACCCTGCTCCAACATGTGTGATGGTGCGTCAATATGGGTACCTGTATGCAATCCCATAGATAAGGAAGTTTCACGAACCTGATCATTGTTCCAAGTTTTAGTTTCGATAATAGAAACATTCTTGCGATCTTTATACGTTGTCATTGCCTGCGATATTGGCCAGCTTATATCGATATACTTCATACCTTATCAACGGAGTGTCCGCCAAAGGCATTACGTAACATTGCAACCAACTTCGTGCCATAGTTGCCGCCAGTCTTTTGCGACTCTTTTCGAATCTCTAATGCTTTCTCGATAAGCGGTACCGGAACATTCTCTTTCTTTGCAAGCTCAACAGTCCAACGACCCATGCCGCTTTCTGCAACCTTACCAGAAACGGATTCCAACTTTTGATCCTTTGCCAATACACCGTGCATTAATGATAAAATCTCAGAACGTACAATAGAGCCATGCTCCCACAGCCCTGAAATCTGTTCCAATTTTAAATCTTTAAACTCACCATTCTTGAGCAGATCAAAGCCTTCGGCATAACTTTGTAACAGCGCATACTCAATACCGTTATGGATCATCTTTACATAGTGCCCTGTTCCAGATGGTCCCACGTACGCATACCCTTCTGGTGCTGCAATAGATTTTAGCACTGACTTAATTGCATCATATGCTTTCTTATTACCACCAACCATTAAGCAAAACCCTTCCTTAAGCCCCGCAAGGCCGCCTGATGTTCCACAATCAAGGTATGCAATATTATTTTGAAGACATTCAGCCGCACGCTTTATCGAATCTGTATACTTACTATTACCGCCATCAACGATAATTTGATTCGTCGCTAATGACTTAATACTATCTAATGTTTTATCAACCAACTCTCCTGCAGGAAGCATTAACCAAATAACTTCCACTGGCTCAACTAGCTCTTGCAGTGAATGAACAGGAATGCCACCATGCTGCTCAAGCTCTTTTAATGAATCTTCATTTATATCAAAGCCATACACAGTATGATCATCATTAAGTAAACGTTGTGCAATTGCTTGGCCCATCTTTCCAAGACCGATGATACCTACCTTCACGACTCCTCCTTCTTTGGGCCATCAGAGCCACATTCGTATGGATACATTGGCAAGTTCTTTGCTTCAATATCGCTAATAAGTTTCCAACTTGATTCAATCTCTTCAAAACTAACTGAAATAGAACGCATACCCTCAATAACTTCTTGCAGTATCGTTTCATATGCTGTTGGAGTATAAAGGCCATAGATACACTCGTGACAGAATTCCATATCAACAGGTATCACTTCACCCTTAGCACCAACCTTCTTTGCGTTCAACTCCAACGTAAACCCAGCACGAGGAATGATAGAAATTTTCAACTTATTTCGGTTGGATGGGCAGTGCGTTAAAAGGCACTTAACCGCCTTAAACTCTATCTCAATACATGTTTCTTTTTCTTTTAAACATTTACCTGCAACTAGGTTAAACTCAACACCCTTCCAGCGTTCATTATCAATCGAAAACTGTAAGTTAGAATACGTTGCAACCTTAGAGTCTTTGGCAACGCCTTTGTGCTTTGCATATCCTTCGTATCGACCAAGAAATCCCGATTCGAACTTAACTTTTTCAAGAAGGTCCGCTTTTGCAACACGAATAGAGTCACCAGTTAAATTCTTAGGTTCTTCCATACCAATCAATGCTAACAATTGGAACATATGATTTTGTACTACATCCTTAAGAACACCGAACCGCTCAAACAGTGGTATACGCATACTTACATCAAGTTTTTCTTTGAGCGTTATCGTTACCTTATCAATATTTTCAGCACTCCACAAAGGCTCGAAAATGCGGTTGGTAAAGCGAATAAGAGCGATATTTTCTACGATTTCTTTTGCAAGGTAGTGATCAATAATATAAATTTGATCATCGCTTAGACATTCTGTTATTTTTTTGTACATTTCTTGTGCTGATGCAAGGTCATCACCGAATGGTTTTTCAAAAACAACCCGTTGCCATGGTCCATCATCAGCTTTTTTCTTTTTGCATGTTAAAAGTCCTGCAGCTGTTGCATGTTGTACAATTGGAACAAAAAATTGTGCTGTAACAGAGCAATATACAAGTCGATTACCTGAAAGGTCTAATTCTTTTTCTAAGATATAAACCTCTTGCGCTAACTGTGCAAAAGCTTGCTGGTTGGATATATCCAGTTGTTGATAGAATCCCCAAGCGCAACATTGATCAACTATTTTTTGGTCATAGTCGTCAATAAACTCTTGAGCATTTTCAAATATTTGAGGGAGTGTACTTTCATCTATCGCTACACCGATTAAAAGAATTTTTTTTAAGTATCCAGACTTAATCAATTTATAGATTGCTGGAATTAATTTTCGACGAGCAAGATCACCAGTAGCACCAAACAGAATTATCGTAGAATCTGATTGATTTTCCACTTATTACTCTCCTAATATTTCTCGTGTCCTTATCTTATATTTTTCCACATTCGGCTGAGTAAATGGATTAACCCGAAGAAGCTTACCTAACAGCATCATCTGTATCATTTGTGTTTGCATAAACCAACCTAAAACTTCTGCATTAATTGTTGGCAAAGTATAACTGCAAAATGGATTTGAACGATCAATATAAGCCTGCTGTGTTCCCTTGCTAATTGCATGCATTATTTCAGTCAAATATTTACCATTCGCTATAGGATCCAATTTAGGAAATACTGTTGATGGAATTTTAATATGATGATCAAAGTTTGCTACTGTTACAAAACTAGTATAAATATTATGTGGCCCTGCTAAGTAAAGCTGTGCAACAGAGTGTAAGTCAACACTCCCAATCGATGTCATAGGAATAATACCTACGGCTTTACCTTCGTCATTCTCTTTGCCAATACTCTCTCCCATTAATTGACGATACCACTTGCCAAGAAACTCCAAGCGAGTCGCAAACAAGAAGAAATTATGTACAGCACAACCATTTTTCGAGTTTTCATACATAAGAACAGCACTGGTTACCGCCGTATCATCAGTACTATTAAGACTACCCTCTACTGCACTTCTAGCACCAATAAGTAGTTGATCAATGTTAATGCCCGCAAACAGTAATGGAAAAAGACCAACAGCAGAAAAAATAGAATAACGACCACCAACCTGCTTTGGTATCTCAAGCATGTCAAAGCTTTCCAACTTTGCAATTGCAGCAAGCTCTGATTCCTTACCAGTTGTTACAACAATAAAGTCTTTATAATTAGTCGGGCGATATGCCTTAAGTAGTCCATATAAAATCTTAAAGTTTACAGCAACCTCTGTAGTCGTTCCCGACTTGGAAATCACATTAATTAAAATTTCTTGCCCTGCTGTTAATACCTTTTCAACCCGAAGCATAATGCTATGCAATCTATCAGGATCAACAGTATCAACAAACAACACCTCAATACCATGGGGTAACGCCTTAATAACAGCACGCGTTCCAAGATTAGAACCACCAATACCAACAATAACAAGTAAGGTCGGTTTAAGGCGCAACTTCACGCTTACAAGCTGCTTAACTTGTGTAATCATTTCTTCATCGAAAGGACAATACAAGCTGGCAAACTCAGAATCATATTTCTTTTGCAATGCATCATTCATATGCGCAAGTTCAGACTTAAGATCTTTTACTTGTTTTTGTACAACATCAGAAGCTATAAGTGCTGTTTTTTGATACTCAAATTTGACCATTAACTACCCTTTAAGTGAAAGGAGCTTGTTTACCAATGAAACGTCATAGGCCGATAAGATTGGATCAAAAACAAAGATGATACCTAAGAAGAAGAGAATAACTGCAATAATTTTTTTTATACCGGTATTTGCTAACCAATAATATACTGCTGCGCTCAAGAAAATAAGGCCATACAGTATTGGTTCAGCAGCATCTGGAATGAATGGTAAAATAAAGTTCACACCAATGAATAAAATTAGAAAACCAAGTGCACGGTTAATCTCTAACATCCACATACCAGCTCGTGGTAACTTGGACAGCATTGAAGAAAATGTTCCTACAAGAAGTAGTAACGCGCTCATGCCAAGTGTGAATGCAAAAAGAGAAAGAATACCAACGATTGGACGTTCACTATGCGCTACAAACCCTAAAATAGCTATCAAAGCTGGAGACACACACGGTGATGCAACTGTACCACTTACCATTCCAACAACAAAGGTATACAAGAATGATCCACCCCGTTTTACTGATGCACGCTTACGTGTTAAAAAGTTCGGCAATTTTAAATCATAAAAACCAAACATTGAACCGGCAAGGTACATAAAGAAAATGAACATGAATAATACAAACCAAGGATTACTTAGCCAGTAACCAAAGTAGTCTCCACTCATAGCCACAAAATAACCTAAGGCTGAGTAGATACTCGCAATACCAAGTACGTATGTTAAAGCTAAAAGAAAATTATGCCAATGGTTCTTACCTTGATGCGCTTGCAGCACGCCAGCAGTAATTGGAATCATTGGATAAATACATGGTGTAAAACTTACAGCAAGCCCTGCTAAAAATGAAGTAAGAACATAAACCCATAGGGAATGTTGTGCTGTAAATAATTCTTCTAAAGAATCTATTGGTAAAACTGTGAAACAAACACCTGCTAATGCCAAAAACATCAAACTATTGCGTTGTGTGATACGCATAACCGCCTTTCTATAAACGAGTAATATATTATTCTTTCCATCAAAGCTTGTCACAGCTTTGCAAATTTTACTAGAAAGTATAGTAAAGTTAATTAAAAAGGAGAAATAATGAAACTTAAACTCATAGCCTTATTCAGCCTCAGCTGTCTAACACTTTCTGTTATGCCACGTCAGCAAGATCCGTATCGTGCATTACTACAGCAACGTATTGATAAAACACCTGGTGTTATAGAATTTGATGACCTTCTAAAAAACATTCCTGGACTAAAGCCACAACAACTAATAATGGAAGTGATTAAAAGACCAACGCTTATCATGTTCTATCAAACAGATTGTACAGCTTGTGACGATATGCATAAAGTGCTTCAACAACTCGATAGACATGTAAAGCAAATTCATATTCCAGTACGTGTTATGATGGTAAATGCTGCAAAGTATAAAGAAATTGGTCGCTTGTTTGGTGTAACTCGAACTCCTAAGTTTGCAATATACAAACAAGGAATGCTCATCAAAGGCAGCGAATTCTATGCAAGAAAAGAACTTCACGAACTTATCCACCACGTACGCATCTGCCTTCAGTAATATCAAAAGATTCTAAAAAAAGCTCCGATATAAACGTCGGAGCTTTTTCTTTTATACTTATTTTTTTCTAAACAATCTATTTAAAAGAATAATAAACAAGCAATTTACTTCTTTAACTTAACCCTTTTATTCATAAGTGCCTCTGCAAACCTATCTCTGGCAATAATCCGTGTAGCAATATCTGCCGCTCCCAATACGCCAACCGCAAAAGCAAGCTTTTTACGTTTCTTCCTATATAAAGCAATTGCAGCTCCAATATAAGGTAGTGTACATAAAGATACTGTTACGTCATGTACGGCTAAAATCCTAGGGGCGTGCTCTTTTAAATCTACTACATCCTGCACATTAGACTCAGTCACAGGTTTTTCCAAAAGCTGGTTCGCTGCGCTTCTCATGGCTAAGCCAAATGGTATCAACCCCGTCAAAACTCCTGCATGAGTTGCGTTATTATTTTCATCACAAATAATAATATTAACTAAACTGCAACTTATCAAAACGATACTTACTATTTTTTTCATAAAATTCCCTCTGTTGAAATAGCTTAAAACCATACTTCCATAGTATAGATTTAATAGTTAATTGCACCAAATAAATCCATACTCCCGCACGCGTATGCCTTCAGTAATATAAAAGCACTCTAAAAAAGCTCCTATATAAACGTCAGAACTTTTTACTTCCCACTTTGTTTTTTATTCAAAACAAAGTATTCTTCTTAATACTTAGCCAGTGTATTATCTCCATTGTAATTATTTATTCAAAGATTCATAAGGTTGATTATGTTCAAACATATAATGTTAATCGCTCTAACATGCCTATCCTCCCAACTTTATGGTGCTCCTCCAGCAATACTCGAACCAAAAAAAATCTTTGATATTGCATTAAGTAATGCATGGCTAGCCCGACAAGACTATGAGGACCTTCGAGATAAAAGCAGTGGTACAATAAACATGGAAACAGCATTAGCAAAACTTCGATTCATGCAACGTAGAACAACCTGCTATAATGTAGCCCAAACCCCAAGACAACTCAGCATCGTTCCAAACTTACGCTGAAATAGAAAGTTTTTGCTATAGAACAATCCTTTATCTAAATCAAATAAAACACCTAAAAGCTACAAAGTAGTTGAACCATTAATAACGAAAAATAGAACAAGACACATGCTTAAACATACAATCTTATCCATAACCCTAACTAGTCTAACCTTTCAATCATACTGTACATCAGATGGCTTAGTGCCCGAGTATTTGGAGCATGCCATTGTACTACCTCAAGCTCACGAAGCAAAAAAGGAGTATGAAAAACTTCGCTCCACAAGTAAGGAAACTGATTTAAGAGTAAAGCAATCCAGAATCAAATTCATTAATTTGGTACAAAAATGCAGAAGCACAGCACTTCGACCTGGTCAAGCAAATGAGTGCCCAAGCCTTCCTGAAGAAACACAATAAAACCTTGGTCCGTGGCATATAAAACACCTGGTAGCAGCACAAAGCTTCTCCATATAAAACCAAGAGCTTGATTATTTCCAGTCATACTATTGATAAATACAGCCTATAGTTGCTATATTTATTTTATTGATTATTTGATTATCTGGAGGTTTTAATGAAATATCATATTTATCTATTTATACTACTATTCACATTTTGCAATCTCTTTGGTGGAGATTTTCCCGAGCAACCTGAAAATTTAAGCGCAGATAATGCACGACAAGCTAAACGTAAAGCCAACCGAAAAGCTAGATATGAAAGAGAAAAACAGAGTCGTGAAGAGGATCCTGAACTGCTAGCTCAACATAAAGTCCTACAAAAAGCAGCGAATGAAAGAGCAAAGCGAAAGCGTGAAGAGAATCCTAAACTGCTAGCTCAATATAAAGCCAAATACAAAGCAAGAGACGAAAGAGCAAAGCGAAAGCGCGAAGAGGATCCTAAACTGCTAGCTCAACATAAAGCCAAACAAGAAGCAGCGAATGAAAAAGCAAAGCGAAAGCGCGAAGAGGATCCTAAACTGCTAGCTCAATATAAAGCCAAACAAAAAACAAAATACGAAAGAGCTAAGCGAAAGCGTGAAGAGAGGCTTAAAGCAGCAACGCCACCCGAAGAATTTTATTCACTCTCCCCACGACAAAATTTTGAAGAAGAAGCCCTTCAGATTCGATCGTTTGAAGAAATGGAAAACGAATGGCTTAAAAATCAACCAGACGACCTTCTTAATCAACTTCAACCAGAACGATCATTCTTTTGTGATGCTTTTTTAAACGAATAAAAAACATTTAGGAGATTCAATGAAATATCATATTCATTTATTGATAACATTACTCATGTTTTGCAATCTCTTTGGTGGAGATTTTCCTGAACAACCTGAAACAAACCTAAGTCCCACAGTGATTCGACTAAGAACATACAAAGAAAGAGAAAACCAAAGGCGTAAAATGGATCCCGAACTAGACGCTAAACATAGGGCTCGACTAAGAACATACTATGAAAAAGAAAAGCAAAAGCGTAAAATGGATCCCAAGCTAGACGCTGAACATAAAGCACGAAAAAGAGCAGACAGAGAAAAAACAAAGCAAAAGCGTAAAGAGGATCCCGAGCTAGACACTGAACATAAAGCACGACAAAGAGAATACAAAGAAATAGCAAACCAAAAGCGTAAAGAGGATCCTGCACTACAAGCTAAACATAAGGCTCGACTAAGAGAATACAAAGAAAAAGCAAACCAAAAACGTAAAGAGAGTCCTGCACTACAAGCTAAACATAGGGCTCAACTAAAAGCAAAACGAGAAAGAGAAAAACAAAAGCGTAAAGCAGAAAGGGCATTCGAAGAACTTTATTCATTCATCCCACAACAAAACCTTGAGAAAGAAGCTCTTCCAACCCAATCGTTTGAAGAAATTGAAAAAGAACTTAAAACTCAACTAGATGACCTTTTAAATCCACCTCAACCAGAACTATATCCCCCTTGGGACGATCTTTTAAATTATGAAGAAAAAGAAGAACTATCTAGGAGGTTTTAATGAAATATCATGCTTATTTATTTATAGCACTATTCACATTTTGCAATCTCCTTGGCGGAGATTTTCCCGAGCAACCTGAAAATTTAAGCGCAGATAATGCACGACAAGCTAAACGTAAAGCCAACCGAAAAGCTAGATATAAAAGAGAAAAACAGAAGCGTGAAGAGGGTCCTGAACTGCTAGCTCAACATAAAGAATACCATAAAAGAGAAAACCAAAAGCGTAAAGAGGATCCTGAACTGCTAGCTCAACGTAAAGAATACTATAAAAAAGAATACTATAAAAGAGAAAAACAAAAGCGTGAAGAGAATCCTGAACTGCTAGCTCAACGTAAAGAATACTATAAAGCTAGATATGAAAGAAAAAAGCAGAAGCGTGAAAAAGGGCTTGAAGCAACAACACCATCCGAAGAATTTTATTCATTCTTCTCTCCACAAAACCTTGAGGAAGAAAACCTTCCAATTAAATCGTTGGAAGAGTTGAACCGTGAATGGCTTAAAAATCAACTAGACGACCTTTCTGACTCACCTAAAGCAAAACTGTATCCCTCTTGGGACGATCTTTTAAGTGATGAAGAAAAATAAAAAATTATCTAGGAGGTTTCAATGAAATATCATATTCATTTATTGATAACATTATTCATGTTTTGCAATCTCGTTAGTGGAGATTTTCCCGAGCAACGTGAAGCAAATTTAAGCACCGATAATGCACGACAAGCTAAACGTAAAGCCAAATCTGAAAGAGCAAAGCGAAAGCGTGAAGAGAATCCTGAACTGCTAGCTCAATATAAAGCCAAACAAAAAGTAAGAGACGAAAGAAAAAAACAGAAGCGTGAAAAAGGGCTTGAAGCAACAACGCCATCCCAAGAATTTTATTCATTCTTCCCTCCACAAAACCTTGAGGAAGAAAACCTTCCAATTAAATCGTTGGAAGAGTTGAACCGTGAATGGCTTAAAAATCAACTAGATGACCTTTCTGACTCACCTAAACCAAAACTGTATCCCTCTTGGGACGATCTTTTAAGTGATGAAGAAAAATAAAAAATTATCTAGGAGGTTTCAATGAAATATCATATGCATTTATTTATAGCACTATTCACATTTTGCAATCTCCTTGGCGGAGATTTTCCCGAACAACCTGAAACAAGCCTAAGCCCTACAGAGGCTAAAGAAAAAGCAAGGTATGAAAAAACAAAACTAAAACGTGAAAAGAATCCTAAGCTAGACGCCCAATATAGGGCACAACTAAAAGCAGCCAAAGCAAAAGCAAAACAAAGACGTGAAAAGGATCCTGAGCTACAAGCTCAATATAAAGCACAACGAAAAGCAACCAGGGCAAAAGCAAAACAAGAGCGTGAAGAAAGGCTTAAAGCAACGACGCCATCCGAAGAGCTTTATTCATTCATCCCACTACAAAGCCCTGCGGAAGAAAAGCCTCCAATTAAATCGTTGGAAGAAATTGAAGAAGAATGGATTAAAAAACAAGTAGACGACCTTTTTAACTCATCGCCGAAACCAGAACTATATCCCTCTTGGGACGATATGTTCAGTGATGAAGAAAAAGAAGAACTATCTAGGAGATTTTAATGAAATATCATATTCCTAAGCGTGAGAATATCAGACTTCCAAATCAAAATTAGTAAAATGACCAGGGGTACCCTTCTTCTCAAATGACTGAGATATCCACTTGAAAGGATTTACTTGTTGGAATAACTTTGTAAGACCAACCTGCTCAAGACGTGTATCAGCTATGTAATCGATATACTCGCCAAATTGCTCCGCATCAACACCCATAACACCATATGGACTTACATCTTCAAGATAGTTTTTTTCCAACGTTACAGCATGTTTTATCATTCCCACAAGCTCATCCTTAAACGCCGGTGTCCATACAGAAGGATTTTCAATACAGATCTCTTTAATAACATCACAACCAAAAGAAATATGCGTTACCTGATCACGCATGATGTTTTCAAATAACTGGCCAATACCTGCAAGTTTGTCTCTACGACGAAGCATTAACATCATGGCAAAACCCGTGTAGAAGAAGATCCCTTCCATAATGATGTAATATGCAACCAAGTTTAGAACGAGCTTTTGAATTCCCTTAGTAGTATTCATTGATAGCTTTTTGTCACAACCCATTGCTGCAATCTGTGCAACAAAGTCATCCTTAGCCTTCATGCTATCAACATTTTGATGCATAGAATATATCTCATCAGGATCTAAGCCCAATGTATCACAACATTGTATGAATGCTTCAGTGTGAATAGACATCTCATACGCCTGACGTAATAGATACTGCCTACATTCCTGATTGGTAATATGTTTATAGGCTGTGAGGATAATGTTGTTTGCGGTAAAAGAGCAAGCCGTAGAAAAATAACCAATAGTACGCAAAACCATGACGCGTTCGTCATCAGTCAAAACAGTTCCAGAAAGCCATTGATCAAAATCATATCTCATAGACACCTCTTCAGGGGTCCAGTGACGCACAATACTATTTCTATAATATTTATGGGCCCAAATATATGACATTGGTAACGCTTTATTTTCGTTTTTGCTACAATTGATTATCGGCATACAGTCTCCTTTCTCTCTACCTTCGCCTTATCCCTTCAAGGATAGCAAAACACAACCTCGTAAAAGAATAAAAATCACCAAAAGCAAGATCTAATGCTTCCCTATCAATTCTTTGCTATAGCACAAGAAGAAAAGAATGTTTTCTTAAAGTATTTAATAAGATCCATCAATTGTTTTTTGTTGCACATAGTGCTATCGCCATAGGTATGTACCATTATTATTTTTTTTTGTAGACTGATACCGAAGTTTGAAAGTTATACGTTTAAGGAGTTTTATGAAACGGTCTCGTATTTTATTTTTAGCAGCAGCACTCGCAGTATCTGCAGGAACCTATTGTAAAGACATGGCTACCAAGGCTATTACCACACAGTCTACGCTAGATCAATCACTAACTGATGCTCCTTTCTCTGTATTAAAGTTTACTGCACCATGGTGCGGAGCATGCAAAAGTCCAATCTTTAATGAACTTGCTGATACCAACAAGGATATAGAATTTCTTGTTGTTGATATCTCCAAGGGCGAAGGCGCAAAGATTGCAAAGCATTATAAAATTCAAGGGTTCCCAACATTCATCTTCTTTAAAAATGAAGAAGAAACAAAACGTGTAGTAGGCGACTATGCAGCACTTAAAAAGAACGTTGCTTCTACAGCAATTGAAGCTGGAAAAGTAAAAAAAGCTGCCGCTCCAAAGGAAGAACCTAAACCAATTGCTGATTCTAACACTACATCAATTACTACATCAGCTGAGCTTTCCAAGCTTATGAGTGGTGATAAGCCAGTTGTAGTTAAGTTCTATACTAACTGGTGTGGATACTGTAAAAAAATTAAACCAGCATTTGATGACCTGGCTGCAGCAAATCAAGCAGATGTTACATTCGTTGAGGTTGATGGCGACAAAGCTGCTGAGTTAACAGAAAAGTATGATGTTGAAGGATTCCCAACATTCATATCATTCCATAAAGGTAAAAAGGTTAAAACTATTTCTGGTGCTGATAAAGCAGCGCTTCAAGAGCATGTTACTGAGCTTAAAGAACGCAAGACGGGTGCTTCAAAAGCAAAAAAACGTCCAGCTCCAAAGCCTGTAGTAAAAGAAGCTCCTGCGCCAAAAAAAACTAAGGTTGTTCCAGCTAAACCGGAACCAGTAATTAAGAAAAAACTTAAGGTTGTAAAAAAGGAAGCTGCTCCAGCTCCTGCGCCGAAGAAAGTAAAAACTGGTCCAACACATGTTGAAGTAAAAAGTCTAAAAGATCTTGAATACTACATCAAGCAAGACAAGCCTACTGCTGTTAAGTTCTATGCTGACTGGTGTGGACCATGCCAAGTTGTTAAACCAATCTTTGAATCAATAGCTGATCAAAACCATGAAGACATGAACTTTATTTCTATCAATATTGATGACGCTCGTGAAATTGCACAACAATATCGTGTTAACTCAATCCCTCATATCAAGATCTTCAAAAAGGGACAAGAGGTCGAAAAGGTAACCGGTGTTAATACAGCGACTCTTGAACAACAAATTAAACGTCACATCAAATAAGGTAAAGATGAAAAAAATTTTATTATTAGCCATCCTTGCATTACCTATCTATTTGAATAGTGCTGTTAAAGTAGGTAATATAGATCAATTCAATAGCTACATTAATCAGGAGCGGGTCACTGTCGTTAAGTTCTATGCCGACTGGTGTAGTCCATGCAAACAATTGAATCCTTTTTATACAGGCCTAGAAAACAAGTACGGTTCTAATGCAAATTTTTTAACCGTTAACATCGAAAAGGCTACCAACATAAAAAATAAGTATAATGCTAGCCGGATTCCATTTATTATGGTTTTTAAAAGTGGCAAGGTTATTGGTAGAATGCTCGGTTTAAAAAATATAAACTCACAGCTTGAAAGCTTGATTAAGCAACACTCTCAGGCATAAAAGTTATTACTGGGTACGGTTTATAAATTAGATATGGTTCAACTTTGGCATTGAATTCCTTCAATTGTCGATTAACCTTATCTCTAACAGGATCGTACCCAAGCTTACTAGTAAAGTGCTCTTTTACATCACCGATACCAACAGCCTTATTGAAGAGTGGAGCATACGAGTAGCCAAGATCTTTAAAGTGCTCAAGAATTGTCATAAGTGCATTAAAGCCTGAAAACTTGTTTGGGTTGTCGATACTGATCTTTAAACCACGCATGGCTTTCTGTTTTTTTGGATCATAGACACTCGTCGGCTTACTTGTTATACCAAACTTTTTCAACTTATCCTTAAGTTCATACCATCGTGCTGTTGGAATATTTAGGTCTTTTGGAACTCCCATAAATCGAAATGACTTTTTCGTTCCCACACCTATCCAGAATGGTTTAACCTCGCCCAATATACCCAAGAAACCGTAACCTTTGCATGCATCCATGTTTGGTATGTTTGGTGAAAGTGGAACTGGTAACTCCATTGAATATCTAAGTCGATCATAATTTTTCATTGGAACAACGGCGAGTCGAGCTTTCTTTTTGAGCACTTTATCATTACAATATAAAGCCAATTCTCCAATAGTCATACCATGACGAAGCGGATAAGAAGCTATAGAAACAAATGAATGATTCTGCGGATCGACTAGCGGGCCTTCCATAACACCACCAAGTGGATTTGGACGATCAAAGACAATAATGCGTTTACCATGCTCAGCCGCAAGCTCCATACATTTATACAAAATAGGAAAATATGTATAATGACGCATGCCACAATCCTGCATATCAAAAAAGAAAGCATCTATATCTTTGAGCTCTTCAGACTTAAACTTCTTAAACTGACTATGACCTTCATAAAGACTTACAATAGGGAGCTTAGTAGTAGGATCAATGTTATCATGAATCTTTTTTTCTGCACCAACACTACCTGAAAAACCATGTTCTGGTGCATACAGCGCTTTTACCTGAATTCCCTGCTCCCTTAAAAGATCAACGGTGCGCTTACCAACTTGATTCAAACCTGTATGATTAGAAATTAACCCGATACTAATTGGCTTTGGACCATCTACAAAATGATAAAGAAACTGGGGCGTAATATTCTCGTTACCCAATTTAAATTGAGTTTCAACGATCAATACTGGATCTGAACTTTCTGCAATGGCAATATAGAACTTTGGCACAACAAATACCAAAAAACCTATGACCACTACCCTCAATCCGACCCACACATTCTGTGTTACAGTCCAAATTAACTTCACATCCCTCCCCTATAGGGTGTATTAGTTTGATAGTCGCTTAAGAAAATTTATTCTTATATGAAATATATTTCCCACTTGTTATTATAATAGCAATAACAGAAAAACTTTAGCAATCATTATTTGAAAAATTTAATTTAGGCGTTGTACGTCTATCTTTTCTGCAAACTATTGCTGACAATTTTGCCTTTATGTTAGTATCCTGTTGAATAAAAACTTATCAAAAACATTAAGGACGAAAATATGATGAAAAAAATTATCTTAATTGGGATAGCCTTAACTTGTACTTCAGTATTTACAATGGTTGATATTATCTCAAAGCTTGATGTACAGAATATGTCTTTAAATGAAAAAATTGGCCAACTTTTTTGCGTTTCAATGCCGATTCAGGCAAACCAGCAACGTATCGATGCAATGAGCAATCTTATTAAAGAGTACCACATTGGTAGCGTTATTCTCCATCGTCATGGATCTCCAGAACGTGTGCTCAAGCTTGGGAATGCATTACGACAAGTTGATAGTAACCTTCTCATATTTCTTGATGCTGAATGGGGATTGAACATGCGCTTACCTAATGCTATGCGCTTCCCACGAAACATGACACTTGGAGCAATAAAAGACAACCGCCTAATCTATCAAGTTGGTCGAGAAATTGGAAGACAGTTAAAATGTATCGGTATTAATGTAAACTGCGCTCCTGTTGTCGATATCAACAATAACCCAAACAATCCTGTTATCAACGATCGCTCATTTGGTGAAGATCCTCAACAAGTTATCATAAAGAGCCTCCTGTTTATGCAAGGTCTTCAAGAAGCTGGCATCCTAGCTAGCGCCAAACACTTTTCCGGGCATGGTGACACGGCAACTGACTCACACCTTGGACTTCCGATATTATTACATGATAAAGAACGACTCGAAAATGTTGAACTTCGACCATTTCAAGTTCATGCCGATAATGGTATTACTGCAATTATGACTTCACACATGGCAGTACCAACACTTACTGGAGATAGCCAGTGTCCAATCACCTTCTCTCGCAACGCTATAGACTACCTACGCAACAAAATTGAATTTGATGGATTAGTTATAACCGATGGGCTTAACATGCAAGCGCTCCACAAATATTTCAGTAACAACGGACTTCCTCATGAGCCTGGAGATATTGAACTCAATGCTCTTCTTGCTGGTCATGACATCCTTGTTATGGCAGAAAATATTCCTGCTGCTATCGATAAAATTAAGAAAGCAATATCTAATGGTTCTCTAACTGAATCCGAATTGGATGCGCACGTTACAAGAATATTACGAGCAAAGGCTAGCAGCAATGGACCTACACAGCTTACCAACTCATTGCAAAGAGAACTTTTCAATGGCAACGCTCGCACTCTCAAAAAAAAACTATATTCACAAGCAGTAACATTAGTAGCCAATACACTCATTCCTGTTGCAGACAAGCCAAGCATGGCATATCTCCAAGTTGGTGGTACTCGAGAAAGTGCATTCCAACATCAACTTGAAAATCTCCTTCCCAACATTGAATCTGAATACATCAATGCGATACCTACTGGTCCAGACATGACTGAAGTGCAAACTTTCTTAGAACCTGATGAAACCATCATCGTTGGAATCTTTGAAATGAATAAGTTTGCAGGCAGAGATTTTGGTATCGCACCAGATACATTTTTATTCCTTGAAACTTTAAAGGCCAAGGGTAAAAAGCTCATAGTATGCCTATTTGGCTCACCATACGCACTCAAATTCTTTGATGATTATGACACAGTCGTCATGGCGTACGAGGATGATATTGATGCACAAATTGCCGGTGCAAACATTATTGCTGGCAAACAAAAAGCTATGGGCAAATTGCCAGTAACAGCAAGTGATAAGTATCGCGCTAAAGAAGGGATAGAATCTTAAGCACTGCAACAATTGCAGGATTACGATCAGCAAGAATTTTAACGGAATGCTTATCCTCATCAAACGTTTTTGTGAATGTCTTTGCTTGAAGAATAGTACGTATAAGCCATTCTTGATGCTCACCTTTAAATAAGCCACCAGTTAAATAAATTGTTTGTTCTTCACAGTCCAACTTCTTAACCATTTTATCAAGCATAGCACCTAGATCCTGCGCCGCATTATAGGTAATTCTCATAGCTGCTTCGTCCTCGTTCTTTGCTTCCAAAAAAATTTTTGGAGCAAGTGCCGCTATTTGAGCTGGTGTAATAACACCTTGCTGCAATGGAGCGAACAAGTCTTCCAAATTCTCTACATCAAATTGATCTTTTACAATTTGAGTTAGACTCGTTTCATCTCCCCATCCTTGATCAACCTCTAACACCGTCTTAATTGCCTGCAGCCCAATAAAGTATCCACTTCCTTCATCGCCAAGCAACTTTCCAAGGCCGCCGCATTGAACTCGTGTACCGTCAGAATTCTTTCCAACACAAGAAGATCCTGTACCACTAATCAATAAAATTTCTCCTGGATCGAACGACTTAAACAATAATCCACAATCCGAATACACCCAAAGATTTTCTGGTAAAAAGTTCATACCAGACAATATAGAACGCGCAACGTCTTTATTGCATTCAGCTTCAAAGCCTGCAAGACCCATAACGATAACCATTTGTTTTTTTAATTTATCTATTGGAACCCTTTTTGCCCCAAACTCAATTCCATCAAACAAGTCTTTGAAAACTTGTTCAACCTGATCCGTACCAACCGTATTTATATTACAGCCAGGACCACGGACAACATAGACAACCTTACCATTCTTATAAAATGAAAATAGATTTCCTTTTGCATCAATGATCTGCATTTCGGTCTTACTTCCACCGCCATCGATGCAACAGATACATGAAGCCTGTTTTAATTTTGCCTTAAGATCGTCATTGTTAAGGTCGTTACCATGTGACCAAAAAGCAGACACTGCCATGATCAATCCAATATTTAATATAAGTTTCTTCATAATTTCTCCGTAAAAGTTATAGCTTATAAAAAAAGATTATCGTATCATGGTAACAATGCAAATTGGAGAAAGTATTATGTGTTTTTCTGCTGGAGCAAGTTATACCGCGGCTGTGCTGCTAAGTGTCGGTGGTGCCTTCATTTTGTCGCAAGTAAAAGAAAAAAGACAGCGCTTATTTGCTGCCATTCCTTGCATCTTTGCATTGCAACAATTCTTTGAAGGTATTTTGTGGACAAGCTATGGCTATAATTGGGGACCCGTCTTTGAAGGAATTGGAACGTACGGCTTTCTATTTTTTGCCGTCTCGTTTTGGCCCTTATGGCTGCCCTTATCAACGTACATTATGGAAACTAATAAGCATGTAAAACGTGTTCTATTTTATTTCTTATTGCTCGGTTGTTTTATGTTTGTAGCATCATTGTTGAGCTTAATTCTTTATGGCGCAAGATCAGAAGTTCTTTCATGCCACATTCAATACTTTGTCGAGTTTCCATACATATCTAATGATATTGGCCTCTTACTCTATGGCCTTTCAACGATTGTACCGGTCTTCATATCAACAACTCGCTACATGAAGTTGTTTGCTGTAGCCGTACTACTATCGCTCTTTGGATCAGCATACTTCTATTCAGGATTCTTCATCTCGACATGGTGCTTTTTTAGTGCAGCATTGAGTATATTAATATTCATGATTTTACATCAAAAGAAAGATGGTAAAAAACGTTAGCCTTCTTGATCTGGCATAACAAATGGCTGTGCATTAGGATTCCAACAAGAACTTTCCCCTTCATAGTCCTGAGGTACAAATAATGGTGCTGCAAGCATCTTTTTAACTCTTGCTTCTTTAAGAGTTTCTTTAATGCTGCTACCCTCTTCTGCCAGATCTTCAGCCGTTTTACCTTGACGATCTTTAGCATCTAGCTTAATACCGTCTTGCTTAATTAAGAATTCAACAATATCATTATCACCATCTCGGGCAGCCTTGTGAAGTAAGGTATGTTGTTTTTTACCGTTATAAACAATCAAGTTTGGAGACACACCTTGACCAAACAGTTGTTGTAG
>PVBE010279186.1_pt1 | contig 50025 bp, 40 predicted proteins | sample 1631181 | NCBI WGS metagenome assembly PVBE01 (sample SAMN08397723, study PRJNA350692) | Marine metagenome, whole genome shotgun sequencing project. | isolation source: water | place: Pacific Ocean | collected 2012-04
GAATCTGAATTTCATTCAAGTAGATGTAGGCGATCATCATGTCTGCGCATTGGCAGATGATGGTACAATGTGGTGCTGGGGTTCTGACAACGCAAGGCAACTCGGGGTGAATATACCCTCTCACCCAAGTACGGTTACAACCCCCACTCAAGTAGATTTCAACGCCACAGGCTATGGTCACAATATTTCCGTCACTCAAATGGATCTCAGCGGTTCGGGTACTTGTGCAATTGGAATGGATCTAAATGCGAACAATGATACTCACCTCTGGTGTTGGGGCGATAATGCCAATAATCAGGTGACTACTCAACACAAAAATTACGATTATAGTTTGTACCCCTCATCAAACGACATCCACGGGCCATTATTATCGGTGGTTCGGGATAACATTGCAACCCCCATACACGTGGAAACGGATGGTCACCACACCTGTGTGTTGCTTAGTGATAATTCAGTACAGTGTCACGGCATGAGATACCATCGAAATTCTGAAACCACAACCACTTTCTCCCGGATTGCTAATTGGTGGAACCCAATTCCTTTGGTCGGAGTATTCTCCAGCACCCCTCCATATGCATTGGGAGAAGGTCCCAATGTAACATCGCTTTCCGGTGGTTCGGCTGTTGCTGCGGGAATGTGCGTAATACTAGAAAACGAAGAGGCATTGAATTGCTGGGGAGACAACGAGTACAGTCAGATGGGCCGCCCTTCACCGACGACATCAAACACCCTCCCAATAGGCCCCGTCGATGGCTTGGTCCCCGGGGCGAACAATGATGTTGTTCCCGCTGGTATGTATTTCTCTAGAGAAAACGGAACCATCTGGGGTACACCCAGTACTGAAAATCAGGAACCCATTGAATTGTACATTAAGGCATGCAATGGTCGAGGATGCCACTCATCTTCACTCAATATTTCTGTTTGGGACCGTCCGGAAGTTAGCGTGCCTGTAATTCTGAGTCAGTATGGATACCTGGATTCTTTGACGGGTGATTTCATTATTCCAAAAGGCCGCCCAACACATCTCAATGTTACAATTGATAGTGACCGCCCGATTGCCAATTATCGATGGTTTGTACGACATACAAACGGCCTCGAATATGAAGGAATGTTCCCCAATACACAAAACATGACAACAAATCAATTGCCTGTAGGCTCAGGAGTACTTCGACTTGTAGTGACCAATGATATCGGCGGCGTCTCTTCAGAAGACGGCGGCTGGGTGATTATCAATGTCACAGAATCCGATCCAGATGGTGACCAGGTTCCTGTATGGAATGATGATTGCCCTGGGATATCCGCTCTTGGATATGATAACTACAAAGGAAACGGAACTACTGACCCTACTTCAGATGGTTGTATTGACAACAGAGATGAGGACCAGTTCAATGATGACGTAGATTCTTGCCCAGATCAAAATGCACCATCAGAATTTGATTTGTTCACTGGAGATGGCACCACTACTACAGGCGCGGACGGCTGTATTGATGATTCTGACCGAGACACAATTCTCGAGAATACAGACATTTGTTTGGATACACCCTTCGCCGAACGACTCTATGTCAATTCGCAAGGATGCGGACCCTCTGAGAGAGATACCGATGGTGATGGATACAAAGACAATGTCGACTCATGTGCCGGCACCCCGCTAGGGGAGTCTGTTGACGAGTTTGGTTGTGGCGAATCCCAAGTGGATTCGGATGGAGATGGTGTTTACGATAGCGCTGACGTTTGCCCTGAATCACCACTAGGTGCAACCGTGGATATTGATGGATGTGCTGCAGCAGAGAAGGACAGTGACGGCGACCAAGTCAATGACGAAGTCGATGTGTGCGATACAACCCCACCAGAATGGTGGAATTACACCAATGCTGTAGGTTGTGCCACCGAATACGGCGATTTAGTCACTGATGATTTAGACCAAGATGGGGTTGCGGATATCTATGACAATTGTCCACAAACCCCGATTGGTGATGTTGTGGATTATGGTGGCTGTGGTTTAACACAGAAAGATACCGATAACGATGGAATTACAGATGCAAATGATGCGTGCCCAGATACACCAGGTTATGATATCACCACAGTCGGCCAAGATGGTTGTGGTTCTTCACAACGAGATTCAGATGGTGATGGAGTCATTGATTCGTTGGACCAGTGTTCAAACACACCAAACAACGTTGAAGTGGACCCAGTTGGGTGCCAGGCAGGACTTACAGATACAGATCAAGATTCAATTGTCGACATCATTGACGCTTGCCCCAATACGACAGGCGACCACCCAGTGAACCTGAATGGATGTGCACCTTACCAGTTGGATTCAGATGGCGACGGTGTTACCAATGATTTGGATTTGTGCCCAACAACACCTGCAAATACACCAATCCTGCCCAATGGCTGTGCTGATCCCAAAACCGGCGTCACCGACGAGAAGCGTGAAGATGCTGACGGCGATGGTATTTCGGATGAGTTTGATGAATGTCCAGATACGTCCTTGTCAGCTAAGGTAATTGACAATCGAGGCTGTGAAGTGGGCGCTAATACTACCGACCCAGCACCAGTATCTGCAGTGACATTTGGCTTGGTAGGCATCATCCTACTGTTCCTTGCGATACTCACATTGGCAGTCATGCGTCGCAGAAGGCAAGAAAATTCCATTTGGGGTTCCGAAGCAATAGGCGATGCATTGTTCGACTCAATGGATCTTGACGGTGATGGAATAATTTCAGATGAAGAGTGGGAGATTTACAAGAAACTTCGAGACTCCAATCTAGCAGCCAGTACAATGGATGATGACGACATATTCGACGATTGATATCAATCAAAAGATGAGTCACTCTTCTTCGCGAAGAGCATCAATAATCTGAGCCTTTGTCCCACTGTGGGATACGCCCATCTCTTTGGCGAGAGTGACCAATTCCGCCTTCTTCATACGGTTGAGGGCTGAGATAGATGGCTTGGAAGTCGGCCACCCCGCAGGTGTACTTAGAGTGAATTCCACGTCTTCTTTAGGAGAATCTTTACTGGTAACAACTTCATCTACGACCGCCTTGATATCTGCATCATCGATGCGTTTTGTCCACAGATCCAAATAGTGCTCTGGACTAAATCTACCGGCCTCAATATTGCGCTCCATTCGAACAACAGCTTCCTTAGTTGTTAGTCCAAGGTCCACCGCTTTTGTAAACACACGAGCCAATTCTTTCTGATTTTCGTCAGAAGCTTCGACAGTATCTTCACCGAAATCTACACGGCGAGCCCGAATAATGTCCTGAATTTCATCATGTTGTTGTGATGAAATGAGTTTGGCGACAAACATATCTGCGGCTTGATTGGAAACCTTAGTCAAATGCATTGGGGTTTCAGCAGTATCAATTCGAGCCCTAAGTTTTCTTTCAGCAGCCATCCGATTTTGCCTTGAAAAGAGAATTGAACCAGCACCCAATAATATTAACAAAGGAATTACAACAATTCCGATTGCTTCTAACTCACCCTGCATGACCCTCTCAATGAAGGGCGTGGGTGGCTCGGCAATGATGTCAATACAACCATTGCCATCATCATCAGAGACGTTGTTAATCCATTCACGAGGACATTCATCCATTGAATCTGGGACATTGTCTCCATCATCATCATCATCTTCTGTAATATCCCGACATCCATCTCCATCGAAATCTTCCAATGTATCAGATGTCCACGAAATCTCCCCTAGTGGGCAATCATCAAACAAATCTTCAATCCCATCACCATCATCATCAAAGTCTTCAATCGAATCTTTGCAACCATCCCCATCTTTGTCAATAGACGAGTTTGAAAAGAATGCATTTGGGTTCAATCCAGTCTGACATAAATCCTCGTCATCTTGAATCCCATCATTATCATCATCCAAATCTTCTTGCATATCATAACAGCCATCACTATCAAAATCGTTGAATGTGGTTGGTGCCCACCCAAGGTTACCTAACGGGCAATCATCAGTCTCATCTGGGGCATGGTCATTATCGTCATTGTCATCACAGATATCCCCCATATTATCCTCATCGTGATTGGCTTGGTCACTATTCGGAATTGAGGGACAATTGTCCTGCCAGTTGGCGACACCATCATCATCATTGTCGAGGATTGAATCGCACCCGTCAGGAATCCCATCTTGGTCAATATATACAGCATCATTGTACCCTTCACACAGATCAAATTCATCCGACCAACCATCATTGTCAGAATCTTCGCCAGGCCATGAATTCCATTGTTCGCCAATATCAGCAGAACCTTGGATGAATTCGTAAATCAAAGTTTCATTATCAGTCCCAAACCAATTTTCATTTATTTGAACATCCGAAAATTGGCTGATGGGAACCTCGATTGCACTCGTTCCAATCTGAGTGAACGAATTGTCTTGGAAAAACGCTTGCTGAAGTGTATTGGCTTGACTTTCTTCAAGGGTAATAGCAGAATCAACACCTGTTAGATTGTTATTTTGGATTGTAATAAATCTGGAATTCTCAACAAGAATCCCCTGTGTGGAATGTATATTCTGTAGAATATTTTCTTCAATAGTCAGGGAACTTACATCTGTGATTGATATCATTGGATTGGATGTAATTGAATTATTTAGACCACTATTTATGAATGAATTCCCAGATATAGACGCCTCCGGAATAACCCCGGATGCTGGTGCAATGTTGAGTGTACTATCAGAATCAATGACTGTGTTGTCATTGAATTGAACCACTGAAATTTGACCGGCCCCCGGATCTAAGCCATCTGGTGTGGTAGTGAATGCATAGACACCATCGAGGTTGTCAAAATGATTTCCAGAGATATCAATTATCCCTGCAAGACCCGACCCAGCAATTCCTGAGCGTTGATTCCCATTGGCGTTACTTCCATCCAAGTTCATATTTCGAATACTCAAATCAGAAATTCCACTTGAGGCCTGGATACTGAATGCAACATCAGTTGCCCCTTCACCTTGTAGGGTAATCCCTTCAATCGTGATGTTATCCATCATGTAATTGCTCTGTAGTAGCAAACCACCAGTGAATATAGGACTGCCATCTTGTATTGGGGAGATTAGAATATTTGCCTGTGCAGTAGTCGGTTGAATGACCAATGTTTCATCGAACACTCCATCTGATAATTCAATATGATGCCCTTCCATTTGAGACCCAAGCAATGTGTTCCGTACAGCCAAGGATGGGCTAGCAAAGTAAGCGGTAGATTCACCAACACTGATGGGGGGTTGAATTGAGGTATTTCGCCCCACACTCTTCGCGAAGGGGGCTAAATTCGTTTCATTTACAGAACTCGTATGCCCAACATTGATCATGAATACATCCACATTTTCGAAATCCCCACTATGTTCATCGAAAACACCTGCATTTGAGACTTGTAGGGCCGCTCCAACACTGATGTTAGCATATTCATTGCTTCGCAGGGAAATTCCTCCGAGGTAATCGCCAGCATACATTGTGGTTTGTTCATGTGTGAAGACCGCCATTCCTGGCACATCAATTCCAGCAGCACCTGCCCATTTACCGTCATGGATGTTGGAAAACCGGTTATTTTCAATGAGCGCCCCCCCATCTACTTCAGAAGATACAACTTCGTGGATTGAAATTCCGAGTCCAATCGAATCATTGAATCCCCCAATGTCGTAGATATGATTTCCATGAATGTGCAATCCGTCGATTGTGTGAAGGATTTGTCCACCCTCCACTGCATCGGTCAGAATCCCCCATGAAGTGGCCCTAACAGAATCCAACTTCATTGCCATCCCATGAATCAGGTTATCTGAAATTTCAATGTTAGAGAGGTCGTTCGAACCACCCGCAATGTAAATCCCACATCTTGTATATTCGTCGCCATGGAGATCAAATCCAGAAACAGACACATCACTACTGAAAATGAGAATTTTATTATTGACTCCACGCAAATCGATGACACTCTCTGAGGAATCCCCCGAAGTTCGTTGCAATGCACTGGTCCCATCTTGTGCACCAATCATCGTCAATGGGTGATAGATTTCGATTGATGAAGTCAGGGCATATGTTCCATTTGCAATCTCAATCGTGTCACCTGATGCAGATGCAGCAACAGCATCATTGATTGAGCAAAACGGGTCCGAAGTAGTCCCATCTCCCGTATTTGGACAGTTCGTAGAATCCACATATAGGGTATTGCCGGAATCTGCTGAGACACCAGGGAGTACGAACAATGCAGGAGTTATGAATGAACAAATCAGGACTATTGCAACTATTCGTTTGGCAAGCCCCCCCTCTGCACGCATACCAACTCGCAGGTCACCCCATCGTATAACGATGGGGAATAAAACGTTTGAATTGGAGTATTATTCCAAATCTTCAGGCGAGTTGACATTCCTGAAGCAATTGTCCTCAGCAAATCCGATGATTTGACAGGGTATTCTGCGTAATGTATCCCTCAACGGTTCACTCATATCAGACCGGTTTAATGTTGACAATACAACATCAACATCTACCAGTGAGAGTAGTGGTTGAAGTCGTTCACCTTTCGGCATCATCACAGATTTGGATCCACTTTGTAATCTTTCAAACACTTGTGGGGAAATCCAAGGCATATCACAGGGGGCCAATTGAATTCGTTTGATTCCTCTTTCACTACAAATTCGCAGTGCAGACCTTAGCCCAGATTTAGCACTCCTCTCTAAATCATCGTCTAAAATACAATTCACATCAGTTAGATGTGACAAGGCACCCATGATTTCCTGACGTTGATATCCATCTCGAACTGCCACAAGAATAGATTTACACCCAGCATCACGGAGAGCATGAGCAACTCGTACAATCATCGGAACACCGTCAACAATCATCGTTGCCTTGTTCTTCCCCATTCGTTTTGATGCCCCACCAGCTAGAATCAGTGCGGGGTACATTCCAACACCTAATCGAGTTGATTTAGTTCATTCATTGCCCCTTCTAGTTCAGACATTAGGGCCCGAGCTCTATCCAAAAGCGCTCTTTGGTCACGACGGTTAGCAGCATTGGGTAACCATTCCAACAATTGACGAATATCAGCAGCATCCCTTTCAACAGTCCATTTCAGAACCTGTTCAAGAACAGGATCATCCGCTTCCAGAAACCGCTCTACCATATTGGCCACGGAGGGAAGACAAACCTTCAGTCTTCGCTTAGGAAGATAGCATTTGGTCACGAATACGGCCCAATAGAGAATCACCATCAGGATATTGAATTTCAATAAAGGCACTTTGAATCTCTTTCGTCAAATCAGGTCGCCCCGACCGAATCCAATTCGCATGTTTCATAAGTAATGCAAGGTGGGCATGAGCAGTACTCATCGTACACCATTCCAGTAACAATTTTTCACTTGGCGGTGCATGTTTCGCTCGAAAACATTCCTCAATTGAAAGCAGCAGTGCCTCAGCAGTAGATTGTTTTCCAATTATTTCTGCCAATCGTACCCAGGCCCCATTATCGTGGTAAATATTGGCCAATAAGAGGCCAGCCAAAGCAACATCTTCCCTACCATATCTTTTCCAAAGTTCATGAATCAATCCTGATAGAACATTCATTTCCCCATTGGTTAGTAACCAAGAACAGATTCTCCTCAACACGTCATCAGGAGTACCAAGATGGAAGGCATAACCAGCCGATGACCCAAGACGATCTGTTTGAGACTTCAAAGCGAATGCGGGAACGCCTATGGCGTAAGCCTCACGAATTACTTTCATCAATCGCTTAGGTCGATGGTGTACCTTTGCTGGTTGAGGGGATAACAAATCGTCCAGGAGATCACTTTTCGTCACCCTTTTGCCCCCCTTCGGGCAAAATCGAGCGAATTTTATTGAATAAACCGTCGACGATATCCTTCGCTTGATCGAACCCCTTCTCTACAACATGGAATACGTTTTTCTCAACATGCTCCTCTAATTGTTCGGATATTCCATTGATCACTTGGATATTTTCTTCTTCTGAAATGTCGAATAGGAACCGAAGATAAGCGACAACCAGATACTCATCTTCACTGATGCTGGCATTGAGGTAAGCGGTTTGGAACATTCCGGAGTAAACATCCATTCTAGCACTCTTATCGAGAACAACCCCACCCTCTATTTTTTCTCCAGCAATTATTGCATCATATACACGCTTTGGTGCCTCGCTATCCAGCCCAAGAAGACTTGCGAGTTTGATGACCAATCGTTTTTCCTCTCGTGTAAGCTCACCATCCTTCAACACGATAGAAACGACACCATGGAAGGTGCCTATGTCGGTGACATCATCTTTGGGCACAGATGAGGAGACAAGCATCATCTTCATAGCGGTTCGCCCCACTCTACAACCCTTTTTCCCACCAGTTTCCGGGCCAATGCCTTCATGAAGGGGAGGTGGGTCGGCTTGTTTGCAGGTAACCCCTGTCACGCTCCCAGGGCCCCGTGCCCTTTCCCGTGAATACGCACGATGAAAACCCCCCCGAAAGGGACGGTTGAGTGCCCAGACTAGCCTGCTAAAAAAAGGAAGTGAACACAATGAGTGATCAGAAAGCCAAGTACATGATCCATGCATCAATCAAGGCAGATGGAACCATCCAGAGAAAGGACGTCGTTGGCGCAATCTTCGGTCAGACCGAAGGTTTGCTAGGCGAGGAACTACAGTTGCGTAAATTGCAACGAACGGGCCGAATCGGCCACGTGGATGTCAACCTCAACTCAAACAAGGGCAAGGTATCAGGAGAAATTCTGCTACCGAGCAGCCTCGACCAAGTGTCGACAGCCGTTGTTGGAGCCGCGCTAGAAACAATTGAGCGAATCGGACCATGTAAGGCAACAATAAAAGTAGCTAGAATCGAAAATATTCACAGCGTTAAGCGCGACACGGTCATTGATCGTGCCAAGGATTTACTCCTTAACATCGTGAACGAAGGAACAAATGACAGCAAGAGCATATTGGATGAGGTTCGAAGCGTACTCACGCTTGGAACTGAAACCAACATTGCAGGCATGACCTGTGGCCCCAATGCGGCTGAGAGTGAAGCTCTCATCATCGTAGAGGGTCGCAATGACGTTCGCAATTTGCTGAAGTTCGGAATCAAAAACGCAATTGCGACAATGGGCGCAAATGTCAAGGACGAACTCATCGAACTCGCGAAGAAAAAGAGCAACGTTACAGCATTCTGTGACGGTGATCGTGGTGGGAAATTACTGTTGATGGAATTGTCCGGAGCATTGGGCAAGTCCCTGACACACGTAGCTGTCGCACCGGAGTCTCGTGAAGTTGAGCACCTTGAGGGCAAGGTTGTCACCAAGTGCCTGAATCAAAAGGAAACTGCGACCAAAGCAATCAGCCGCATCAAGTCACAACTTGAAGCAGACGACAATGGTAACGCACCAAGCTCAGCCGGAAAAAGCAATGGCTCACGCGAAGTACCCGATGAAATCCGAGAGTGGTCATCACACATGGGCGAGTTGAAGAAGAATCACGCACTATTGATTCTAGGCGATGGTTCGGCAACCGAACCAATCGCTGCAAGTAAACTTGCTGCTTACGCAGAAGAAATCGAAGGCGCACAATGTTTGGTAGTCAATGCCAAGATTAGCGCCCGAGTCGTCGAAATCGCCGAAGTAGGTGCAATTCCAAGCGTGCTTGGAAGTGCGTCCGGTGCAGGTGGCTCCGATAGCGTAGAAACATACGCAATGAGCGACCTCAAGTGAGGCTCACCCCTTCAGGGGTGACAACGATAACCCCAGTCACCCTCCCGAAGGGCATGGAAGCAGAAGAGCAACCAACAGATGCTCCCCCTCAGACAAACCCAGGACAAATTCCAGCACCCCCTCACTCCGCCCCTTCAATGGGAGGCCAGCAGAGCATGCGCACTGGAGTCAGAACCCTATCTGGTGACGCAGAAGCAAGGGAATTCGTCCTGAGGGAAAATGCAAAGGGAAATCAGACCTATTCTATTGTTGAGGATGGTAATTTGTTTAGGCTAACTAGGGCCACTAGAGTTGGAACAAATATTGGTGTTGAAGATTTATTTGTAACAAAATTGGAATCACTATGCGGTTTTAGCCATTCGAAATTTGATTGGTTGGATACAACTAGATTTTTGTGGTATTTAACGTCCTTTTTAGGCATTATACTAACGTTTATTTCCATGTTTATCCTCATGCCATATTCAAATTTGTTCGTGTTATTTTTCTTCGTTGGAACAATGCTTTCGGTATTCCAAATTGCTGACCCCGAACTGATTACATTTGAGACCAATTCAGGAAAACATCGATTGCTAATTTACCGGGCTGGCTCTAATAGAATCCAGACAAATGCAAGCATGGATTTGATTGATCCAGCAATGCAAGAAGTTCTACGTGGCAACGAGCTTGATTCTACAGCAATTGATAATGTTGTAAACCAAATCCAAGAAGGAATTGCCCAAGCAGTTGCTCAAAAGGCTGCAGCCCAACAAGCAGCAATGGCTCAGGCCCAAATGCAAGCACAGGCCCAACAAGCAGCAATGGCACAGGCCCAACAAGCAGCAATGGCTCAGGCCCAAATGCAAGCACAGCAAATGGGGGCGGCACCAACTGCTCCTCCAGCAGGCCCACCCCAGGTGAACCAAATGCCAGTTGAGAATAGCCCTGCTCCCACAACCCCTGCTCCCACAGCACCACCTTCTGGTGCAACAATGCCTGTAGAAAATGTCCCACCGGTGGCAAACCCTCCCCCTGAACCAATCCCCCCTCCACCAATGGCCGCCCCCTCCCCTCTACCTCCAATTCCGACCAATCTTGACCCAGCCTTGGTTGCAGGAATGGATATGCCTACAGAATCGATTTCATCTGCTCCAGAGGTTCTGATGCAAGCAGCACCGAGGGATGAAGCATTATCTGAAGGTGAAAAAGAGGACATCCTCTCAGACTTGGGTGATGATTAGGATTCAACAGCCCTTGGGGTGTGAATTAACGCACTAGGGAGCATAACCGTTCTTTCGAGACGTTTTATTGCTAGAGTCAACCCTTCTAAGTCATCTACATTGGGTAGGGGAAACTCATCATTACCAAGGGGCATCGCTACACCTGGGCCTGGAATATCAGCCAAGCGTCCACCCAAGGATTTCGCGTCGTTTAGAAGACCATTTCCACTGGACGCATGCCTTCTTGACAAACGTTCAGCGGTCCATATTTCCAATTTTTTGGCAATGGCTGGTAAACGTTCTTGCAATGCTCGGTGTGGAGCAGAATTACCATTCTCGAGTAAGATTGCAATTCGTGCCAATCTCTGTACACGAACATCCAATGGGGGCGTCAGTAACTTTGCAAGTGACGAATCTCCATCAGTTAAGCCAAACAACTCACGAACAACTTGTGTTGTGGGTTCGGCGGGCAATTCTTCTTCTGCTGGAATCTCAGAAATTTCCTCTTCAACGACCTCTTCAAGTTCAGCAGTTTCAATCACATCGAGGATTTCCTCTTCAACGACCTCTTCAAGCTCAGCAGTTTCGACAACCTCTGCTGGGATTAGAACGGTCCGCCTCGCCTCAATTCTAGCCATTGGCATTTGGGGCCTAAACGGCTTGAATATGAAATCAGGATTGCCTTCACCTTCTGCATTTGATAATGTGAGCATTAGATCTTGATATTCATCGTCGAGTGCAGATAATCGCTCAGGGCGCATTAAATCAGAGAGAACTCGTTCTGCAAGGGCGACATCCAACGCCCATGGCAATGGCTCCAATCGTGCTAGTCTAGTACCATGGGATTCCATTGCGAGTCGGATATCTGGTAAATCCAATCCCAGGCGAACAGGATCTTGTGCTAGTAATTCGTACAACCCATCTACCGACCATCCAAGGTGTCTCCAACCATCGATTTCTGTTTCAAGTCCCTGAATTACATGCCCTAGTCGTTCATTCATTTCCACTGGAGGTTGCGACACATTGAGAATTGTGGGCAACACCTCGCCACTTTCCAATTTCGACACGGTCAATTCATACATGGCCAAATCCAAACTTTCAGGATCTAATTCACTCGGCCATAATGTTGCCAAATCCATGCGCGCTCTATCCAAGAAATTACGATGTCGAATACAACGGTTAGAAGCCAATTCAAGCCAATCTCCTGCACCTTCAACCACACCCATTCCCGATGAAGAGGAACGTAATTTCTGCAGCCAATTTTCCCGATCTAAACGACCAGTCACAGAGGTATCTAACGAAATTAATGCATCAATAAGTGGAGTGATAACATCAATGAAGGGTTGGTGTGCATCTAATTCCTCAAGGATTGCTCGAGGTTCACTTTCGTACAACGAATTCCATGTTGTAGTTTCTATCCCCCACTTGCCCCATTCTTCTAATCGAAGTGAACAAGCCAATCTGGCCCCTTCTGTTTTTGATGATAAACCTTGGAGAAGAACATCCAATGCTTGTATTGCATCCAAGTGTCCACGAGTACGTTCCGCCAATCGGCGATATTCCGGCCATTGGGATAAATGTGGTTCCATTTGGGCCCAAATACCATGTGTGGATTCAATTTGTTCGGAAATTCCTGGTAGTTTACCTTCCCATGTGATCATTTCACTTGCAAGAAGTGGAAGTTTAGTAGGCACTTGAAATCCTTCAGATTGCCACGCTGCAATTCTACCTTCAACATGGGCATGTCTCTTGGCCAAATCGTCAGAAATATTTTGGATTTCAACAGTCATTTCCAAAATTGCATTTTCACTCGCTTCTTTTTGTGTCAATGAAAGCGCACTCCATAGCCGCTCTGCAATATTATGACCGAACGGTCGGATTTCATTCTCAATTTGCCGCTGACATCGAGTTAATTGTGTATCAAGAGAATGAATCCTTTCCGCCTCAGCAAATTGTTCATGAATCTGGCCGGCCTGAATACCACCAACATCCCAGCCTCTCTCAGCAAGCATCTCAACCATTCCTTGCAGTGCTACAAAGCGCCGTTCCTGCCGCCGTTCAATTTCAGCAATTACAGGCTCAATATCTCGAGATGAACTCACATCTTCAATCATTGAAAGCAATCTAGGGGACCCCAATACAATGGCATCATCAATCGCATCTAACCGTTCAAGGATTCGAGACAATTCAACCGAACGCCCCTCATCGGACCATTTCACCCTCGACCGCTCAGCAACAACAACCCAGGGACGGTGTCTTCGCAACAATCCACTAAGTTCAATTTCGACTGCACTTGCTTCCATGGGGTCTGAAAGCTGAGCAAGAAATTTCTGGCGCTCTTTCTCACGATGGGGTGGTAAATCTAGGACATTTGAGCGAATTTTGGCGGCTCGGTCTGCTTGTTGCTCCAATCGCAACATTTCCTCACTTGCCATTTCACCAGTGGGCATTTCGACATCAAATCCACGCTCGCGCAATGCTGCAACACGAGATTTGAACCGACCCCCTTCATCTATCACAAGGCCGCCTCAATATCGCGAGAAGGCTTTCGGCTCTTCAACCTCAGCCTAAGTGGCGGTTGAAAACCCCTCGCGAAAACAGCCTAACACCCCTTAAGGGGTGCGAACCACTCAAAAGGCGTGAAAGTCCGCTCCGCCCAATGGACCCAGTATCAATTGGATTAACACTGTTCTTCGCCGCAGCTACAAGTGCGGTGATTTGGTGGCTTGTACAAGCAGAAGTTGGACTACGACGATTGCGTGAAGATTTGGAAACAGCCCACGAAGAAACAAGTCAAACTCTAGCGAGTCTCAATGCCAGAACAGAGGAATTAGCAGATAACGCATTGGCACTACAAAGAGCCCATCCGGGTTTAGCAGGAATCGTAGATGCCCATCGAACCTTGGATCACTTGCAAGCTACACTCTCTGGTGCAGGTGACTCAGAAGAAGCCAGGGCAGCGGCAACGAGTACTTTGTCGGCAGTGAAGGGCTTGCTTGCAACTCGTGAAGGCGAAGGTGATTTGGAAAACATCACCCCTGCTGATGCTGGTTTACTATCACTTGTCACCCGAGTATTACAGACTCTTGACCAACTCGAACTTTCTATTGAAGACCTGACTTTGACTGAAATTGAAACACGAAGATTAGGCGAGGTATCATTCCTAGCCGGTGATCGAGAATGGGCGAATTCATGCTATTCAGCGGCCTCAACTATCGCCCCTGGCCAACCATCAACCCTCCGTAGCCTTTGTCGCCTAACTCGTGAATCAGGTGATGATGAGAGTTTGAGACAAAATCTTGAGGGCCTATTGGAAATTGAACCCGATGATGCTGACCTCTTGAGGGAACATGCTCGTTTGTTGACTAAACTTGGTGACGCTGGTGCTGAGAAAGACCTTCGCCGCCTTGAGGCAATGGGAATTGAAACTGCTGAAGACAAATCGATGATGGCGAGTTTAGCTGCAAGAGCGGGTGATACAGACGTAGCCCTAGAATCAATTGAAGCAGCTCTTTCAAGTGATCCCAATGGAGAGGATTGGCTACGAAAGGCCGAGCTTCATTTGGCTCGAAATGAGAGGGGTCTTGGAATTTCAGCTGTAGATGAGGCCATTGCATTGGACCGACAATCTGGCCCTGCATGGGCTGTACGTGCACAATTGCTCAAGACCGAACCCGGTCGAATGGAAGAGGCCCTGAAAGCCGCAGTTCACGCAGTTGCCCTTGGCGAACCTCAGGTATTGCTCAAAGCCGAATTACTCGAACAGCTGGGGCGTTCTGAAGAAGCACATACATCATTGACAGACGCCTTATCCAAGGAACCAGAAAATGCAGAATTGAGGGCCCAACTGGTCCTTCTTCAACATCAAGCAGGAAACCCTGAGGCTGCCTTTGAGATTCTTGCTGAAGCCCCCGTCGGTGCATGGAAAGGCCCCGCCCTTCATCTCCAAAAAGGCCGTTTGATTTTGGCTGAAGCAGATCGATACCGTGATGGCACAGGCGAACGAGATCGTGAATTGTTATCTGAAGCAGATTTGGCCTTCGATGCAGCACTTCAAGCAGACCGGGAGAGTGGTGTAGGATGGCTTGGTAAAGCAAGAATTCAGAGAATGTTGGGTGACTTTTCGGAAGCACAAATCTCTCTCGCCCGCGCTAGACGATTATTGCCCGATGAGCCCCTAATTGCTGCGGAAGAAGCCCTTCTTGCATTGGATGGAAACGATGTCGAAGCGGCATCAAGACTCATATCAGAGGCGCACGTACTCGAACGAGACTCGCCTGTAATCAATTATGTCAAAGGTGTTGTATCTGCAAGGCGTGGAGATTTGATTGAAGCCAAGCGCCTATTTGATAGCGTACTAGCAGAAGACCCAAACCACGTCCGCGCTCGCCTGAATCGTTGTACTACATTGATGATTGATCAGGATCACCATGCCGCACTTGATGATGTTCAATACCTCTTAGAGGCCCACCCTGAACTTGACCTTGCTCGATTACGTAGAGGAGAGATTATGCTTTCACTAGGGGAGTGGAGTGAAGCAGAATCGAATTTCAGAGATGTTCTTTCACGCCGAGGTAATAATTCACACGCTTTGATTCAACTTGGCGCATCATTGGTTGCTCAAGAGCGACTAACTGAGGCCGAGCAGCCATTGAATGAGGCGATTCGTTTAGATGGCGAATCCGCAGAAGGTTGGTATCAACGAGGTCTACTCTACATTGCCTTTGGCCAATTTGATAGCGCATTGTCGGATTTTGAAACAGCTGCAAATCGAGACCGCCACCACATGAATGCCTTGTTGCGAATTGCAGCAATACACCATGAAAATAAGACATGGGATGAAGCGGAATCAGCATGGAGAAACGTACTGAATGTAGAACCAGAGAATCGGGTCGCACGTCGACGAATACAAGAGGCAATAGATGGCCAATCAGATGCCAAAAAGGCCGCAGTACTTTCATCCTCCAGTGGCTCCACCGTTGTAGAACTTGAAATGGCTGCTATTGAAGAGCCTGAGATGATTACCACACTAGAGCCTGAAGTTACTGCCACAGTAGAACTTGAAATGACTGCTATTGAAGAGCCTGAAATAACCACAATTGTAGAGTCTGAAACGATAACACAAGAAATCCAAGAAGAAATTGTTGAGAAACCCAGAGGTTCGGCAATGGATTGGGTGGACGCAATTGAAGTATACATCAAGGAACACGGCGGGGTAGTCAATCAGGATTTCAAGAGTCTTGGATTAATTCCTGAAGACATTACTACAGAAGAACGCACCCGAATGAATGATGAATTGGCAAATTGTTTCACGAAGCACAAGGTGAATAATTTCCGAATATTCTATTGTTCTCCGACAATCATTGAACCAGGTGAAGTAAAAGCCCAATATGAGAAAACCCAAAAGAAAGAAGATTCTGACATTAATCAAGAAGATTTCGAATTTGGATTCGGTACGCTATGAACGAGAAGTTCAAGCGACTCCACCTATCCTCGTAGAACATGAGCCGAGGATTGGAACCTGGAGATGCCGCCCACACCTTCGAATTACCGAATGCCAATTCGGATGGACCTGAACTGTGCAGTCTGTCCAATATCCTCACAGATGTTGGCTGTGTTGTCCTGTTTACCTGCAATCATTGTCCCTATGTTATCGGTAACGAATCTCGAATTGAATCGATTGCTTCACGCGCGCGCGAGGTTGGACTGGGTTTTGTAGGAATTAATTCCAATGACGCAGACAATTATCCCTCAGATGATTGGGAACATATGTTGAAGCGGGGAATAGAAATGACATATCCCTACCTTTTCGACTCTACTCAAGAAGTCGCGAAAGCATGGGGTGCGGAGCGTACGCCTGAATTTTATCTCCTTGATGGAGGTGGCACCATAACTTACAGGGGCCGTTTGGACGATTCACCTCGTGACCCAAATCTATCCACTACCAGTGAATTATCAGATGCAATCGATGCCTTGCTTTCCGATGAAACACCTAACATCACTCGAACGGACAGCATTGGATGTTCAGTGAAGTGGAAGGTGTGAGTTTGCGTCTGGGCTTACCTGCTCGTATTTTTGCAACATTACTGAAAATCATTCCCGGTAAGATGGGAGATCGACTGTGGCGTTGGTGGTATCAGCGACTCGCCAAGGCCAAAGCATGGGGAGATTTTGGTTACATGAATTATGGATTCAAAGATGATAACCAACCCACTCTTGAATCAGAAGATGAACCCGATCGCCTTTTCATCCAACTTTATCATATGAATATTCGTGAACTTGAATTGACTGGAAAAGACATCCTTGAAGTCGGCTCTGGCAGAGGAGGTGGGGCACATTGGATTGCACGCACATACTCGCCACATTCACTCACGGCCCTGGATTATTCAGGAGCTGCAGTCAAACTATGTTCGAAAATGTACGCTCGGCAGAAGAACCTCGGGTTCATTGAAGGGAATGCAATGAAATTACCTTTCAATGACAATTCATTTGATGTTGTATACAATGTTGAGTCCAGTCATTGTTACAGTGATATGACAGCCTTCATTGAGGAGGTATTCAGGGTATTGCGCCCCAGTGGACATTTTGCATGGACCGATTTTAGAGACGAAGATAGTATGCAAAAAACTCGGGAGTCATTTGATGCCACAGAATTCAAAATCATCAAGAATTCAGACATTACTCAAGAAGTGATTGCCGCTCTTGATGACATCAGTGATGACAAACAATCACGAATCCAAAAAGGAACTGGCCGAGTCATTCGTCGTAGTTTTGAGACATTTGCAGGTGTCCGTGGCACCCCTGTATACGAATCGTTCCAGAATGGCACCCTTCGATATTATCACTATATTCTGAGAAAGTAATCAATACTGTTCTAGAACAAGTTCAGTCGTTGTACTGGCAATTTCTGCAGGTGCTGCAAGCCACATTCGATCAAGTAATTCACGCAGACTTACGGTATCATCAACATGGACAACAGCGACTAAATCGGCCTCACCACTGATTTCGTAAACCGATTCTACACCCGCCCAATTTGCGAATTCCCCAGCCAACGAACCGATCTCGACACCGGGGCCAACTTTCATTCGAATTAATGCAGTTAGACCAATGCCAGTTTCACGAATTGTATATCCTCGAATTATACCTTCTTCTTCGAGTCTTCGAACTCGAGTTCGAATGGTCCTTTCAGAGACACCCACTGTCTTGGCGAGTTCAACATAGGGTTGTCGACTGTTCTCTCGAAGTGCTGTCAAAATCGCTCTATCTGTCTCATCTACGCTTACCATCGTAGCCCGGGCACAATACCCTGTTATGAACCCTACTATCGCCGGAATACATACAGTTATTCGAAAAAACTTCCATAATTCGGAAGAAAAATACACATTATATGGAAACCTATGGAATCGTGCCCTTCTTAGGTGGTTGTCGTTTCGATGTGTTTGTGACGACCGAGTCGACCTACTCGAACGAGCACCTACAGGCGTTCCTCGACACGGTGTCTACGCTTTCTCTAGAACACAAATTTCACGAGTGGTATAACGTTGAAGTTGCAGCAGCAATTGATGGTTGCAAGATCCAAGGCCACGAGGTTAATTCAGATTCAGGGTCATCACTACTATTCCTGAGGAAAAGTGTTGTTTTGTGTGTGCCACAGAAAGGTCACATTGCCCATTACCCACGCCACTTGATACACTGTTTTGTTGATGATTTCAGACACAATGGTGAGCATGATGATGGTTTGGTTATGCGAGCAGAATTGTTTAGCATCTCGCCGAGTGATGAACAATTGGGCTGGGAAATCAAATGTCGCTCTGAGCGAGATGTACCGAATGTCCAATCTAGCGTGTCTCGCTGGCTTAAATGGCTCAATGAGTAATTAGCGTCACATTGACAGTGTGCCTTCGCTCCGGTCTGTTCAGAGGGACGAGATGTCACATTACATCAGTGGGCTTGAGGCTCGAATGATTCTAGACAGTCGAGGAAACCCAACCGTAGAGGTTGATTGTTACGTGGATGGGGCACTACGTGGCCGCGCCGCAGTTCCAAGTGGAGCCAGCACAGGTAGCCACGAAGCCGTAGAACTCAGAGATGGCGACATGAATCGCTGGATGGGCAAAGGCGTTGAAGGAGCAGTAACAAACGTTGTTGAGAGGATTCAAGATGCGCTAGTAGGACTTCCTGTAGACAATCAGAGAGTGATTGATGAAATCATGATTGAAATGGACGACTCGGGAAACAAAGCAAGCCTTGGGGCAAATGCAACACTTGGCACCAGTCTAGCTTGCTTACACGCAGCCTCAAATGTTCACCAATTGCCACTTTGGCGTTACTTGGGCGGACTATCCGGTGGCAGTTTACCCGTCCCCATGATGAACATCCTCAACGGAGGTGCCCACGCGGCCTCTAACGTAGATGTTCAGGAATTCATGGTCATCCCTCACGGTTTTGATTACTTTCCAGAAGCACTTCGAGCCGGTGTGGAAACATACCATTCTCTGAAATCAGTTCTCAAGGAGAAGGGACTGCTCGGCGGAGTTGGTGATGAGGGTGGCTTTGCCCCAAATCTTCCTAAGAATGAGGAAGGCCTTGCATTGCTTGTTCAAGCCATTGAGCGAGCAGGCTATTCACCTGGCGATCAAATGTCGATTGCACTTGATGTAGCAGCACAAGAATTCCATCATGAAGATGGATACCACATTGATGGTCGCGTGATTGATGGTGAAGCACTCGGTGATTTGTATTCAGGATGGATAGATGAGTATCCCATTGTTTCAATCGAGGACGCCTTTGGAGAAGACGATTGGGTCAGTTGGTCACGATTTACCAAGAATGATGGACACCGTGTCCAAGTGGTTGGCGACGACCTCTTTGTGACCAACATGGATCGCCTTGCAGAAGGCATAGAGACGGATGCTGCGAATGCCATCCTCATCAAACCCAATCAGATTGGAACCATTACAGAAACTCTCGAGTGCATTGAGATGGCCAAGGAAAATGGCATGGGTACGGTGATTTCACATCGTTCTGGAGAAACAAGTGATGATACCATCGCAGATATTGCAGTGGGTACACGAGCCGGCCAAATCAAGACAGGCGCACCAGCCAGAAGTGATCGAACAGCCAAGTATAACCAACTTCTACGGATTGCAGAAGAGTGTGAAGAATATACACAACTCTACTGAGAGTTGAGCCAACCACCCAGACGCTTGAGCCCCTCGCGTATGATTTTGTCATCAGCCGCGTAAGACAATCGAACATAACCCTCTCCACCGAGTAATGAATCGAGTGGAATAACTTGGACCAATGCTTCCTCCATCGCACGTTTGGCAAATGTTGTTGCATCCATCCCTGTACCGGTGACATTGACCATTACGTAGAATGCCCCTTCAGGTTCACTTGCACTCAATGAAGGGATTTCTTCAATTAATTCCATCATTAGCGTCCGCCTACGAAGATAATCTCCTCTAAATTCGTTGACTGCATTCCAATCATTGGCAGCAACCTCAGCTGCCGGCATGAGGAATGAAGGGATGTGTGAACATGTGTTACCTTGGAGGCGGCCAATCACCTTCGCAACTTGTGTTGGTGCAGCCAATACCCCCACTCTCCAGCCGGTCATTGCGTGGGTTTTGCTTGGACCAGTTACGGTCAGAGTTCGTTCAAAGCCCCCATCAACTGTTGCTGGAGAAATATGTTCTGTATCATTCCAAATCAATTCAGTATAGATCTCATCAGAGATAATCCACAAGTCATGTTGAACAGCTAATTTTACCAGTTCACGAATTTCATCAGGAGTATACACTGCGCCAGTTGGATTGTTTGGGCTATTGATGATGATTGCAGTTGTTCGAGAGGTAATGGCTGATGCCACATCGTTGAGGCTTGGATGAAATGATGGTTGTTCACACTTGACAAGGACGGGAGTCGCCCCCACCAACTCTACCTGTTCAATATGTGTAGGCCACGAAGGTGCCATTAGAATCACTTCATCACCAGGCTCAGCAGCGACCATCATTGCATAGAGAAGCCCCTGTTTCGCTCCGGGAGTAATTACAATTCCACCATCTTCGACTGGAATATTCCAGCGATTCCGTAGATGTGAAGCCCAAGCAGAGCACAAACTCTCCCTACCCTCGCCACGAGTGTAGTGGGTATCACCTTCTCGAATCGCATTAATTGCAGCATCTGAAATAGCACTCGGTGTATCGAATGCAGGCTCTCCAACAGTGAGGCGAACAACACCTTCGGGAGGGGGTGCAAGGAAGGCTTTGAACCCACCACGGAGATTTACCAAATGGTTTGGAATGTTCGGCATGGTCCCACCCATTGCCCCTCTGGGGCAACCATTCCACGCACCAATTGGCCTTGAAGGTGCTGGGTTCTTTCAAGCGTGACACTTGAATAGCGCGTGCTTTTCCGCGGAACACTGCACAGATAGCAAAGCCCGGTTACGCGGTGGACTGCAAATCCACTTTACAGGGGTTCGAATCCCCTTCTGTGCTCCATTACTCCCCTTCATCCCACGCAGTAATTTCATTTGCACTCGCCCCATCATCAGCCATCGTGAAGGCGACCGCATCGAGTTGATCCATTACTTCAGAAGCGACCCCTTCATCCCGGCTACTTCGGGAATGTAATCGAGGAGGGGGGCGTTCTGCAGTCTCAGGAATTCGAACAAATAGTCTGTAGTCGCGTCGGTGGCGAATGAAATGTGGGATTCGTCGAGGGGATGTAAACAAGAAAATTAGTCCCCGATATATTCGGTCAAAGCTCAATGCGAATTGGGTCATTATGGGTAAAGCAGCAAAATCTGAGCGCCATAACCAAAGACGTGAGGCACGCCTTTTTTGAGGTATCATTGTGAACCCCCCGCCCACAAGTGCTGCAGCCATTGCAGCATCACGTGTGAATGAAATCAAGGGTTTCTGAACTATTTGTGGTCCAACATCATCCTTTGTTGCCCTCACTAGGTCAACCTGTCCACCCAAAGGTGTCTTGTGCAATACAGGGTCTTGTCGCCATCGTTCCCAAGCTTGGTTGACGATTTGATGCGAAATCCCCCTACCCCGTAATTTTGGTTCAACAACAACAGTCGCCAATTCAATAACTCCCCCGACTCTACGTAATTCTGCGTAGCCTGCAATTTCCCCATCTTCTAAGATGATAATCCTAGGTGTAAGCGGTCCCTTTTTGGCTTCCTTTGGCACACCTCGACTGGGGCGTAAATCCAACTCGGAATTGAGAAGTGAGTCTAACCAAATTGCGACCTGCTCATCTTCATTCAATCCAAATCATCTCCATCGAACCTCTTCCACATTGAACGATGGGGCCCAATTCCGTTGACATCGTATTCATCTCCAAAGAGAATCCAATCTTCTCCAGCATACATGGGAATGGCATCTATTCTAGCTTGCAACCATCCACTCTTACACTTCCAGTGACCGATGGCCGCCCCCTCTAGAGCAACCACAAGTCCACTAGCCAATCCTTGCCTCCTCCATTCATCCAGGGTCCCCATCTGCCGAATTTGAACAGCCGGACGTAATTCTGCACCCCCATCTACGAGGGGAGTGAATGCCGGACAGACTGCTGCACCAGGTCCAGCATGATCTGATTGAGCCCCATCAGAATCGTCAGGGATTCGATGGATACGACCGACCGCGACAACCTCACCCTCGTCGGTCCCCCACCAGGCGTGGATGGCTTCTGAATCATCCCCCAACCTCTCTGCACCAGAAGGAAACCCCAAGGGTTCACGAAGGCAGGCATAGCGGCACGCGAAGTATGAATCAGGCAGCACAGAACCTGGCAATGCAACTTCTAGTTGAAGCCCCATGGTTCCCGACAAAGTACCCTATCGGAATAGTGTTTCGACACCTCACAATTGGAGAACCATTACCCACTCGATTCGATGCTTGAAGGCGTGCATTCAAATACCCCCAAAGTTGCAGGCAATAGGCCGTTGAGTTGCGGATCAGGACATTCATTTTATGCGCCCTTTGAACTACTTATAAAGACAAAAAATGGAGGTGAATATTATGGCTAATTATGGGGATTTGACAGTCATAGAATTACGCAATATATTGCGTAGACGTGGCTTAACAGTATCCGGACGTAAGGCCGATTTAATCCTCCGTTTGTTTGTTAATGATGCACGGCGGAAAAATTGTTGTATCAATTGCCATCGACCCGCCCGAAGTCTACAGACTCTGTCAACGGGTGTATCTTGTTGTTTTGTTTGTACTCCGTGGTATCGGTTATTCGAGCGTTCCGTTCGGCGACTCAATGTAACATTGCGGGCGTTAGGATATGACGATACTACGGACATTCAGGCCTTAGCATCAGTTTTGTATCACAATTCTGAGCAAAATAACCCGCACGGTATTGATGAAATGGGTGTACCCCACATTGGTCCTATTGACGACCGCCACTGGTCGTTATTACTCAACAGAATGACCCCCTCTCACCATACAAAAAACCCTTTCACCATTGGCAATGACATCATACAATTGGGTAGCGATTGTGTCAATGGAGTCCTGCAACCTCTAACCAATTTGGGAATTCGTGTATTGCCACAGGCCAATCTATTGCGAGAACAACTCGCTCATTTCTTAATTGGTACATTTGGTCAAATCCCCAAGGACCGGTTGGTATCAACCATGCTACAATGGACCACAGTCGACTATTTCTTTCGCAATGCAGAAGCTTGGGCTCGCTCATTCATATTTGTCCAGGAAGTTGTATCAGAACTGGGAGAAAGGGCATATTTCACCGCAGATGGAATTCAAGTGATTGGCACTTCCAATAATCTCTACCAAATCACACCTGTTCGTAGACCGCCATTCTACAGAGTCACTAGAATTTATGAGGAACAACATATGCACATTTGCATCGATCCAATTGGCGCCTCATCTGTAGTGTTCGGTGACATCCTCGTCAGCCTTGTTCTATCTCTCTTTGAAGATCAGAAGTCAGCATTACGCATCAACACATTGCAGCCACATATCTTTGGTATCCCTCGTCGCCATCGAAATCGCAATATCAATTTCTTGTGGCAACGTGCACTAGGTCGTCACCATGAAAGACAACAGGGCGAGGATGCAGAACCTGAAGGGAATGTGTGGCAACATCTCATAGACAGATTCCAAACCAATCTTGATGATTGGAATGGTGTAGAGGAGGAAGGGGTTTGAAGACCTTCACGAATTTACACAATGCCGGTGAACCCGGCCCCTGGCTCGTAGACAGGGTTACCACTTTTGGAGGAACAAAAATGAACACTATGATCAAAGTTCAGTTATCCGATGAGAATGGACACACAGAACTCATGATGAGCCCTGCTGAAACAGCAGAGGTAATTCAAGAGAATTCTGCAGGCGCTTGGATATTTGCCGACAATGCCATGGTCACCGCTGACCAAATGGATGAAGCAAACCTATCCACGGTTTCAAGCGTTCGTATTGTGCCAAGTCTTGTCGGTGGCTGTTGAAAACACCCCCCTGCACGAACCATACCAACCACAAGTTGCGAAGATAACAGGTGCCCACCCGCCCGCTGGGCGGGTGGGACCGCATACGCCTCTCATGGCGTGAATCATGAGTATAACACAATAGAAAATAATGGAGATGAGAATATGAAGAACATCCTAATCATTGGTGCCGGAGGAATTGGTGGATTACTTGTTGACCTTGTTGCAAGGGCCGTTGCGGAAAGCGGTTTCAATGAACATTTTGATAGAGTTACGTTAACCGTAATGGATGGAGACTTGGTTGAGTCAAGGAACCTTCCTCATCAGAGGTTTTCAAGAACCGATATTGGCAAGTCCAAGGTTCTCGCATTGATCGATTCCATTGGTATTTCAGATGGGATTGATTTGATTCCTGTTGCTACAGACCTAACTAATGAAACAGACCTTTCAATGTATGATTTAGTGATTGTAGCAGTGGACCGAGAAGAACCCCGTGACCTTGTCCATGAATATGCTGCACAATGGTTGGACCTGCGCTCTACTGGCGATGGTGTTGTAATGTTCAGTCATGAAACATCTTCAAATATTCTCGAATTCCATCCACGTCTTACAAATGGCGAATCTGCAAGTTGTCAATTGAATGGAGCGATAGAGAAAGGCAACATTCAGTTCGGCTTCGCTCTCGCTGCCACATTTGGGGCCCAATGGGTTATCCAATGGCTACGTGGAATGGCAACGCCCGAAAGTCGAATGTATTCAATCCACATGGGATTATTGCCATTTTTTGTCCAAAAGGAGGCCGATGTATGAGTCTCACTGAGAAGCAGAATTCCCTTCCCAACACAACCCCAACCCCTCGAAGTCCAGTACTTCCTCGATTACACCCCACAATGGAAATATTGCAGGCAATCCAGAATGAAGATTTACTCGATGACTCTATTCTCCAGAGTCTTGCATTCTACGGAATTGAGGGGAATTGGAAAGCAGTTTGGATAATTGCAGACGCCCTCAAACGGGAAGTAAGTTTGTTGTTCGATAACCAGGGCCTTGTGTGGATTGATATTGGTACACGGGGCATGGTACGCCTTTCCCCTCCATTAGGCAGTCAATTACCCCTCCGTTTGTGGGTTCATACCCACCCACTTACTGCTTATTGGTCACCTACGGATCGAAGAACACTTGGTTCAGTATCTGGTATCCTTGAAGAAGCACTGGTTCTTGGAAACGACCATCTTGTTCGTACCCTACATATTGATTTAATTCACGACAATGTGGCCGAGGGGAGATTGGCGGCCGAAGGGCCACTATTACATTGGACTGATGAAGATTCAGTGACATATCAGTCAATCATGAGCAGCCAGTCGTAGCACCACAACTGTTGCACTTGAGGCAGGTGCCATTACGGACCATTTGACTACCACCACAATCTGTGCAGATATCTCCAGTGAATCCAGCTTCTCTGGCTTGCTGCCGTAGGGATGATGCTGGGTCAACATCGAGTGTCATCTGTACATTACGACTTTCACCTTGTGATCGGGCAACACCGTCGTCAGTAATCTCTGGTCGACTGATTGATGTGACTTCCAAGTCTTCTTCACTAACATGCGCCAAATCGTTGCGGCCAAGGTAATCAATAGCCAATTCTCTGAAGATGTAATCGACCAAACTGGTAGCCATCTTGACTCGGTTAGAACCACCCTGGACCATACCGCTTGGCTCGAACTTCTGGAATGTGAATGACTTGACGAATGCATCGAGAGGTACACCGTATTGTAGGCCAATCGATACAGCAATTGCGAACTGATTGAGCAGACTGCGCCAAGCAGCACCTTCCTTTGAGGTTGTAATCATAATTTCACCAAGACGACCATCGTCATACTTGCTTGATGTCAGATAGACCGTATGCCCCCCGACACTTGCTTTCATGGTCCTTGAATCACGTACAGCAGGCAGTGGTTGTCTTGTTGCGATGTAACTGTGAACAAAGGCTTCAGCCACAGGGGCTGCCTGTTCTTCAGGTAGTGGCAAAATTTCTGTGACTTGCTTGACAGCTTTCTTGACCGTGACAATCTCTTCTTCTTCCTCTTCGGCTCCTGACATGTCGACCAGACTGTTCATCAATGGCTGGGATAGTTTGCTTCCATCCCGATATACTGCACAGGCCTTGTTCATGGTGGAGTGAGACAGATCGTAAGCAGCACGAACATCTTCAATTGAAGCATTCCCAGGCATATTAATGGTCGTTGAAATGGCTCCGGAAATGAATGGCTGCGCGGCCGCCATCATTAGTACGTGTGCTTCCCATTCAATGCACCGGGTACCATTCTTACCACCAGGTGTTGCACAGTCAAAGACTGCAAGATGTTCTGCCTTGAGATGCGGCGCATCTTCAATTGAAAGATGGCCAAATACATGGTTGTGCGCATTTTCAATTTCTGTTGCGGAGAAACCGAGATGCCCCAGTGTGTCAAAGAACGGGTTGTCACAATCTTCAGTAGATACACCAAGAGTTCCCGTGCAGAAATCAGCACCCAATATGTGTGGTGCAAATAACGAACGAATATCAAATACGGATTCGATATTGGTTTCCATCTTGGAAAATTCCTTTTCTGAAAAACCAGCTTCGAGTAGACGTTGTAGCGATACACTCTCACAGCGCTCAAGTGAACCTGTGCCCATCACATAATCAACAATTTCTTGGGCTTCAATCTCAGAATAACCAAGTCGCTTGAGCGCAGTCGGCACCCCTCGATTGATGATTCGAAGTGAGCCGCCGCCTGCCAGAGTTTTGTATTGAACCAAACTGAATTGCGGTTCAACACCAGTGGTGTCGGCTGCCATTACAAGACCAATCGTACCCGTGGGCGCGATGACAGTTGTCTGTGCATTTCTAAATCCATGTTCTTCACCCATTGCGAGTGCATGGTCCCAAACACCACGGGCTGCAGCAAGCAGGTCCTTTGGACACTTTTTGGAATCAATTCCCATGGGTGCAATAGAGAGTCCCTCGTATTCATCAGCTGCAACATCATATGTTGCCCTTCGATGATTTCTCATTACTCGCAACATATGTTCCGCATTCGCCTCATATTCGGGAAAGGGCCCTAGGAAGCTGGCCAAATCAGCACTCGTTGCATAAGCCTCACCAGTCATGATAGCGGAAATCGCACCACAGATTGCAAAACCACGTGGATCATTGTATGGGATGCCCATGTGCATGAGCATTGAACCAATGTTACAGAATCCAAGTCCGAGAGTTCGATAATCGTAGGATTTTCGGGAAATTGATTGGCTGGGGAATTGAGCCATAAGGACGCTGATTTCCAAAGTGGTCGTCCAAAGGCGACATGAATGTCTAAACCCTTCAACATCGAATGATTGTGAATCCATATCGTAGTAATGTAAGAGGTTGATACTAGCCAAATTGCAAGCAGTATCGTCCAAGAACATGTACTCACTGCAAGGGTTTGAGCCATTGATACGCCCACCTTCTGGACAGGTGTGCCATTCGTTGATGGTCGTATCAAATTGGACACCAGGGTCCGCACACGCCCATGCAGTATAGGCCACATCATTCCACAATTGGTTTGCATCCAGTGTTCGGTGTGGTACGGGTGCTCTCTCTTCTTTTGCGGCCTTCTCTTTTTCAGTGCGGAAGAATAGATCCCATTCTCCTCCAGATTCTACTGCCTGCATGAAAGATTCAGGAACACGAACCGAATTATTCGAATTTTGACCAGAAACCGTGGCATAAGCCTGCCCCTGCCAATCAGTATCCATGACTTCGAAATCAACACTCTTCCAACCTTGTTTGGCAAGGTCAAGCATACGTTGGAGGTGTGGTTGGGGGACACTTGCCTGAATGGCCTTGACCATTGCATTTTTCAGCATACCATTTTCATTGGGGTCTAGACTTACATCGTCACCGTCCCAACAAGATTCAAGCACGGCGTTGCAATGCTTCTGTAGTGCAGCAGTTCCTGCAACAAGTGCACTGACTTTTTCTTCTTCAGATAGTTTCCAACCAATATATTCCTCAATGTCTGGGTGGTCTAGGTCAAGAGTAACCATCTTGGCAGCTCGTCGAGTTGTTCCACCACTCTTGATGGCACCCGCTGCACGGTCACCGATTTTTAGGAAAGAGAGTAAACCACTGGATGTACCTCCACCAGAAAGTGGTTCACCTGCACCTCGGATATTAGAGAAGTTGGAACCAGTTCCTGAACCGAACTTGAAGAGAAGTGCTTCACGATTCCACAATCCCATAATTGAACTTGAATCACCGACCAAACTGTCAGAAACACTCTGGATAAAACAGGCATGTGGTTGAGGATGTTCGTATGCATTGACTGACCGCATATCTTCTTTGGTAACTGGGTCAACATACCAGTGTCCTTGAGCAGGACCTTCAATTCCATATGCCCAATGTAATCCCGTATTGAACCATTGAGGGCTGTTGGGCGCAGAACGTTGACTGGAGATGAGATAACACATCTCGTCATAGTAAGCTCGCGCGTCTCCTTCGCTTGCGAAATAATCGTGTTTCCAGCCCCAATATGTCCAGGTTCCAGCAAGTCGACGGAAGAGTTGCCGCCCATCTGATTCACAACCAAAACGATCATCCGCATCCATTTTTTGGAGTTTTTCTTCATCGGGTGCAGATCGTTGTAGCCATGTTGGCACACCATCTTCGGGCACCTTTCGGATGGCAGCAGGAACACCAGCCTTGCGCATATATTTCTGGGCACACACTTTTCCAGGAACTCCTTCAAATCCAGAGGGTAGAGATACATCTTTGATTTCAAATGCAATTGAACCATCTGGATTGTTAATGACGAAATCTGAAGTTGTCCATTCAAATTGGTCAAATGGATCCTTTCCAACTTGGGTAAATCGTCTTTCGATGACCATCCCTTGTTCGCCATCTCCTGCGACAGTATCTTGCTTAATCTTGGACTGTGTCATAAATCATCATCTCTATTCTGGTGTGTAATGTAAAGTTAAGTCGAATTCATTGGCCGGTGCTACCGGTGTCTGGGCGCACAGGGAGTTCACCTCCGATTTGGAGGGTCTTTGAAGATATCGCCGTGCGCGCGTGAATATGGACACAAAGGTCGACTAAATTACCCCCATCAAGAAGGCGGTTAGTGATATCGCGAACACACATTTGCCCCTACAATATATATCATCAATTCATTCCTTGTTTGGACGAGTACAATCTCGGCCGTTTACAGGTAATGCATTTGAGGGAACGCCATCCCTCCCCGTATAGACGGAGAGATTTCATGCCAGTACCCGACCCCGAAAACGGCCCCGAATCCGAGGATTTCGAGGTGGATCCTTTTGCAGAACTTGGTGTAGAAAATACCCCTGTGCCCCAGAATACAAGTGACGGACTGGAAGCCTTCATGGATGACGATGGGGACAATGTTCCTGTAGAATCAGTCCCCCATGATGTAGAGTATCATGAAGAGGAAGATGATGATGACGATTTGTTCGCAACTCTCGGTGTTGCCGGACCTTCAGTCTCACTATCATCATCGGGAGATGACGATATCTTAGCAGCCTTCATGGATGATGACGAAGAAGAAATCGAAGAACCAGTTGCCCCGACATCTGAATCTTCAGAGAAGCCTCAGAGTGATGCAATTGATGCGTACAAAATGGTATTGGAAACTGTATGGGTTGATGGGATTCTAGATCCTGGTGAAGTAAATTTACTCGCAAAACGTAGAGATCAATTGGGCCTTTCATTCGAGAAACATCTTGAATTGGTCCGTGAAATGCTTGGGTGAAAATCATGGAAGCACTTGGTAGCACACCGTTTGAACACGCCTTGGCCTTGGCTTGGCACGATGACAAATTGACAACTACCGAATTCCGCCAACTCGATGCATTGCAGACCTCATTACAACTCTCAGATTCAGAACGTGCTAGAATCGAAGCCGATTATGAAAACCGATTGGTTGAGGGCACAGCTCCACGAGGTAAAGATGCCAATTCATTGGCTCAATGGATTGATGCCATTCGAGCAATGACAGCTGCAGAAGAAGAAGTATCCAGTGGACTGGCTCGCCGTTTAGGAGGAACAGCCCTGCGCACAGGAATCACAAGGAAAGGATGGGTGTCAGCCAATGTTTGGATGGAGCAACTCGGACTAGCCCGTCCATTTGCTGAAGGCTGTTGGATGGTTGGTAGACCAGCCTCCCCATTGGTCGCGGTCCCGCTAGCATTGGCACCTGTGGCAAAGTCACTATCTCTTCTTGAGTAGTTGATATTATTCTCGAATATCAAGTTCCCAATCTACAGTGGCACCACTTCTGGTCATCATTACACCCACTGTGCAATTTTTAACGTGGCTTTTTTCAATAATCCGCTCAACCAATTTTCGAGGGACATCTCCAACAATCACGTATCGCATGCGGATGTCTGTGAACACTTTGGGGGCTTCTTCATTGCGATCAGCATCCAATTCAATCCACATATCTCTGACATTTTCCATGCGATGTTTGAGGCCAGTTATCACATCGATGAGCGTGCAACCACCATGTGCGAGTAAGACCATTTGAACGGGGTTTGCTGAACTATCAGTATGCATTGGATATTTGATTCCGTGCTGGTTTTCAGCCTCTAAATCTTCGCCACCTTTCCAACGAACAGTTCCTCGCATGTACGTGCGCACACGCAAGGAGTGGATGAGGGTTAGCATCATCAAGGGTTGGCCTTTCGCGCAGAATGAGAGACATGCCCGGTCAACCTATTTCCATGGAAAATGGTGTACTGAACGTACCCAATGACCCCCTTGTGCACTACATTGAGGGAGACGGCATCGGCATTGATATCACACCGGTCATGATCGATGTTGTCAATGCCAGCGTAGCCAAAGCTTACAATGGCGGAAAGCAAATTCATTGGAACGAAGTATTGGCCGGCCAGAAAGCCTACGACGCGACCGGAGAGTGGTTGCCAGAGGAGACCCTTGACGCAATGCGAAGTGGCTTGGTTTCCATCAAGGGCCCATTGACTACACCTGTGGGTGGAGGCATCCGCAGTCTCAACGTTGCCCTCCGCCAGAAACTCGACCTCTTTGCTTGCGTGCGACCCGTTCGCTGGTATGCAGGCACACCCAGTCCGGTCAAGGACCCAGGTGCAGTAGACATGATCATCTTCCGTGAGAACAGTGAGGATGTCTACGCCGGTATTGAATGGGAATCCGGCTCACCAGAGGTGACGAAGGTCATCGACTTCTTACAAAATGAAATGGGAGTCGAAAAAATTCGATTCCCCAACACCAGTGGAATAGGAATCAAGCCAATTTCCAGTGAAGGAACCGCACGCATTGTTCGCGCTGCGATTCAATATGCGATTGACAATGACAAGGACAGTGTAACTCTGGTTCACAAGGGCAACATCATGAAATTCACAGAAGGCGGTTTCCGTGATTGGGGTTACCAATTGGCACAGGATGAATTTGGAGCAGAATTGCTAGATGGCGGTCCATGGTGCACCATGACCAATCCGAACACAGGCAATACCATCACCATCAAGGATGTCATTGCGGATGCTATGCTTCAGCAAATCCTCACGCGCCCGCGAGAGTATGGTGTATTGACGACGATGAATCTCAATGGAGATTACATCTCAGATGCACTTGCAGCTCAGGTCGGTGGCATTGGAATTGCACCGGGCGCCAATATCAACTATGATACTGGAATTTCCATCTTTGAGGCGACACACGGAACCGCTCCAAAGTATACCGGCCAAGACAAGGTCAACCCTGGCAGCTTGATTCTCAGTGCTGAGATGATGCTTAGACACATGGGTTGGACAGAAGCCGCAGACCTCATCGTCAAAGGCATGGAAGGTGCGATTAGTGCCCAGACTGTTACTTACGACTTTGAACGATTGATGGATGATGCCACCCTACTCAAATGCAGCGAGTTCGGTTCAGCAATCATCACTCATATGTGAGTGATATTCGTGGATTTCGAATCACTCAATCTTTGCCAGCCCTTGCTGGATGCTTTAGAAGAGATTGGCTACATCACCCCGACACCGATTCAGGAACAAGCCATCCCCCTCTTAATCGAAGGCAGCGATATGCTTGGATGCGCCCAAACAGGCACGGGTAAGACAGCAGCATTTTCTCTACCGATTCTTGATGCGATGGCTGAAGATCCATGGCCAGGAAAACGCCGAATCCGGTCGTTGATGCTGTGCCCGACCCGTGAACTAGCAGCCCAAATACGTGAGAACATCGAAGAGTACGCACGACACCTTGATATCCGAACAATGGTGATGTTCGGTGGTGTTTCCCAACGTCCACAGGTAAAGCAACTACGCCAAGGAATTGACATATTGATTGCAACCCCCGGGAGATTACTCGATTTGATTGGACAAGGACATGTCGACCTCTCAAATGTGCAATTCCTTGTCCTGGATGAAGCGGACAGAATGCTCGATATGGGTTTTATTCGCGATATCCGTAAGATTCTCGCACTCATTCCAGAAGAACGTCAAAGCCTTCTGTTTTCGGCGACAATGCCATCTTCAATTGTTGAATTATCTAGAGATATGCTCTACGATCCTGTGAGCATAGAAGTGACACCCGAGTCCACGACAGTTGAGGCGATTGAACAATCACTGATGTTCGTGATGAAGAGTGATAAACGGGCGTTGTTAACACACCTCATTCGCGATGAAAATCCAGAGAAAGTACTTGTTTTCAGCCGCACAAAACACGGTTGCAATCGCATCGTCAAGCAACTCGCTCAAGATGAAATTGAAGCGCTTGCAATCCATGGTAATAAGAGCCAAGGTGCCCGTGAGAAAGCCCTCGGAAGATTCCGAAACGGATCTCTACAAGTATTGGTCGCCACCGATGTCGCAAGTCGTGGAATCGATGTATCGGACATCAGCCATGTCATCAATCTAGATCTTCCGAACGAGCCTGAAGTTTACGTTCATCGCATTGGCCGCACTGGTCGGGCCGGACAGGGTGGTATCGCCATCGCTTTTTGCGATGAGAATGAAGGCGAGTATCTTCGTGGCATCGAGAAGATAATTCGACAAGAAATCACAGTGGATGTGGATCATCCTTTCCATTCGGAGAAGGCCAGGTCACGGAAAGGTGAGAAGGCCCCTAAAAAGAAGCAAAACCGCGGTCGGCGGGGTGGTGGCGGCAGACGCCAATCCCGTGGTGGTCAGGGACGTGGACAAAATCGAGGCCAAGGACGCCGTCGAAATCGACGTTAAGTCCAAGCCACTGAGTCAACTTCTTTGACCCAATCAATAGAGTGCGTTCATGGACGAGCGATTGTCTGAGGTCAGGGCCCGTCTTCTGAAACTCTCTGAAGCAGCAGAGGCTGAAGGTGAACCCCTTCGTTGGTTCGAAGAATTATACGCAGGTGCAAGTCGAGATCCCGACGAGATACCTTGGGCGCGAATGGAACCACACCCTAAGATGGTTGAATGGATTGCAAATCAACCTGCTGTCCAAGGAAGTGCCTTGGTCGTAGGATGTGGTCTGGGGGATGACGCTGAGTGGCTTTCAGCAGCAGGCTTTGATGTAACAGCATTTGACTTATCACAATCATCTATTGATTGGTGTCGTGAGCGCTTTCCACAAACCACAGTGAAGTATTGCGTTGGAGATTTATTGGCACCACCAGATGAGTGGTTGGAGGCATTCAACCTCGTCGTAGAAATACACATTCTGCAAGCGATTCCAGACATCATCAGAGATTCTGCCGCCAACAACCTACCTCTTTTGTTGAGTGGAGCCGGTCATCTATTGTGCATCGGCCGATTACTGACCGAGCGAATACCAGATGAACCCACACCCCCATGGCCCTTGAATCGAGTTTGGTTAGAGAGTCGCTTTCAATCATTGAATCTAGTGGATTTCAAGGGTTTTGTCAATGAAGAAAGTCCGACAATCGATCGATATGTGGCATCCTGGCGTAGTTAATCAAACCCATTGGCTGAGTTCGCGCGCGGTACGAACAACACCGAAGCCAAAGGATTCTTCCAAGGATCGCCTCACAATCCAGAAATCAGAATCTCGGGAAGCAATAAGGACGGCTCCAATTCCCTTGTGGGTTGAATCAGCAATAAGTGCAGCATCTCTCATAATATCTCGATCCCCACGTTCAGGATAAATTGCCTCACCTTCGATTTTCGTTCGCTTGGTTAAGGCATTTGGATTGTTAGAAACTTTGCTATCAACCACTTCAAGGTAGGTTTGACGTTGTTCAAGCATGAATTCGATTGTTTTATCTTCAAATTTGGAAATTTCCATTTCATGATTTTCAGAAGGAGGCACACTCCAAGTTTCATAATCGGAAAGTACCTGCTTACAGATTTTCTGCACAGCTTCTTGAGTGACCCTTTCGCCCCATTCTGCCTCATTTAACCAAACATCACCAAATAGAGACCGTACCCTTTCGAGGTTTCCAATCATGTTTTTGAATTCATTTTTTGCTGCTTCGGGGATGAAGAGTTCAACCATTCCAGCCTTGGCTTTGTAGAGAACAGTACGATGGAATGAACCGTGTGCATTTGTGTCAATGCCTCCTTCTTCATCTAACAGCAGTCCGATGCTTTCCTTCGCTGCATCGATGAGGATATTCGTATCGACCAATATCAGGGGGCGCAATGTCAAATGTCGAAGTTTTCTTCGAACACGAATTGGTAATGTACTCTCATTTAGTCGGAAAATTCCATTTTGACTTCTCAAAAGTGCTTTCATTTCATTGTTTGAAAATTTTCCAGAGTCCATTGCCCGCTCAAACATCATCAATCCTTGAGTTGGATTCAATGCAGAAGCTTCTCCCGCGACACTTTCAACTTCCTGAACACTAGCATTGTCCGCCAGCATATTTCTGAATCTGGATTCTAATTGACTTCGCGGGCTTCTTCTATTTTCTCGGATTCCACGAATGGCAGACCTAACACGTCCTTGCCAAGGCTCCTTTGGTAGATTACGTAAATTCGGATATGTGAACAGTATATCCAATTCATCTGAAGGATAGGTCTTACGTTCTCTTTCAATGAGTCCCCCATCTACATTTTCTTCAGTGAATATTTCAGTATCTGCAATCCAATCGAGTAAACGTCTGCGGGCCGCCTCTGGTTGCTGTCGTGTTGCATCATCACAAACGTGGAGATACAATTGGAAAAGACCAGTCAACGCTGAATGCAACGCTTGTTGTGATTCCAACATTTCTACCGCTTCAGAAAATCGCCCTGCATGAGCAAAGGCAATGAGTCCACGACGTGCCAATCGTACACGATTTTCAAAACTGAATGAAAGATCCATACTAGCACGACGTAAAGAGCGACCTGCTGAAAGGTGATTCCCTGCCATTTCTTCTATGGATGCCAGAATAATTTGGTGCCATGAAGAGGAAGCCGCGTGTAATCGATGCCATTCAGCAAAAGCAGGGATTGCAATACTATCGTGTTCCAATATTACTTGTCGGATTGAATCGACGATTCCTTTCGGTGGGTTTTCACCAACCAAATTCTCCAATGTAGAAATTGCTAACTTTGTACTATCATCATTATTGTCTTCCAACAGTCGAATTGCCCGATTAAATTGAAGTCGATCCAATACAGAAGTGAACAATCTCAACTCAACCCCACTTAGAGAAGAATTTTGAATTGAAGATTGTAACTTTTCCAAACGATTTGCAGGAACCAAACCATCCCCATCCTTTAGCATGGCCTGCCTGCACTGATTGAATGCTCGTATCGCTTCACGATTTCCAGCGACTCTGCGTTGTATAGCCGCTAAATCAGCGGGAGCCCCTTCTAAGAGTTTGACAAGACCAATAGAAGTCTCTGATAAGACTCCACTGGATTCATTTGCCAACACCTCTAGTGCCTCAGGTCTGGACTTGAAAACCCAATCACACAATTCTTTGTCAGCATTTCCTGGAAGGAGGTGGTGAACCAATAACGTGCAATGTGGATGCAATGATGCCCCGTTTTCCATCTTCATCAAGATTGAGCCAATTCGATTTGCATCTCCAACTTCGGTGAATATATCCAATGCCATGTCATCAAATTGATCCCAATTCAAATCTTCACGATTTTGGTACTCAATCGCTGCTAATGAACGAAGGTCAAGAGGAGTATTCATAGATTGCATAATCAGTTCCAAACCTTGATTTTCAATTCGGTGTATTCCTTTCGATAATTGTCCAATCAACCCCACATCTTCACTTTCTTCAATGAGTTTCAGTACAACATTCAATTTGGAAGAATCAACGATATTTAATGAAGAAATTGATTGTAGTGCAGCATCGATGGCCCCTTCTCGAATTTGTGCTTTAACGAGACTCCATGTGAGAATTCGTCGGTCTTCACCATCATTGAGAAGTGAAATTCCATCTTGAATTTCCGAAGCAGTCAGTTCAGCATCCTCTGGTGCATTAATCCATGATTGGTATCGCATTGCCGTAGACAACCCATCTTCACCTTTGGCAGCATGACAATCTTCCCAAGCACTCATTTCTCCTGAACGGAGTTCTACCAAGGCGAAATGGTCTCTTGCTACTGAAGACACAATTCCATCTTTTTCAATTAATATCCTCAAGTCTTGAGACCCACCATCATTTGAACAAATTCTAACCAGTGCTCGAATCAATACTGAATCATCATCTAGAAGATTGAATGACTCAGGAACTCGGGGTGCTTTTCCTTTGGCAGACAACGTCTTGGCCAATCTTTGAATACTCAACTCAAGTTTTGCAGAAAGAGAAAAGGGAAAGGGTGCTGTTAACCAAGCGACCATAGCCCCCCTATCCTTTGGATCAAATCGTGCGGAATTGGCCCATTCAGTTGGATCGATATGGGATTTTGTAGAACCTTCGACTTCAGGATACAATTGCATTTCAGCCAACAATTGTGATTTGCTTGCCAGACGATGCCATACAGGATGGACCCCCCCCTCACAAATCTCTCGAGCCTTTTTTAATTCCGAATCCCAAGTAGGGTTCCATTTGTCCTTTAACCGTGCTTTCTGGACCAACATTGCAGACAGCCGATATCCAGGTGGTGCATTTGAAGCAACCAATCCGTCCATTCCTTCAATCCAGTCCGAGCCACCAGAATTACGAACAGGCCGCCCTCTCATACGACGCCTTCCTGGAGGAGAATTGCCAGTCCCCCCCCCGGCATCTTCAGCCAAGGCAACAATCAGCAAACCCTTCCAGGGTTTAGCCAAGGCATCCCAAGCATCCTTTGCATCTGCATGTTTGGATAGTTTGTCAGGAGAGATTCCTGCTTTGAGTGCAACATCTAGACATTCTAGTAAATAGTCTTCCAAATCGGCACCCCCCGCCTACGGCGGGGTTCTGCCGGGGCACCACTGCTATGAACGCATCGCTGAAGAGTGACCCTCGCTTCGCCCCATCATGGCGAGCGGCTATTGGGAGAATGCAGACCCCGTCAACATGTTCATTCTCCTCTTACATCCAATTGTAGCATTGGCTGTGATTGTATGGATGGTACGGCAGCACCGGTGGAGGCAACGAGGTAGTCTTTTGAAAGGAGAAGATCGCAAATCCGCGGTTCAATCTCACGAAAGAGATGGTGAGAAGATTTACATCGTTGCATGGTTCCTTGTTATCGGTGGTTTTACAGCCAATGTAATCACGAATTTTCGGAGTACTGGCCACCTTAGTTTTGATTCGTTATTGCCATCAGGTGCAGGCGGATTACATGCGGGTGGTGGATTACTCGGGATGGCCTTACTCACCGTCTTGTGGCGTAAGGGAAGAGCGACAAAAAAATTGAGAGATTCAGGAGAAAAGTGGGCTTCAGAAAAGCAACGACATGGAAGGGCATCGGATGTCATCATGATTTTGATTGCAATTCATGCCTTTTTGGGCTTTCTTTGGTTGATTCAACTATACACACCATCCTCATTTTAGCGTTTGGACCATTCACTCATCCATTCAGAAACATTGCGTTCAATGTCCCCAGCAACTACCTCGCGTTCTTCTCTTTCCCCCTGATTCGAAAGAGGTTGGATTCTACACCCACAGGCGTTTGCATGCCCACCCCCATCACTATCAAATGCGGTCGCTAACGTGGTCAAATCAAATACCCCCCCATCTGAATGGAGGAAGGAATTACTGTAAAATGACGCAGAAAGTGGCCACTTTTCTTCATCATCAGCAGTATCAGAATAGCCATGAATAATCATACAAGCATCGCATTGATCTCCAAAATTTGCAGTTACTAGGTAGCCATTTGTCCGGATTCCTTCGTTATCCAACCGTACAATTGCCATACGATCCACAACTTGAGTACATTCGTCAAGCATCGCTTGTAACCTTCTGAATTCATCCTTGGATTGAGAAATTCGTTCTGCCACTATTGGGTTTTTCACTAAATCAGTCGGCCCAACTCCGTCTACGATATTCTCCAATAACATTTGACAAAAGGAATCATCACTAGCGTTGATTGTTCTTCCAATCCAAACAATAGGATGATCTGAAAGAAATTCTTCCCTTGAAATTTTTCCACCATCTAATTTGTCAACCATATCCATCCAAAGTGCAATGTCATCTAAATTCACTACATCACGGAATGTATTGAAGCAAACTCGTGCTGCACTTAGCGCATCATCCCAGACAATGATGCATCCCTGTTTTGCAAATTCCTGTTGTTGCGCAGGTGTTGGTTTGTTGGTGAGATGATGGTCAATATGGAGTCCACACAACGGATGGAAGGGCAGGTCAAGCACAGCAGTTTCCCTTGTCATCCAATCATCTACCCCTCCTCTGCGAACTTCAGCAGGATGGCTGAATCTCACGGGAATACCCCCCCATACTCTGCGAACTATGGCCGCAGAGAGCAACCCATCGAGGTCACCATCTGCAACAATTCGTTCAATATTTATCTTTGATATCTCGCCCAATGGCCCCCCTCCGAGCATTATCCGTCCCCCCATCTGGCTCTTAGCGTTGGCGACCTTGCATAACAGCCGATGCGCAAGCAATTTGTAGCCTACACCTATGCAGGCATCATGGAGACATCCTGCGGGGTCGTCCTCGTCAATTTCGGCAGTGTCTTATTGCTGCAATATCCTCAGGGACATTGGGGTTTCCCCAAGGGTCACTATGAAACTGATGATGGCGTTTACCAACGCACAGCATTACGTGAACTGGAAGAAGAAACTGGAATTTCCGATGTCCGAATGATGGACGATTGGAAAATGAGGACATTTTATACATTCTCTCGGAAAGGCCGATCCGTAGAAAAAGAAGTATTCTGGTTTATTGGGGAAACTGAACAATACGATATCAAGTTGAGTCACGAACATCGAAACTTCATGTGGCTTGAGTGGGATGACGCCGAGAGTCAATTGAGTTTTGAACAAAGCAAAGAGGTACTTCAAGGAGCCAGAGCTCAATTACGTGCATTGGGTAGAGAAAACTAAGTTTGATTTCTCTTACCCAACGGTTCCCACAGAATTTCATCTTCTCCAAGAATCATGGAAATCCACCTGATGAGAATAAATAACCAATCTGAAAGGCGATTGAGATATGAAATGACGACCTCTCGAACAGCATCGTCACCTTCTTTTTCTCTTAATCGCATCGCCCCTCTTTCTGTTCGCCTAGTCACCGTTCGTGCCAGATGAATTACGGTAATTAGAGAAGAACCCGTTGGCAAAATAAATGATTCTAGAGGTTCCAATTGTTCAGACCACGCATCCATTTCAGAACAGAGCCTGTCAGCTTGTTCTTGACCAATCACAGTCATTTCTTTGGGGAGTTGATTGGGAAGGAAAGCACACTCTCCACCGATGTCAAAGAGTTCATGTTGTATCAGTGATAATTTTGGCCTTGCAGAGTTTTTTACAGTACGAACAGTAGCGCGTGAACCACCATCTTCATGCCGTGAATCAACACGATTCAACTCTGCTTGAACCATCCCAATTATGGAGTTTAGTTCATCGATTGTCCCATAGAAATCAACTCGTTCATTACACTTCGATACTCGTTCACCAGATGCAAGTGAAGTTTCACCGGAATCCCCAGTGCCCGTGTATACCTTAGTGATACGGACCATGTTCCGACGGAAGGGTTCCTAAACATGGGTCTTTCGTTGGTTCAAACACTTTCTAGAACCCCTTCTTCATCAGTTCTAATTCGTAATTTATGAATGATTAGAAATCCAAAAATCATCCAGATCAGGAGTTCAATTACAAGACAGAACCAATACCAGTTACCAAGGCTTGAAAGAATTGCATTAGCATCGTAAGGTTCACCATTGAATCCGATATAGAATGCTTGTGAAAGTAAATTTGCGCTGAACCAAATTACAATTGCTACCCAACCCAATCGTAAACCTAGAACTTTCAAGCGCCCATTATCCAACTCATCACCATAGTGATATTGTCATCCGAGATATATAACATACACTAGAGCAACCCCAAATATCCCCTCATTTTCAGGAGTTATTCAGATTCAATAATCGGGGCACTGAGTCGCTTTATACACGAATCAATTTTCTCAATCCATGCTGAATCAACAATTTCTTCTCCCCCGTGCTGTTCAAGCAGTTTGGAATGCTTTGCAACAGCCGTAATATTTCCCTTATATTCATGAATTCGAATCAGTGCCGCATGACTCATTGCATCAAGCCAAGAATCATCCACACTCCATGATTTTTCAAACATCGAAATTGCCCCTCGATCACCGTCTATTAACCCCCGGTCAAGTTGCCGAAGGGCTGCTTGTGACCATGAAATACCTTGAATTCCAATCACCAATCCTTTCCAGAAAAGGAATATTTCAAGGAGAATAACAATGGTGGCAAGTATGAATCCCACCCATTGTTCTGAATTACTGTAAGAAGACCAACCTTCGGACAATATTGAAACAGTTGCTGCAGTAAACCACATCCCAGCAAACGGACTCAAAATCACATCTCGTTTCCGTCGATCGTGCATTGCTCCAATCATCACCCCCAATCCACCAATTGCCCCAGCAACTAGGGGAGGGAGGTTCGGATTATTCATTTCATGAGGTGAATACATTGCAATCGTCAAAATGCCAGTCAAACCCAGCATTGTCCATGCCCATCTTCCCCCAATTTCTGGGAACGGTTGCGCTCGACTCATCCAGAGTAATAGAATTGAGGTCACCCCAAGAAAGGCAATCCAAGTCCACATAAACATAGGGCGTGGGTTTGGGTATTCAATTCATTCCTGCATCGCCGCTGGGCTCACCATCGTCTCCACGCCAACCAGGTTGCCAAAATTCTTCATTGTCTAACCAAGCCAACCAAGCATCCCCATCTGCCCTCAGTAATCTAAATGCTCGCCGTTCTAGGCCTTGGAGTAATTCAGAATCTATTTCAGCATCATTGTGTGCATCCTTCCATTCGATTTGCATTTGGGTAATTCGGCGTTGCCCTTCGGCATGATTATCAAAATTCATCTCACAGATTTCTCGTAATTCGGTCAACCACACTCGCGTACCTTTGATGTGAGGGTCATCAATCAACGGTTTCTCTCGCCGACGAAATGGCCACCAACCCATAATCCACCTTCAACCGCGACCCCACATGAGTCTTCGCCCCAATCATGATGATGTTTGGCGTTAGGGCCCCAACATGGCTCGCATCATTGTCCATACCCATGGTAAGGCGAGAGAGAAAGGATATTCCCATCTAATCAGGAAGTACGCTAATCGATTGGAGGCCAGAGGAGTTACTCTCCTCCCCCATTCAGATCGACTTGATCATGACGCCTATGTTTCAAAAATTGAAAGCGCATCATCTACTGGAAAACTCATACTACTCGATGAAACAGGTCAAAGTGGAACAACTGAATGGATGCTTGCAAATTGGAAGGAATGGCGTCTTTCAAATTTCACGATTCATTTAGCCATTGGTCCGGTTGATGGTTTCAAATCCACTGTTATTGAACAGCATCAATCAATTTCTTTGGGTCCACTCACAATGACTTATGAAATGGCAGCGGTGGTATTGCTGGAACAATTGTATCGAGCAAGTGAAATTGAGCGAGGGTCACCTTATCATCGTGATTAATTTATTTTGGAAGAGATTTGAATAATTTCATCGATGAATCTTGTCAGACTTTCTGAATCAATTGCCGGATTACAGATTACAGGGCGTAAGACCGTCTTTTCACCAACCTTGGCCAAACTTACCATGAAACGGCCGTCACGGACCATTTCCTGTCGTATTTTTTCGTTGATGAGATTAATTTCGTTTTCATCAGATATAGACCCCCTATATCGTAAACACACATTTGTGAATGCTCTTTTGCAAACCAACTCTAAGTCAGGATGGTTGTCAACAAGACTTTCTAATTCAATGGCCAAATCAACGTATTGTTCGACCCGATCTTTCCATCCAGAGGTGCCACAAGACTTCCATTCAATCCAGAGCTTTAGTGCATCTACACGCCTACCACATTGCAAACTCTTACGTCCGAGGTCATATTCTTCTCCAGGTTGGTGAAATAGATAGTGTGCAGACTTGATGTAAGAACAAGTTTCACCTAACATATCCAAATGGGGAGTCAGCAGTGTTGAGCACGTCAATGGGACCCCCATCAATTTGTGTGGGTCCCATGTCAGACTATCGGCACGTTCAACTCCAGCCATTAGATGCTTGTATTTTGGAGAGAACAGACATGGGGCTCCGAGCGCAGCATCAACGTGTAACCACAAGTTTTCATCATTACAAACATCTGCAAGTTCATTAATTGAATCGAAAGCACCCCTAACAGTTGTTCCCGTTGTCGCAACAACACAAAATGGCGTTCGTCCAGAAGACCGAGTTTCGGCAATCGCGCCACGTAATGCATCGGATTTCATTTCACCCTTTTCGTTTGTATCAATTTTGATTACCCCCTGGGCTCCAATTCCAAGAACGTGAGCAGACATTAGCAGTGAATAATGTGCATCTTTCGAAACGAAGACAGCCATGCTGCTACCATCTATTCCTGTATTTTTTGTGTCAGGAAAATACCGATCCCGAGCAAGGAGCAAGGCGAGCATATTGGAATTTGAACCCCCCGATGTGAACGTACCATCCACTTGTTCCCACCCTACAACTCGACCAAGTGTAGCAAGCATTTCCAATTCAATCAGTGTAGCGGCTGGTGCAATTTCCCAAGTATAGATACTTGTGTTCGATAACACCGTTGCGATTTCCCCGGCCAATCCAGCTTCTGAAAGCCCACCCCACAAGGGTTGTAGAAAATGAGGGTGTTGTGTTCGAACACATTCAGAAATATAGGTGTCAATTGTAGAAAGTAATTCATCGGTATCAACGCCCGAATCATCGACTGAAACTTTTAGGATTTGGGCGAGTTCTTCAGGTGTTCGCCATTTTCGAACAGGCAATTCCCGATTCATACGTTTTCGATAATGTTCGCGAACAATATCGAAAACACCTTCCAATAGGGCATTATTCATAGTGCCACCTCAAAGTCATTTTCTGCTTTGTCGTTGTGCATCAAGGGCACAAATTGCTGCCATGTGAACAACATCACGCACCCCATCTTCTCGCTGCAAGACATGAACTGGCTTTGCCATACCTTCTAGGATGGGACCCGTCATTTCTGCATCCCCCAACCTTTGCAATAATTTGTATGAAATATTGGCAGCAGCAAGATTCGGGCAAATGAGAACATTTGCAGGCCCTTGAAGAGTCATGAATGGATATTGGTCTTGAATAGAGGTCAACAATGCAGTATCGGCTTGCATGGGCCCATCAATAATCAAGTCAGAATCTAATTCACGAGCAATTTCAAGAGAGTCTTCAATTCTCTCACTTCGATATTGATTGGATGAACCAAAGTTGGAAAATGATAACAGAGCAACCTTTGGTTCAATTCCGAATCGTCGAGCAACTTTTGCAGTCTGTACGGCAATTTCAGCAAGGGTTCTCGCATCGGGATAAATGTTGATAGTTGCATCACCAATGAACATCAATTGTCCCTTGATTGTCATCATGTATGTCCCCACAACCCGGTGCGCATCATCAGACATCCCAATCGTTGCAAGGCATGGTTTGAGGAATTCGGGATAGTCCCTGGAAATTCCACCAATGATTCCATCGGCATCACCCATTTCGACCATCATTGAACCAAACCAAACTCTTGATTTTAGCATCCGTTTAGCATCCGTTCTTGTCACACCTTTACGCCCACGTTTTTCTTGTAGAGCGTCAGTGTAAACCGTTCGTCGCCGTGGATCTTCTCGAGGGTCAATTTCTTCACATTCAAAGTCAAGCCCAAGTTGTTCCTTTGCAGCAGCAATTTCGTGTGAACGGCCTAGAAGAATCGGGAAGCAAATCCTTTCTTGGATACACTGTGCTGCAGCCTTGAGCATGGTCGGGTGGTCGCCTTCCGTGAATACAATCCGTTGTCTTAGCTTTCCAGCCTTGTCAATGACTCCTCGCATTATTGAACGAGTCAATCCTAGGCGAGCCTCAAGTTGATTCCTGTATTCATCAACATCGAAGGACCTTGCAACTTCAGCTGAAACCATTCCTTCTGCAACCGCGGCCTCTGCGACTGCACTGGCTTCCCAAATCAGGACCCTGGCATCGAATGGTTTGGGGATTAGGTAATCTGGACCAAATTGAATCTGTGCACCCCCATATGCCGCAGCAACATCATCGGGAACAGGCTCCTTTGCGAGGTTGGCAAGGGCCATGGTTGCAGCCATCTTCATACCCTCTGTAATTTCATCCGCCTGAACATCAAGTGCACCGCGGAAAATGTAGGGGAATCCCAAAACATTGTTGATTTGATTTGGATAATCAGATCTCCCAGTTGCCATGATGGCATCATCACGAACAGCAGCAACTTCTTCGGGCATGATTTCGGGAGTCGGATTTGCCAAGGCAAAGATGAGTGGACGTGCTGCCATTTTTTCGATCATTGAACCAGATACCACCCCACCTTTGGAAAGTCCAAGGAATACATCTGCACCAACCAATGCTTCAGTTAAACCTCCTTCTGGTATGTCACGTGCATACTTCGCCTTGTATCGATTAAGTTCACCAGCATCCTTCCGTTTTTTCGTCATAATTCCGCCGGAATCACATATCAAGAGATTCTCTTTCCGAACACCTAGGCGAACGTAATGTTCAGCACACGAAAGTGCAGAAGCACCAGCACCGGAAACGACAACTTTGACCTGACCAATTTTCTTACCAGTTACTTCAAGTCCATTGAGGAGAGCAGCCCCTGAAATGATTGCAGTACCATGTTGATCATCGTGCATGACAGGTATGTCAAGTTCTTTGACCAAACGTTTCTCGATTTCAAAACATTCTGGTGCTTTGATATCTTCCAGATTGATACCACCAAAAGTTGGAGCAATACGCTTGACTGTATCCACAAATTCATCGACGTTTTCTGTATCAACTTCAATATCAAATACGTCAATATCTGCAAATGCCTTGAACAGTAATCCCTTCCCTTCCATGACAGGTTTCCCAGCCAGTGCCCCGATATTTCCCAGGCCCAATACTGCGGTTCCATTCGAAATGACGGCGACGAGATTCCCACGAGATGTATATTCCATCGCTTTGTTTGGATCCTTTTCTATTTCCAAACAAGGATAAGCAACACCGGGGGAATAGGCCAATGAAAGTTCGCGCTGAGTTGAGTGTGGTTTTGTAGGCACCACTGTTATCTTACCAGGTGGATTCATCGCATGATACTCGAGAGCATCCTTGCGAAATTGTTCATCGGACAAACAGCATCCTCCACTCTATTCGGCCACAGGCCTCACCTATTCCCTTTCCCCTCATTTCATTAGGGCAGAAGGCGATTACTGGAATGAACGAATATTTTCGAATAATGTGCCACGTAGTGGCAGTTTTCAATTAGATAATTTACAGAACACGTAAAAAAAGTACAGAAAATGGCTGTGGTATACTAGTATACCATCAAACACAACCATCCATATCCTTCAAATGGTGTTGCAAAGCCAGTGTCTCCCATGACCACCACCTCCCGACGCCGTGCATTGACTTTGGTTTGTCTAATGATACTCGCATCATGGACACCCTTGGCAGCCCTCCCTACGGCTTCTGCCCATGTTGGAATTGTTGCTGAGTGGGGCAGTGAAGGTAGCAATGATACAGGGTGGATGAGAATGGATGCCACTGGTGGAAATGTTGCAGCAGGACAAATGGCGACGAGCAATTTGATGCTTGACTTCGCCCCAGGTGCAGAAATTTCCAATTTGTCCTTTGAAGTCAGGGTCAACGGTTCCGATGGAATCTGGATTGAAGAGCCTCAATTGTTCCTTCCAGATGCCCCGGCTAGTGTCCTTGATTGGAGGGGATTGGGTAGTTTGGGTCAGCAAAATGATTTCATGAATGGCGATCCACACAGCGGCCGCCTTTCACCGAATGCTGATGCGAATGCCGGATGGGTTTTGCCAGGTGGTTCTACAGTAACCGATGTTGTCATCGAGGCTCTGCGACCCGCAGATGCCTTAGTCACAACGTTCAGAGTTAATTTGGATATTGTGGATTCTGTGATTCATCCAGAAGATGGAAGACTCTACGTCATTGTTGACGATTCCGTCATTCAGATAGATGCAAATAATAATCCCGAAGTAATTCATTGGTTTGATTCAGAACTGGGCTGTGAAGAACCATTGGATATGGCGGTTGACGCAGCAGCAGATCATCTACATGTTACATGCAGTAGTGGCGTAATCAATGTTTATTCATTGAGCGACAGTTCATTGATTGGAAATTATTCTAGTCCATTTGGAGATACAGTTCACCAAATTGAATCAGTCGGCCCAGGTTACCTCATTGCTTCGAATGGGGGGACACTTTGGCAAGTTACCATTGGCTCAAATCTTGCATCGACATGGGTGGATGTAGGTACACTTGCAACTGATGGTTCACCAGCTACCGATTTACTTGTTGTCAGTACTGACGTGTGGATTGCCACAGATGGAGCGGGTCTCTTCCATTACAGTGGAGGCGGAATGGGAATTCAACAATACGACAGCCAAAACGTCCTGCCAAGCGACAGTGTAGTCGACCTAGAAATGGCGGGCACATACCTTCTCATCGGCCTCGCTGATGCAGGTGTTGCTCGACGCGATCTCACGACTGGAAATTGGGTCGCAACATGGAACACTGCAAATTGGCTTTTGAGTGATGAAATTAGGGCAATTTCGTCCGTTCAAGGATGGGTCCACATTCTTGCCGATGATATTGTATATTCTTACAACACAACAAGTCTCTCATTTTCATCTTCGTGGACAATCGACCAGCTTGGCCTTTCCCGAACTACGGGGCAGTCATTGATTCCCTGGCCTTCAGGAGGTAGTCGTTCACCCCAAAATCACAGCATTTTGGTTGGAGATGGATCAGGTACATTCACAATTCTCAAGCCTCAAGCTTCCGCGCATGGTGCCAGTCAAGGCGTTTGGGACCAATTGGTCCTGGCATCGGGCCCATCAGTGACAGATATGTCCGACGCAGTAGAACTGAATGGGATTCTATACATCTCAGGGTCACATGAACTCGAAGGCGATACAATTGAACGATTCAATATCGCTCAGTATCGTTGGATGCCATCACTCAGTGTTCAATCTGTAGGCGACATCTTGTGCTTAGGAACTGATGGCACAGCCCTCTATGTGGGAACTGAAAACGGCGGTGTGTTGCAGATGACATCTGTACAACAAGGTGGCCCTATTGTTGTAAATGGTCAAGCATGGGATACTTCATCCGGACTTTCAGCCAACGAGGTAAATGGCCTTGGATTTGATGTATTCACTGGACATATGATTGCCATTCATCCATTCTCAGGAATGTCAGTTATCGATACAAATTCTTCCACAATTAACGAGACATGGACAAATAACAATGGAGGCCTTGCAACCAATCAGATGAATTCTCTTGCAGTTCGTGGAGGAATCGCATACTTGGGGACAAACAATCGAGGTGTAGAGCGAATTGACATCGCCAACTCAACGCGCCTCGCGCCTTGGACATCGACAGGCTTGGACGACCTTGAATCCATGCCAATCGCCATTGATGGTGACACACTGTATCTTGGAATATATGGATACGGTGTTATGGTGTACAATGTTAGTTCAGGCGAACAAATTGACCTCTGGGAAAGAACGGGTGGAAACGGTGGGCCCGGTGGCGGTAATCGGATGCCATCAAACAATGTTCTCTCACTAGCCGTTTTGAGCCCAGGTACAGTTCTAGTAGGGACTACCAATGGGGGTGCTAGACACACTTCCAGTGGTTGGACCAATATGGGTAATTCGGGCCAAGAACGAGCAGACGAATTCTACGACTGGGATTTCGATAATCAGTACATCTACGCTGCGACAGAAACGGGGGCGTGTCAATGGTCACGTTCCAATTTAGCCTTCCAGCAATGTTGGGATGATGATCCCGATGGACTACCTGCTCAATTTGTCTATGCTATTGAACTCATTGAACCCAACCGACTTTGGGTTGGTCACTATGAGGGTGCAGGCGTCATTGACGTTACCAATGATACTGTAATCAAGGCTTGGCAGGCGGGAACTGAAACGAACAATGCAAAGACAATTGTCATTGGTGATATCGCCTACATTGGCTATGATGGAATAGGAATTCTACGTTACGACTTGACAACCGATGAATGGCTTTCACCTTGGGATTCAGCCACCTCAAATTTACTTGAGAGCAATGGCGTTACGGCCATGGTTCAGGATATCAACCCAAATCGCATTTGGGTGGGTGGCGACATGGGCCTCAACCTGATTGATGTTGTCAATGCAACTCTCGAAGAGGATTGGGACTCAGGAACCAATTCTGGTGGAATCACACTGTCAAATCAAGAGCCTGCAGAATTGGCAATTGTGGGAGACACAATGTACTACATGCAGGTTAGATTTGGAAACAATGGATACTCCTCAAATGACAATGTATACCGCTACGACATTGTCAATATGACTCAACTCGGTACATTGGATGTTGGTGCCTCCGAAGGCTCCACAGCAATTGTCCATGGGATGGGTGTAATTGGAGACATCATCCACTTTGGGATTTCAGATACCCAACAATGGTGGGAAAGCGGCCACATGGTTCGATGGAATCATTCCAGCGGTAGTTGGATGGATTCAATCGAGGCCAGCGGGCAAGTTGAGCGTGTTAATGCACAATTTGCAGGAGATTGTAACCCAACGCCTACCAATTGCCATCTGTATGCAGCATATGGAAACACTCCAATTCATCAGGTTGACATGAATGGGAACTTGGTTCGTTCATGGGATTCAACAGTCCTAGAAGGTCCAATCAGAGGCATTGTGACATGGGATGGAGCCGTTCTCTTTGGAACGGAGGATGGAGTTGCTCGCTACAACTACACAAGCAACTCTTGGCTATCAGAATGGACTGAGAACAATGGTCTACCTAACAATGTGGAGGACTCCGTTTATTCAATGGAGGTCATTGGTAATGATTTGTGGGTCTCAACAATGGGAGACAATGGTTGGAATCGTAATTCTAAACTTATTCAACTCAATGGAACAAGTGGCCAATGGACAGTACACGATGTTGGTAGTGGCCAAATCCCCGAAGGATATGGTGCAGATTTCGGAGTGTGCGATGAC